>Ga0209061_1000732_pt1 | contig 72356 bp, 70 predicted proteins | sample Coa_R1_10_FD_187157 | JGI IMG/M metagenome (GOLD analysis project Ga0209061, IMG submission 187157) | Surface soil microbial communities from Centralia Pennsylvania, which are recovering from an underground coalmine fire - Coalmine... | ecosystem: Environmental > Terrestrial > Soil >... | reverse complement strand
ATCCTTCGAGGACTGGCTCGGTGCCGACGTGCGCTGGTGGCTCCAGCACCTCGTCCTCGCGGAGCCCGTCGGTGGCCTCGAAGCGCTCCCCGGCTGGCACCGCTACCGCTCGCCGGCCAACTGGAAGTACGTCGCGGAGAACTTCATCGGCGACAACTACCACTTCATGCACACCCACACCGCTTGGATCCGGGTGAAGAAGGACTTCTTGTCGCGCGGCATCCACACCCCGATGACCACCTCGCCGCACTCCGCGCTGCGGAACCAGGTCAAGTACTCGGTGACCGCCGGCTACCGCTCCGGGGCACCTCTTGGCCTGGGCGCGATGCTGCCGTACGCCGACGCGGCGCTCGAGATGGACCTGCAGGATGCCAAGCGCCTCGGGAAGGCGGCCGTCGAGTGGATCCGCGAGCGCGCGGAGCGCGTCGCCAAAGCCCTCGCCGACTACGAGCCCCGCCCGGACGGCTTCGGCCACGGCCTCTTGTTCCCGAACCTGGGACTCATGGGGTACACGTCGCCGATGATCGGGAAGCACTTCCTGCTCTTCCACCCACGAGGCCCGCTCGCCCACGAGACCTGGCAGTGGACCATGGTGGAGCGCGAGGCTCCCGAGGCGGTGAAGGAGCTCGCCACCACCCGCGTGCACCAAGGCCAGCACATGGCAGGGGTGATCGCTCCCGACGACGTCGAGAACTTCGAGCGCATCGTCGAGGCCTCCCGCGCGCCGCGCACCTGGGGCACTCCGATGAACTACTGGATCCACCTCGGGCACGACGAGGACCAGGTCCCACAGCTTCCAGGCAACCTGAGCTACGAGCCGTCGGAGATCAACCAGCGGGAGTTCTACCGGGCATGGGTCGAGCTCATGACGCGGTCCGCGCACGGCGATCGCCATCGCAAAGACCCGGCGGGCCCATGACACCCCAGCAGCTCGAGCAAGCTGCCCGATCGCTCGCACACGCCTACGAGACGCGCTCGCCCATCGACCCCGTGTCGGCGACGTGGGAGATGACGGTGGAGGACGCCTACGCCGTGCAGGAGCTACAGGTGCGCCGGTGGGTCTCTGAAGGCGCGGTGGTGAAGGGCCACAAGGTCGGGCTCACCTCGCGCGCGATGCAGAGGATGCTCGGCGTGGACCAGCCCGACTACGGCCACCTCCTCGACTCGATGATCCTTCCCTCTGGGGAGCGCATCGACGCCGGGCGTTTCCTCCAACCTCGCGTGGAGCCCGAGATCGCCTTCGTGCTCGCACGGGATCTCGACGGCCCGGGCGTGTCCACCGCCGACGTGCTCCGGGCGACCGACTTCGTCGTGGCGGCACTGGAGCTCATCGACTCGCGGATCCGAGACTGGAAGATTTCGCTCCCGGACACCATCGCGGACAACGCGTCGTCAGGAGCGGTCGTGCTCGCTTCACGTCCCGTGAACGCGGGTTCTGTCGATCTCAGGCTGGCCGGCTGCACGCTCCACCGGAACGGCGCGCTCGTTGCCACCGGCGCAGGCGGAGCCGTGCTCGGCGATCCCGTCCGCGCGGTCGCGTGGCTGGCGAACATCCGCGGCGCCATGGGCCGAAGCCTCAGGGCCGGGGATGTCGTCCTCCCGGGCTCGTGCACCGCGGCTGTGCCGGTTTCCCCCGGGGACTCGGTCCGAGCCGAGTTCGCCGGGATCGGGGCCGTCCATGTCTCGTTCTTCGAAGAAGGTGCGAAATGACGTCGAAGCCAACCGCCGCGATCGTCGGATCCGGCAACATCGGGACCGACCTCATGGTCAAGCTCGGGCGTTCCCGCCAGCTCGAGCTTCGCTACGTCGTCGGCATCGACCCAGGCTCGGAGGGCCTTGCCAAGGCGCGAGCCGCCGGCTACGAGGCCTCCTCCACAGGGGTGGACTGGCTGCTCCAGCGCAGCGAGCTCCCCGACATCGTGTTCGAAGCCACCTCCGCCGCAGCCCATGTGACGAATGCCGGGCGCTACGAGGCGGCAGGGATCCAGGCTGTCGACCTGACGCCTGCGGCGCTGGGTCCGTTCGTCGTCCCTGTGGTCAACCTGGTGGAGAACACCGCCGCACCGAACGTGAACCTCATTACCTGCGGGGGCCAGGCAACGATTCCTGTCGTCGCTGCGATCGCCTCGGTGACGGAGGTCCCCTACGCCGAGATCGTCGCTGCGATCGCCTCCCGCTCCGCGGGGCTGGGGACCCGCGCGAACATCGACGAGTTCACGCGCACGACCGCACGCGGCATCGAGGTGGTGGGCGGGGCGGGCAAGGGGAAGGCCATCATCGTCCTCAACCCTGCCGAGCCTCCGATCATCATGCGTGACACCGTCTTCTGTGCAGTCGGAGCCGACGTGGACCGAGAGGCCGTGACGAGGGCCGTGCTCTCGATGGCAGAACGAGTCCGTCGGTACGTTCCCGGATACAGGCTCAGGGCAGAGCCGCAATTCGACCCGCCGCGCTCGGATTGGCACGGCTACGGCAGGGTGACGGTGCTCCTCGAGGTGGAAGGGAACGGTGACTACCTCCCTCCGTACGCAGGCAACCTGGACATCATGACCGCGGCCGCCGCGAAGGTGGGAGAGGACCTCGCCGCTGCTCGGGAGGCTGCGACGGTGGTGAGCCGGTGACCTCGACTGCGCCCGTCCCTGTCCGAATCACCGACTCCACGCTCAGGGATGGCAGCCATGCGATGCGACACCGCTTCAGCACCGAGCAGGTGCGTGCGACGGTGCAGGCCCTCGACCAGGCAGGCGTACCTGTCATCGAAGTGGCGCACGGCGACGGACTCGGTGGCTCGTCGTTCACCTACGGCTTCTCGAGGACCGACGAGCTCGAGCTCGTGCGTGCCGCCGCACAGGAGGCGCGGTCTGCCAAGATCGCGGTCCTTCTCCTCCCGGGTGTCGGCACCGCAGAGGATCTGCGGGCGGCGCGCGATGCCGGCGCGTCCGTTGCACGCATCGCGACCCACTGCTCGGAGGCGAATATCTCGATCCAGCACTTCGAGATGGCGCGAGCACTCGGGTTCGAGGCGATCGGGTTCCTGATGATGGCGCACATGCTCAAACCTGACGCTCTGGCACAGCAGGCGGTCGTGATGGCCGATGCGGGAGCGCAGTGCGTCTACGTCACGGACTCCGCGGGCGCCCTCGTGCTCGACGAGACCTCGGATCGCGTCCAGGCGCTCGTCGGCGCGCTGGGTCCTCATGTCCAAGTCGGCTTCCACGGGCACAACAACCTGGCACTGGGCGTGGCGAACTCCGTGCTCGCGTACCGGGCCGGCGCGAGGCAGATCGACGGCGCCACGGCGGCGCTCGGAGCGGGATCGGGCAACTCCCCGACCGAGGTGCTGGTCGCCGTCTTCGCGCGGCTCGGGGTCCCGACCGGCATCGAGCTCGGTGCCGTCCTCGCTGCAGCCGAGGAGGTCGTCCGCCCCTACATGCCGCACGTCCCCGTCGCGGACCGCCCCTCCATCGTGATGGGGTATGCCGGCGTCTACTCCAGCTTCCTGCTTCATGCCCAGCGCGTGGAGGAACGCTACGGCGTGCCCGCACACGAAGTCCTGGCCGAGGCAGGGCGACGGCATCTCGTGGGCGGTCAGGAGGACCTCCTGATCGACATCGGCCTGTCGCTGTCGGGCAACGGCTCGTCGGGCAACGGCTCGTCGGGCAACGGGTCGTCGGGCAAGCAGGTCCGCAGGGAGGGCGTCGCCGCAGACGCGGGGCGGACCAAGCCGTGAGCGCACCTGGAGGAGGGTCGCGCGGGACGGCCGATCCAATGGACGTGGCGGCAGCGGCTGCCGTCCTGCTCGGTGCCGAGTCGGACGCACAGGCCCGAGCCCCGCTCACGGACGAGTGGCCCGACCTGGACCTGGCGACCGCTTACCAGATCCAGGACGAGATGCTCCGTCGCCGACTCGCCCGCGGCGAGCGTCTCACCGGGCTCAAGCTCGGGCTGACGTCTGCTGCCAAGCAGCGGACCATGGGGATCGACCGGCCGCTCGTCGCCTGGCTCACCGACGCCATGGCGCTCCCGCCCGGAGAGCCGATCGGCCCGAGATTGATCCATCCGCGTGCCGAGCCCGAGATCGTGTTCGTCCTCGGGACCCGGCTCGAGGGACCCGGAGTCACCGCGCCCCTGGCGCTCGAGGCGGTCGCGTCGGTCTTCTGCGGCGTGGAGGTCATCGACAGCCGTTTCTCGGACTTCCGCTTCACGCTGCCCGACGTCGTCGCCGACAACGCGTCGGCCGCCCGCTACGTGGTCGGCCCTGTCGGGTTGGACCCTGCCAATCTCGACCTCACCCTCGAGGCCTGCCTTCTCGAGGTCGACGGTGCCGTCGTCGACTCGGCGACCGGAGCAGCCGTGCTCGGCCACCCGGCGCACGCCCTCGCCTTCGCCGCGAACGCCCTCGCCGAGCGGGGACTCGCCCTCGAGCCGGGATGGACGGTGCTGACCGGGGGGATGACCGACGCGGTGCCGATCCCACCTGGCACCACGCTCACGGCTGAGTTCACGCACCTCGGCACCGTGCTGCTCCACGCCGAGGCCAACCCTCAGGCCTGAGCACCTCCAAGCTGCAGGGTCCCCGCCTGGCGAAGGAGCGTGGCGAGGTCGAAGTAGACCGTCTCTCCGCGGACGCGGGTGCCCACGAACTCCCAGACGACGCACGTGTCGACCGACAGCCTCCTGCCCGACGGCGCGACGCCGAAGAGCGGACCGAGATGCGTGCCCGACAGCGTGTGCTCGGTGACCGCCATGTCGCCTTCGATCGCAATCACGCGCCGGAGCCGCACCTCGAGGTCCGGGAAGGCCGCCCAGAGCCCTCGGTAGCGCCGGGCTACGGCTTCGGGGCCCCGGTAGAACAGAGAAGGGTCGCACACGACGACGTTGTAGCAATCGTGCGTCATCCCTGCGAGCAGCGTGTCGAGATCCTGCTCGCTCTCGGCCCGCAAGTGCTGGCCGATCTCCCGCACGATGGCGTCGCGCTCGGCGGGATCGGGTGCAGGCGGGACCGTCACTCAGGGACCTTCAGGTCGAAGAGCGTGCACGCGTTGCGCCCGCAGATCGCCGCACGCAGGGCGCCGTCGCTCTCCGCTGCCTCCAGAGCCAGGTCAAGGGCCGGAGCCTGGTCGTTGAACGGGAAGTCGCTCCCGAAGCACACGTGGTCGGGTCCGACGAGCTCGACGGCCAACTTCAGCGCCCCCGCGGAGCCGGCGATCGTGTCGGTGTACAGGCGTTGGAGGTACTCGCCGAGCTGACGACCATGGGGGAGGCGCACCGGCAACGCGCCTCGCCGGTGTTCCCGGTCGATCCTGCCTGCGAGCAGCGGCAGGAGGCTCCCCGCGTGCGCGAGCAGGATCTTCAATGTCGGATGCCGTTCCAGCGTGCCGCCGAAGACCAGGCGCAGCACGGCCGTCGTCGTATCGAACAGGAACCCAGCCGCGCAGATCAACCCGTGGTCGGACAGCAGGGACACGTTCGCCGGGATCGCGGGATGGAGGAACAGCGGCATGGATCGCGAGGCCGCGGCCTCGAAGACGGCGTCGAACTCGGGGCTGTCGACAGGCACGCCCCCGATGTTCGAGCAGACCATCGCCCCCTTCAGTCCCGTGTGGGCTGCGCGCTCCAGCTCGTCCACGGCAAACTCTCCCGCCTGCCACGGCAGCGTCGCGAGTCCTTCGATCGCTCCGCCGCTGTCCCGGACGAACTGAAGCAGCTCGTCGTTCGCGTCCCTCGCGATCGCGGCCGCCTCCGCGGGTTCAAGGAACAGGACGCCGGGCTGGTTCACGCTCACGACCGCAACGTCGACACCTGCGGCGCGGAGGCTCTCTCGGATCCCCTCCTGCTCGATGCGGCGCGCGCCGATGTGCTCGACGTACCCGCTGCCGAACTCGAGCACGAGCGAGCTTCCACTGCGCTCTGCACGCGGGTAGCGGGTCCGGCGCAGCAGGGTTGCGAGCAGAGAGGGGGGCAGGTAATGGACGTGGACATCGACCACCGGTTCGCCGATCATCCCCCTCCTGTTCTGCGCTCGACCCTGGTCCAAGAGCCCGCGTCCCGATGGCGAAGGAACTCTGGACAGCATCCCCGAGTGGTGGCAGCATCTGCAAGGCATGCGGTCCGATGAGCGAAACGGCCAGACGGTCCTCGAGCGTGCCTTCAGGCTCCTGGACGTCTTCGGCTCGGAAGGACGGTGCCTCGGCCTGGCAGAGCTCGCCAGAGAGGCCCGGCTCCCCAAGGCAACGACGTTCCGCCTGGCCAATCAGCTGGTTGAGCTCGGTGCACTGGAGCGCCGCCAGGGCGGCTACTCCCTCGGGATGAGACTCTTCGAGCTCGGGAGCATGGTCTCGGCGCAACGCAGGCTCCGCGAGGCTGCGTTGCCCCTGATGGAGGATCTCTACGAGGCCACGCACGAGACCGTGCACCTGGCCGTGCGCGACGGGCTGCGAGTCCTCTACATCGAGAAGATCCGCGGCAACCGGAGCGCGCCGACGAGGACCCAGATCGGCACGCGCCGCCCTCTCCACTGCACGGCGCTGGGAAAGGCCATCCTCGCCCAGTCCGACGACACACTGACCCAGGCTGTGATCGACGCCGGGCTGTCCCGGTTCACCCCCTACACGATCACGACGCCGCAGCGGTTGCTCGAGGAGCTGGACATCGCCAGACGCGAGGGGGTCGCCTACGACCGCGAGGAGTACCAGCTCGGCGTGACGTGCGTCGCCGCAGCCGTGTTCGGCCACAGTCGCGATGTCCACGCGGCACTGTCGGTCACCGGGCTCTCTGGGAGGTTCCACGCCGAACGCCAGGCTGCCGCCGTGCGAACGGCGACGCTCGCTATCTCTCGCTTGCTCGGCTACGCCCCGCTCTCGTCGGGCACGGTGGTTGCCAGCAGCCCGAGTGCGATGAACACGCGGTAGAGCACCGCGTAGTCGTCGGATCGGAAGCTCGTTTCGCCAGCACGACGAGCACACCGAGCTAACCCGCCAACGCGGCGTTCAGGCGCAGCTCTCTGGCGGCTCTGTGTTCAGTTTTACGGACTAGATGTCTCGGACGGGGTGGTTGAGCACCCGCGTGATAGCCGACGAACATCGCTGCATCCGTCTCACCGTGGATCCCGTACGCCACGCCGCAGGGCTTCGTCCGGCCGCGCACGACTTCCCCTCTCGGGTCGACGTCGAGCTGCGGGAGGTCGGCCATTATCCCATGTAATCGACCATCATCCCATGTCAGTCGTGCACGAGGACAGCCCGCGCCCGGTCTCGAAGCGTCCCTCGACGTCTAAACCCGGTCATTCGGTGAGGATCCGCTCCGCCTGCGCGAGCTGATGGCGCGAGCCGAGAGCCGGGGCGCCGCGCACTTCCCCTTCGTCGCCAACGTGGCGCTCGCCCCGCGCGAGATGGCGCTCTGGGACATCTCGGGGAAGGCACTCGGGGCACCTGTCCACCAGCTGCTCGGGGGATCGAGAGTGGAGACGGTCCCCTTCTACTGGCACGTGAACGGCACCGACGACACGGCTGCGTCCGCGATCGACCACGCGCGCGAGGGGCTCGACCGCGGTTTCAGCACGCTCTACGTGAAGGGTAGCGCCGACCCGCGGCACGATCTCGAGCTCATGCTCGAGCTTCGCAAGGCTGTGGGACACGACGTCGCGCTCCGGCTCGACCCGAACGAGGGATGGCACTACCGCGACTGCGCCAAGCTGGAGGGCCTGCTGCGCGAGGTGGACCTCGAGTTCCTCGAACAGCCCTTCGGCATGCGCGCGACGAGAGAGGCCCAGCTGCTGCGCCGCCGGACGCACTCCTCGCGGCCAACCAGGGCGCGTGGCTCGTGCGAGACGTCCACGACGTGCTCAGCTGCAGGGCGGCCGACGTGATCGTGACCGGCCTCCACCAGGCGGGGGGACTGCTCCGCCTGGACGCCGCCCGGGCGATCTGCGAGGTCTTCGACGCCCCGATCGTGCGCCACAGCCTGTGCGACCTCGGGGTGGCCACCGCTGCCGCCCTGCAGCTGATCTCGACGTGGCCCGGCGGGCGCTCGCGCACCAGACCCACCTCACCCTGCTCGAGCACGACCTGCTCGAGCACCGGCTCGAGTTCGTCCACGGTCGACTGGAAGTCCCGACCGGCCCGGGGCTCGGCGTTGCGCTCGACGGCGCGGCGGTTGCACGCTACGAGGAGCGGTTCCGCACCACAGGCGCCTTCGGGGGCTATGAGGAGCGGTTCCGCACCACAGGCGCCTTCGGGGGCTATGAGCACGGGGGGGCCGGACGACGAGCAGGGAGCACCCGTTGAGCACAGGAGCGGACGGCGCGACGGCACGCCAGGAGCGTGAGGCGGCGACAGCAGGCCGCGGAGGGTGGCCGCCGGCCCTTTCCGGGCTGAAGGTGCTGGACCTCTCACGGGTCCTGTCCGGGCCGTTCGCCACCATGGTCCTCGCGGACCTCGGCGCGACAGTGGTGAAGGTGGAGGACCCCGCGCGCGGTGACGACACCCGTCACTGGCGTCCACCGCAGCAGGGGACCGAGGCGTCGTACTTCCTGTCGGTGAACCGATCCAAGCGGAGCGTCGCGATCGACCTCAAGCACCCGGACGGCCGGGCCCTCGCGCTACAGCTCGCGTCGCGCGCCGACGTCCTCGTCGAGAACTTCCGGCCGGGGGTCGCGGCGCGCCTCGGGCTCGGGTACGACGACGTCCGGGCTCGGAACCCCGGGATCGTCTACGCCTCGATCAGCGGGTACGGGCAGACGGGGCCCATGGCCGCGCGCCCAGGGTACGACGCGATTGCCCAGGCGGTGAGCGGCATGATGAGCATCACGGGAGAGGCGGGGGGACCGCCGGTGCGCCCCGGGGTGGCGACCGCGGACGTGGGGGCCGGGATGTGGGCGGTCATCGGCATCCTCGCCGCTTTGCACGTGCGCTCGGCCACCGGTCACGGCCAATGGGTGGACGTCTCCCTGCTCGACGGTCAGGTCTCCTGGCTCACCTACGTCGCCAGCGGCTACCGGGCCACGGGGCGGACGCCGGCGCGCTACGGCTCCGCCCACCCCACCATCGTCCCCTACCAGGCCTTTGCGACCCGCGACGGGGATCTCATGGTCGCCGTCGGGAACGACGCGCTCTGGCGGAGGTTCGCCGAGACGATCGGGGTCGGGCACCTGGTCGACGATCCGCGCTTTGCGACCAACCCCGACCGCGTGGCCAACCGCGAGGCCCTCGTCGCGGAGGTCTCCGAGGCCCTCCTCGCAGACGACGCCACCTCGTGGGAGCTCGCGCTCACCGAGGCGGGGGTCCCGGCCGCCCGGGTCAACACGGTCGCGGAAGCGCTGGCGCATCCCCAGGTCCTGGCCAGGGAGATGGAGGTGCGGACCCCCCATCCCACTGCCGGCACAGTCCGCACCCTGGCGACGCCCGTCAGGATGTCCGAGAGCGCTCGGGCCGGCGCGTCGGCACCACCGACGCTGGGACAGCACACCGACGACGTCCTGGCGGAGCTCGGCCTGGACCCAGGCGAGATCGCCCGGCTGCGCCGAGACGGGGCGGTGGGATGACCGGACCCGTGAACGTCCAGTGGGGACGGCGGGTCAGGTGGGGCTAGGTCGGGCTGGGAGCCCCCGCCTCCGCCACCTCGAGCCCGCGCCAGGCGAGCTTGGCGACGTGGTGGCGCCAGACGAGGTCGTCGTTGAAGGCGCTCCCGAGGTCGGGGAGCTCGGCACGGTCCTCGGCAGGGACCTCCGGCACGTCGCTCCACCCGACCCCTGCGGCAGCGAGGGCGGCCGTCATGCGGGCGAGCAGGTTCACGTTGAGCGCGGTCACGACCGCTCCCGCGAGTGACGGGGCCGCCGTCGTGAGCCCGTGGCCGCGCAGGAGGAGCGCCCGTCCCCCGCGCATCGCCTCCACCATCTGCACGCCACGAGCACGGGTCCGCACGAGGCCGTAGTAGTCGAAGACCGGGATCCCCCGCTCGGCCATCCGCATCGCCGGGATGTTGAACGCCCCGAAGACCGGGCGCAGCGGGAGGCGCGCGATGCTGCAGAGGACGACGTCGGGCGGGTGCGCGTGCACGACGGCGGCGTCCTCCGGCCGGGCGCGCAGCACCTCGCCGTGGATGGCGAGCTCCTGGGGAAGCTGGCGGTCGCCGAGGTCCTCGGCCGGATCCCCGTCGAGGTCCGTGAGGACGACGTCCTCAGGGCGCGTGAGGAGCAGGCCCGGGTCCGAGACGCTGCGCGCGCGGATGAGCATGTGGCGGTCGCGGACGCGCAGGCTGACGTGGCCCAAGATGTCGTTCACGAGACCCTCTGCGGCGAGCACCCGGCACGCCCGGGCGACGTCCGCACGGGCAGCTCCGAGGTCGCCGGGCACAGCTGCCCCGGCAGGTTGCGGCGCGGTCACGCGACGGGGGCGGGGTCGGGCGGCAGGACCCCGTCGACCGGGGCCGCGAGCTCGAGCGTGTTGGCGACGACGGCGTGGGCGACGTAGCGCCCGACGGTGAGGAGCACCCCGACAGCGTCCTGTTCACCGAGCACGTCCACGGCACGCGAGAGCGCCGCCGCCGCACCGCGGCCGTACCCCTCGACGACCGCGAGGGCGAGGGTCCTGGCGGCCCCGGCTCTCTCACCGAGCACGGACGCGTCGCCCCGCCCGACGGCGGCCGCGATCCACTCGAGCGTGAACCCGAGGGTGGCCGCCAGCCGCTCGTGCTGGACCTGCTCGTAGGCGTTGCCGAGCGCGGACGCGACGCTCAACGCGACCGCCTCGGTCAGCTCCGGATCCAGCGCCTGCTTCAGCGCCTCGGTGAACTGCTGGAAGGCGGCGGTGGCGGCAGGCTGGTGCCCGCCGACCGCGAAGAACTCGCCCAGGTAGCCCAGACGGTCGACCTTGGCTGCCAGCACCTCCTTCAGACCGGGCTCGAGCTCGTCGAAGGCCAGACGGCGAATCTCGCCCACCACACCTCCTCGGGGCGGTGCAGCAACCCATCCGGTCACCCCGGATCTGCGCTGCAGAATCGGTATCTGTAACGTACGGGCCGGCTGCTGGAGCGTCAAGGACCCCAGCGCAGGACGAGGGTGGACGACAGGGTGGACGACAGGGTGGACGACAGGGTGGACGACAGGGTGGACGACAGGGTGAACGACAGGGTGGAGGACAGGGTGGACGAGCGCATCGACCTCGACGATGCCGCGCGCGCGGCTCGTGACCTCGCCGCGCTGGCGTCGAGGGTCCTCGCCCACGCCGGCCAGGCGGACATGATCTGGGGCCACGTCTCGGTCAGGGACCCCGGCGGCCGCGGTGCGTGGCTCAAGGCGTCGGGGTGGGGCCTCGAGGAGGTGACCGCCGATCGCGTGGTCCTCGTGGACCGTGACGGCACGGTGCGCGCCGGGTCCGGTCCGAGGCACATCGAGTTCCCCATCCACACCTGTGTCCTCGACGCCCGCCCCGACGTCGGGTGCGTCGTGCACACGCACGCGGCGGCGTCGACCGCCTTCGCCTCGCTCGGGCGGCCGCTGCGGCCCATCTCCCACGACGGCAGCCTGTTCGTCCCCCCAGACGTCGCCCGGTTCACCGGGACGAGCGCGCTCATCCGGACGCCCGAGCTCGGCGCCCGGCTCGCAGACGAGCTCGGCGAGCGCAACGCCCTCCTCCTCCCCGGCCACGGGGTCGTCGTGGTCGGTCCCGACGTCCCGAGCGCCGTGATGAGCGCCGTGCTGCTCGACCGCGCGTGCCGGCTCCAGCTCGACGTGGAGGCGGCCGGCGGCCCGGCGGTCTGGACCTCCGACGACGAGGCGCTCCAAAAGCGCGAGATGTGCTGGCCCCGGTCCAACCTCGAAGCGGGGTGGCGGTACCTCCTCCGCCAGGCAGGGGAGGACCGGGATACAGGTGACGAACGGCTCAGCGTTCCCCGGTGAGGCACCGGCCGAGCGCCCGTCGCGCCCAGACGGCGACCATCCGGCGCTTGTAGGCCGCCGACCCGAGCCTGTCGTCCACCGGGTCGGCGCGGCGGGCTGCCGCCTCTGCGACGTCGGCGACGAGCCCCGCCACGCGTGCGCCGGTCGCACCGGAGAGCTCCTGCGCCTCGGGGACGAGGTAGGCGACGGGACCCGCGCCTCCGACGGCGAGGGTCACCGTCGAGGGCGTGCCGTCCGACACCACGGCGGTGGCGGCGACGGAGACCGTCGGGTAGTCGTCGTCGCTGCCGGGCGTGAACCTCAGGTAGCAGCTGCGCCGTCCGGGGGGAGCCGGGACCCGCACCGCCGTGATGAGCTCGTCGGGCGCGAGGTCGGTCGACATGAACCCGCACACGAGCTCGTCGATGCGGAGCTCCCGCCGGCCACGCGGACCGGCCACCTCGACCCGTGCGTCCAGCGCGAGCAGCGCGGGAGGGAGGTCCTGGCGCGGGTCGGCGTGCGCCAGGGCCCCGCCGGCCGTGGCGACCGCGCGCACTCGCGTGTTGCCGACGGCGGCGGCCGCGTCGGCGAGGGCGGGTGCGGCGGTCCGCACCCGCGGGTCGGATGCGAGCGAGGCCAAGGTGGCCGTCGCACCGAGCGAGAGCGGCCCCTCTGCCACCCCGACCGAGCCCAGACCAGGGATCCGGCCGAGCCACACGAGTGCCGTCGGAGCGAGCAGCCCTTGGCCGACGAGCAGGCCGACGGACGTGCCGCCGGCCAGCGCGACCGCTCCGTCCTCTGCGAGGGCGTCGAACGCCTCCTCCAGGGTGCGGGGCGCGTGGAACACCGGATCGCCCGCGCTCGGCGCCGACAGCGCGTCCACGGTCACGCGCGTCCTTCGGCGTCGTGGTTCCCGGCGTCGATGTGCCCGAGGGCCTCGCGCTCGCGCCGCTTGGCGTCGAGCGCCGCCTCCACGATCGTGCCGTACCCCGTGCAGCGGCAGAGGTTCCCGCTCAGGTACCGGCGCACCTCGGGCTCCGTGGCGATGTCGCGGTCCATGGAGGCGACCGCGACGACCTGCCCGGGCGTGCAGATCCCGCACTGCATCCCCTCGTGCTCCACGAACGCCTCCACCGCCCAGGGGGCCCGGGTCGCCATCCCCTCGACCGTCCAGACGTCGGCGCCCTCGGCGCAGCCGGCCAAGAACAGGCACGAGCTGACCGGGCGGTCGTCGACGAGGACGGTGCACAGTCCGCAGACGCCCACCCGGCACCCCTCCTTGGTGCCGGTCAGCCCCGCGGCGCGCAGCGTGTCGAGGAGGCTGGCGGTGGCGGGCACGTCCGCCTCGAAGGCGGCGCCGTTGACGCGGGCGTGCAGCCTCACGCTGGTGCCCCCTCCCCCAGCCGGTGGCCGGCGGGGGTCGTCGCTGCTGCACCCGCCTCTTCGAGCGCCCAGTACACCCGTTCGGCCGTGAGCGGCAGGTGCCGCAGGCGGCAGCCGGTCGCGTCGGCGACCGCGTTGGCGACCGCGGCGGCGGTCGGCACGTTCGAGAGCTCGCCGACCGCCTTCACGTTGCAGGGGCCCACCCCCCGGCCCCCCTCGACGAGGACCGTGCGGAGGACCGGGGCGTCCGCCGCCGTCGGGATCCGGAACTCCGCCAGGTTCGCCGCCCACACCTGGCCGTCCGCCTCGAGGAGGTCTTCGAGGCAGGCGAAGCCGTAGCCCATGACCGCCCCTCCGTCCACCTGCATCCGGTGGGCGGTGGGACGGAGGACGGCGGCCACGTCCACTGCGGTCGTGAGCGCCAGCACCCGGACCTCTCCGGTCTCGGCGTCCACCGCGACATCCGCGACCTGGGCGCAGAAGGAGAGCGCCGGGGGCTCACCCGCCGCGCTCGTCTCGACCTCGACCGGACCCACCCCTCCCGTCTCCCGCCAGCGGTCGGCGAGCTGGCGCACCGCCGCGGTCACCCCGGCGGTGACACGGCTGGCACCGACGCCCGGGTCGTAGGGGAGACCACCGGTCGACACCTGGCGGACCTCGACGAGGCGCGGGTCGACGCCGAGCGCGTCGGCGAACGCCTCGCGCGCCACCGAGTGGCTCCCGGTCCCGGTCTCAGGGAGCGGGAGCTCCACGACGAACCGGCCGTCTGCCTCGGGGACGAGCCGCACGCTGGTCGAGGCCGGCGCGGCGGTCGGGCGCGCGTAGAGGGCGACGCCCCGGCCCCTGCGCCACCGGGCACCGGACAGGTCACCGGGGCGGAGCATGCCGGCGTCGACGGGTGCGGGATCCCCTGGAGCGGGGTCCCGGGGTGCGTGCTCCAGCGCTGCATCCAAGGTCTGCACGCCCCGTGCCTCTTCCCACACGTGCCCGTAGGCGTCACGGTCCCCGTCTCGAAGCACGCTCCGACGGCGCAGCTCGTGGGCGGGGATGCCGGCCGCCGCCGCGAGCTCGTCGATGGCGCTCTCGACGGCGAAGACGGCCTGAGGGGCGCCCGGGGCGCGCATGTGCCCCTTGGGCAGCGTCGTCGTGTAGGCGATCCGCGACCTGATCGAGAAGGCGTCGAGCCGGTACCCGAGCGCGCACTCCGCAATCCCGTGGAGGTTGACCGACGGGATCGGCTTGACCGCCGCGTAGGCACCGCCGTCGAAGACGGCGTCGACGCGCAGCGCGAGCAGCCGGCCCTCGTCGTCGCACCCGACCTCCACCTCGACGACCGCAGGGTGGCGGGCGTCGGTGGCGGTGAAGTCCTCCCCGGCACGCAGGGCGAGCCGCACGGGCCGGCCGGCGAGGATGGCCAGGGCCGCACAGAGCGTGGGGTCGACGACCCCGCCCTTGCCTCCGAAGTCCCCGCCGAGGGGCACCGGCTGGACCTCCACCGCCTCCGGCGGGAGCCGGAGCGTCCTGGCGGTCTGCTCCCTCAGCCGGTAGGGGGCCTTCACCGTCCCGAGCAGCGCGACGCCGCCGGCAGGAAGCGGCCATGCGGTCCAGCACTGGGGCTCGAGGTAGCCCTGGTGCCCCGAGGGCGTGCGGTAGCGCGCCTTCACCACGTGCGCGGCACCGGCGAGGACGCTCCGGGCGGCGTCCTGGTCCCCCTCCACGAGCTCGGACTGCAGGTTCGGGTGGTCCGACTCGGTCACGACGGCTCCGTCGTAGCGCCACGGCTCCTCGTGCACCCGCGCAGCGCCCGGCTCGAGCGCCCCGAGCGCGTCGAGGACGGGTGGGAGGCCGCGGTACTCGACGTCCACGAGCGCCGCGGCATCCTCCGCTGCCCGACGCGTCTCGCCGAGCACCACGGCGACCGGCTCCCCGATGAAGCGCACCTTGCCGCTCGCGAGGAGGGGCATGTCGCGCACGCGGCGGCCGCAGAGCTCGCCGCCGAAGCGCGCGTCGATCTCGGCGGCCGTGACCACGGCGGTGACCCCGGGCGCCTCCAGCGCGGCGCGGGCGTCGACCGAGACGATGTCGGCGTGGGAGCGGGTGCTGCGCACCACTGCCGCGTGGAGGGCTCCTTCCACCTCCACGTCCGCGCTGTAGCGGGTCACGCCGGTCGCCTTGTCCCGCGCGTCCACCCGCACCGCCCGGCCGGCCGCCGTGCCCGCAGACGACGGGCGCGCCGGTGCCGCGACCTGCGGGGCCGCGCGCTCGGGGGCCTCGAGCGGGCTCACGCCGACCCTCCTGCGTCGACTCCGTCTCCTGCGGCGAGCCGTGCGAGCAGCCGCGACGTGCGCTCCCAGCGCTCCTCGACCGCGAGCCTGGCGGCGACCCGGAACCGCATCGGGTGCAGCTCGACGCCGAGGTCGTCCCTGAGCGCCCGCTCCACCTCGAGGTCCGCGGCGAAGGCGCCGTCGTCGTCGAGGACACGCCGGACGCGGAGCGCCAGGTAGTGGCCCGCGTCGCCCGCCACGACGAGCAGGGTCGCCTTGCCGGTGGCGAGGAGGTTCCGGCGCGCCTTGGTGCTCGTCACCACCACACGGACCGAGGTGGGCCCTGCGTCGACCTCGGTGCGGGAGAGCAGGCAGACGTCCACCCGTCCGTCGCCGTCGACGGTCAGGAGCGCGAAGGCGGGGTCGAGCGTGCCCACAGCCGGCGTGCCCTCGAGCGCGCGGCGCACGTCGTCGGGCACCTGCGTCGTGCCGCCGCCGACGGCCGGCACGCTCACTCGGGCGTGCCCCATCGCCGGAAGAGGCGGTGCGCGATCCCGAACTGGTCCAGCACCTTCCCGACGACCTGGGCGACGAGGTCGTCCGGCGTCTTCGGTCGGTGGTAGAAGCCGAGCACGGGCGGCATCACGGTGGCCCCCGCGAGCGTCACCGTCTCCATGTTGCGGATGTGGATCAGGTTCAAGGGGGACTCGCGGGTGACGAGCACCAGCCTCCGGCGCTCCTTGAGCGTGACGTCGGCAGCTCGGACCAGCAGGTCCGTCGAGTTGCCGGTGGCCACCGCCGCGAGCGTGCGCATCGAGCAGGGGATCACCACCATCCCGTCGGTGAGGAAGGACCCCGAGGAGATCGCCGCCGCGAGGTCGCGGGCGTCGTAGGCGACGGTCGCCAGCTTGGCGACCTGCTCCGGGTCGACTCCTGCCTCGAGCTCGATGCTGCGCCGGGCGCCCTCGCTCACCACGAGGTGGGTCTCCACCTCGTGGCTCCCGTGCAGCGCCTCGAGCAGGGCGATCCCGAGCTGGGGCGCGCTCGAGCCCGACATGCCGACGACGAGCCTCTTCACGCGTGGGGCGGCCTCGGTGCTCACGGCTGCGCGCGCCGCTCGACCGGAGGCATCCTGCACTCGATGCCTTCGCGCGCCAGCTCGGCGACGTAGAGCTCTCGGATCCTGGGGTCCTCGTCGGCGTAGTCGATCTGCCTGCCCCCCTCGCTGACGCTCCTGTCCACTCCGAGGAAGTGCTGGAGGCGCTCCTCGGTGAAGGGGTAGCGCAGCCCCCCGTAGGCGACCGCGAGGTAGCGGCTCGGGCTCGGAGAGGTGTTGAAGTGCTGGTGGAACTGCTGGTCGGCGGGCGCGTACACCACGCCGTGGCGCCAGTCGATGCGGGTGAACTCCTCGTCGCCCTCGTACCAGAAGAGGCTGTAGCCGTGGCCGTCCACCGTGAAGACGTGGAAGTCGGGTGCGTGGCGGTGGCCCTTCTTGTAGGTGCCGACGGGCATCTCGGACATGTGCGCGTGCATCGTCGACTCGGCGAGGACGAACTTCAGGTTCCGGCTCCCCGCGCCGCGCGCCTGCCATTCGGGCATCTCGAAGTCCGCGAGGTCCGGGACGAAGTTGGTCTCCCACATGTGGCGGCCCGGGGAGACGCGCACGAAGTCCCCCTCGCCCCGGAACCGGCGGCCGTCCCCGAAGCGGTCGGGGAACTCGCCCGGGTTGTCGAAGACGAACGCCTCGTCGTGGAAGACGTTGAGCATCAGGGGGAGGCTGGTGACCGAGGCGAGCCGCGCCCCTTCGCTGCCGCTCGCGTTCAGGTGGCGGTAGGGCGCGTTCAGCGGGAGCCCGAAGAGGCTGCGCGGCCCCCACTCGAAGCTGTGCTCGGCCCCGCTCGGGTCACGGACCACCGTGTTGCCGTGGCCCGCGAGCACGTACACGACCTCTTCGTACAGGTGACGCTGGAGGTCGGTGGCGCCACCGGGCGGGATCGCCGTGACCACGACGTTGGCCCAGTCCCCCCTCCCGATGAGGTGGACGAGCGCGGCGGGCACGCCGATCCGGTCCCACGGCTGGGTCTCGACGGCGAGGAGGTCGACCGCGAAGTCCTCGACGACGGGGATCTTCTGCTCGGCCGCCCACGCGAGGTACGGCCTGATCAGGAGCTTTCCTGCCGCCGCCGCTTCAGCGACTGCGTCGTCCGGGCGTAGCTGGCTCATGGGTGCCCTCCTCGCTCTGCGCCCCCGTCGTGCCTCGGGCCGGCACCGGGCACCGGCGCGGGGGCTCCTCCGCCGAACAGGAGCGACTTCACCACCACCGGGACGACCTTGGCCGGGAGGAGGGGCGTCCCCACGTCCACGAAGTCGAGATCGGCCAGGTCCAGGCTGTCGAGGCACAGGAAGGCCCCCGGCGGAGCACCGAGCTCGCACCTGGCGATCCGCCCGAGCGAGGCCGCCACGTCGGCGTCGACGGCGACGAGCAGCGTCGGGACTCCCGCGTCGCGCTGCCCGGCCGTCAGCCCCTCGGCGAGCGCCCTCAGCCTCCGGTAGGTCGGCTCACCCCGCCACCCGAGCGCGACGGCGACCACCTCGGGCACCTGGCCTGTCACGAACCGGTCACGGACTGCTCCGGCAAGTGCCGCGGCGACCGCACGCGGGTCCGGCCCGCGAGGTGTCCCGAGGTCGAAGGGGGGCCGGACCACGGGGACGTGGTGGAGCGGCAGGGATGCCGGGTCCGCCGCCACGGTCGACCCGCTCACCTGCGTCGAGTACTGGGACGCCCCGACCACCGTCGCCCTGATCCGCTGCGAGCCGAGCCGCAGCCTGCCACCCAGCCCACGGTCACCGAGGCGCCGGAACAGCGCCCGCGCCAGGTGCGGCCCGAGATCACCCGGGTCGAAGGTGCGCTCGCCTGCGCCCGGGCCGAACAGCTCGGCCACGCCTCCGGACGCGACGATCTCGAACGGTCCGTCGGGTACCGGGAACGGGGCGGTCAGGAGCACCCCGTCACCGACCGCGTCGTGACCGGCGGTCGCCGGAGGCTCGAGCGCACCGACCACCGCAGCGGCCATGAGCTCGCTCAGCCTGTCGGCGCCGTCGGGGTCGAGGACCGAGCCCACGCGTACCTCCACCCCGGCCCCGCGGGCGAACGGCAGGACGCTGCCCTCCACGCGGACGAGCCGCCGGGAGCGGTCCCACGCCAAGAGGCGCGCGCCGACGCCCAGGGCGGCCGTCGCCCGCACCTCGCCGTCCACGGCGAGCGCGAGCTTCGTGGTCGCACCACCGACGTCGAGGGAGACCACCGGCACCCCTGCGTCGCGGGAGCGTGCGACGGCACCAGAGCCGTGCGCGGCGAGGGACGCCTCGAAGTGGTGGCCGGCGGCCGCGCAGACGAACCGCCCCGAGCTCCCGGCGAGGCGCTCGGCCAGGGCGCGGGCGTTGTGGCGCAGGAGCGCGCTCCCGGTGAGCAGCACGACCCCGCTGTCGACCTGCTCGGGGTCCACCCCCGAATCGGCGAAGAAACGGCGGACGGCCCCGGCGACGGCGTCGGCGTCGATGTCGGCAGCGGCGGGGTCCTCCGAGGCGAGGTAGGGGGTGAAGGCCACGGGCGAGTCCGCGACGAGCTCCCGGGCGACGACGTCGTAGCGGGTGGAGAGGGACTGCGCGCGCCGCTCGCAGACCACCCGGGACACCGTCGCGTGGAAGGTCGCCGATCCGACGTCGATGCCGACCGTGAGCAGCTCGACGACGTCGGAGTCGAGGGGGAGGCGGTGGCCCACGCGTGCGCCGTCCGGGCCGCGCCCGACGGCAGCCTCGGCCTCTTGCACGACGAGCGCGGCGGCGGCCGACGTCATCGGCGACGCGCGACGACGAGCACCGTCGCGTAGGCGCGCCACGGCACGACGACGTCGACGTCGCCGAGCCGGTCGAGGGCGTCGAGGTGCGCGTCGAGCGTCGGGTGCGGGCGGTCGTGGCGATGGGGGGACGGGTTCGGCGGGACCACTGCAGCGCGGGCTGCGGCGAGCCGCGCGGCCCACGGCTCGGCGATGCTCACGTGGTCCAGGTTGGCGATCCACCCGTGAGGAGCGAGCAGCGCGCGGGCGTCGGCGTAGAAGTCGGCGAGCTCGGTGGGTCCGAGGTGGTGGGTCACCCGCGACGTCACGACGGCGTCCAGCGACCCGGGAGCCGCAACGTCCCGGAGCGCCGACGCGTCGGCCAGCCGGTACTCGACGCGCCCGCCCAACCCCGCGAGGCGCTCCCTGGCGATCGAGCGCATCGCTGTCGAGACGTCGGTCCAGATGCCCCGCGCCGTCGGCAGGTGCTCGAGCAGCGTCCCGAGGAACGCCCCGGGGCCGCTGCCGACGTCCAGGACCGTCCGGACCGGCTCCTCGGAGGCGGCCAGCAGGTCGGCCGTGATCCGGCGGGGGAGCGTGAGGAGCCCTTCGAGGCGGTCGCCGCTCGCCCACTGGGTCGCGAGCCCGTCGTCGCGCCAGTCGGCCTGTCCCGGAGCGCCCGTACGCGCCGCGGCGGTCTCCTCGTCCGCAGACGGCACCTGCGCGCGCGCTGTCAGCGGGCCGCGCTGATCCAGCGGAACCACCGAGCCTGGACCCCGCGGATGACGAGGACGTTCGCGACGCCGATCAAGGCGGCGAGGAAGATCAACGCGAGCAGCTGGCCGGTACGGAACCCGTTGCCGTAGAGGTTGATGAAGTACCCGATGCCGACGTTGCTGACCTCGATCTCGCCCACGATCATGCCGATCACGCCGAGCGCGACGCCGACCCGCACGCCCGCGAAGATGTAGGGCATCGAGGCCGGCAGGATCACCTTTCGCATGAGCTGGTGCTCGTTCAGGCCGAGCATCTTGCCCACCTCCACGTACCCCTTGCTCACGTTGCGCAGGCCGCCGGCGGTGTTCAAGAGGACCGGGAAGAAGCTGATCAGGATGATGAACAGGATCCTCGCCTCCGTCCCGATCCCCACCCACACGAGGAGCAGCGGGATCAGCACGTTGAGCGGCGTCGCGTTGGCGGCGTTGATGTAGGGGCTCAGGACGGCGTCGAGGAGGCGGTAGCGGCCGATCGCGAGCCCGAGGACGATGCCGGCAGACACGCCGATGCCGATGCCGATGTACAGCTCACGCAACGAGAGCTCGAGCGCCGGGACGGCGGGGCCGGAGATGAACTGGTCGACGAAGTCGACGGCGACCTGCTGGGGGGACGAGATGAGCGACGTGCTCACGAACAGCCCGGCGAGCTCCCACAAGCCGAACAGCACGCCCACCGCCACGAGCGGTGCCACCACGCGGGTCACCCGCCACTCCGTGACCGGCCGCCGGCCCCGGGCACGTGACGCGCTCGCCCCTTGTGGTGCGGCGTCGGTGAGCGAGCCGGCGACAGCGGTCACCGAGCCGCCTCCTTCCCGCCGCGAAGGTGCTCGGTGATGTACGCGCGTAGCTCGATCGCCCTCGGGTGCGCGCGCACGTCGTAGTCGGTCCGCGGACGCGGCAGGTCGACGTCGAGGATCTCGGTCAGGCGCCCCGGACCGGGTTGGAACAGGCCGATCCGGTCCGAGAGGAAGATCGCCTCGTCCACGTCGTGGGTCACGAAGACAATCGTCGTGCCGAGCTTCTCCCAGAGGTTGGCGATCTCCACCTGCAGCGCCTCGCGGGTGAAGTTGTCGAGCTGGCCGAAGGGCTCGTCCATCAAGAGAACCTTCGGCCGCACCGCGAGGGCTCTCGCGACGCCGACCCGCTGCTGCATGCCTCCCGACAGGGTGTACGGGGGGACCTTCGCCACCGAGGCGAGTCCCACCAGCTCGAGCACCTCCATCGCACGGGCGCGGCGCTCGGCCTTGCCGACGCCGCGCACCTCGAGGCCGAGCGCCACGTTGTCCAGGACGTTCCGCCACGGAAGCAGGTTGATGTCCTGGAACACGTACGACATGTCGTGGGACACGCCGTCGAGCTTCACCCCGTCGAGGGAGATGGTGCCGCTGTCGGCGGTGTCCAGGCCGTCGAGGATGCGCAGGAGCGTCGTCTTCCCGCAGCCGCTCACGCCGACGAGGCTGATGAACTCGCCCCGGTGCACGTCGAGGCTCACGCGGTCGAGCGCGTGGACCGTTCGCCTGGTTGTGAAGAACGTCTTGCAGACGCTCTCGATCCGCAGGATCTTGTCCCGGTCGGATCTCGGTGCCACGGGGTCGGAGGCCGCGGTGGGCGGGTCCTGGGTCGTGTAGGTCGCTTCGCCGGTCATCGTCACTCACGCCTCCCTGCCGAGGTTGCGGCGATCCATGGAAAGGCGCGCGCCTGCAGCTGCCGCAGCGCCCAGAAGAGGAACAGCGCCAGCGCCGTGGTGGTGAGGATCGCTGCGACCAGCGGTGCCGTCTCGCTGCGGGCCCCGAGCACTGTCACCAGGCCGCCGAGCCCCGTGCCCCCGATCTCCTGGCCGCCCAGGATCATCCCCACGGCCCCGACCGCGAGCGAGATCCTGGCGCCCACGAAGATGTACGGCAGCGTCCCGGGCAAGTAGACGTAGCGGATCTGCTGCCAGTGCGACATGCCGAAGGTGGTGCCCACGTCGGCCAGGCGGCCTCGGACGGCGCGCACCCCGGCATGGGTGTTGACGATGAGCGGCCACACGGCGATCGTCATGATGAACGCCACCCTCGCCGTCTCCCCGAAGCCGAACCACACCTCCATGACCGGGAGCAGCGCGATCGACGGGGTGGCGTTGCCGAAGGCAACCAGCGGCTCGAGCGCGCGCTCGAGGATTCGGACGCGCCCCATCAACAGGCCGATGCCAACCCCGACGATCGTCGCCAGGAGGACGCCGCCGATCATCTCGAGCAGGCTCCGGAGGAAGTCGGCGGGAAGCGGCCCGTCCACGAGCAGGTGCCACAGCGCGGGCGCGACGAGGCTCGGCGTCGAGATGAAGATGGGGTTCATCACGAGGGAGGTCGCCTGCCAGATGCCGAGACCGACCGCGATCGCGAGGACCCCCGCGATGGCGGTCTGGTGCTGACGGACCCATCCGAGCGCGCCGTTTCCCTGTGTGGTGCCCGTGAGGAGCCCTTGGGCTCCGACGAGGTCGAACATGGGCTCGTCGAGGTGCTCCTGCCCGTCACCGGGCAGCGGGGCCCCGATGGCGGTCGCTGCCGCCCCGGGGCCGCTGCCGGTGCCGGTCGGGGTGCGCTGACGCTGCGTCACAACTTCTTGCCGTGCTTCTTCCAGAGCTTCCAGGCCTCGTTCCACGCCTTCTGTGTGACTTCCTGGGAACGTGGGCGCTTGCCGAGGCCGGTGATTGTCCCGAGCTGGTTGGCGACCTTGTAGTTGAAGTTCACGATCGACGCCGAGTAGGCGTTCTTCGAGTCCGGCCAGCCGTTCAGTGTCTTCAGGGCCTTCCAGGCCGACTCGTACGCCGAGGGCGGGTCGGCTGTCGAGGTGTATGTCTCGGCGTTCTTCACCCACTGCTTCTCGTTCGTGTTGAAGATCTTCGCCGACGCCAGCCACGCGAGGTCGATCGCCACGGCCTCCTTCTGGTGGGTCTTGAGCCACGACGGCCTGGCCGCCATGAAGCTGTCGGCGTACTCGGGCACGAGCTCCGTCGCGTCGGTGATCTTCTTGAACTTCCCGACCGCTGTCGCCGGCAGTGTCGCCGCGGCGAAGAAGGCGGCTGTGACCTTCCCGGCGATCAAGGCGTCCATCGAGGCTGTGCTGGCGCCGGTGGAGAGCAGGTGGAGTGTGGAGCGCTGCAGGTGCGCCTTCTTCAAGATGGCGTGCAGCATGATGCCGTCCGGCGACGCTGTGCAGCAGTAGGCGATGGTCTTGCCCTTCAGGCCCTTGAGCCCCTTAATTGTCTTCTTCCCGTACAGGTAGTCTGTCAGGTGGATCTGGTTCGGCCCGAAGACCATGAGCCCGGCGTCGAGCTCCGTCGGCAGCGGTCCGACCGAGACTGTCGCCTTCCCTCCCTCGACGGCCAGCTCGCCAGCGTTGTGCGAGGCGTTTGTCTGGGAGATGTTCGCTCCCCACGACGCCATGATCTTCACCCAGTCGTGGACGTTCGTGTCGCCGATGTGCGCGCTCCCTGCGGCGTTGATCACGGCGATCGTGACACCCTTCAGTGTCGGCTTGCCGTGCTTGAACGTGAGCGTCGCGCCCGCCTTGGCGGGATGGTCCGGCGAGGCGCCCGCGAGGGTCGCCCCGGACAGGGAGAGCGCGCCTGCGATTGCGAACGCGCACCCCACGGCTGCGATGGCCTTCAGCTTCATGCGTTCCCCCCTTGGACGTTGCCGGAACTGCGGCGGTCGTTTGCCGCGCAACAGAAAACCATTCCTGGAACCGTAACGATCCTGACGCGTCGAGTCAAGACGCCGGGGTTGCCGACGGTGCACGGACGCGCTGCGGGTCGTGGGGCTGCGAGGCTGCCGGCTGCGGCTCGGCGGGCTGCGGCGTGTCGGGCTGCCGCGTGGCGGGCTGCGGCGTGTCGGGCTGCCCCTCGTGGGCGAGGTGGCGGCGGAGGACGTGCGCGACGCGCGCGAAGCCCGCGACGGCGTCGGCCTCCCCGCGTCCGCTCCACGCGGCAGCAACGTAGCGGTCCGGCCGCACGAGGAGCACCGTCCCCCTGAGCGGGCCGAGCTCCTCTTCGAGCCTGCCGTCCACGTCGGCGGCGCCGACGATCCCTGGCACAGACGGCGGGACGGTGTCGTCCAAGGCGACCGCCACCACACGGCACCCGAGCCCGCCGAGCGGCGACCCGGCGAGCGCAAGCCTGGCGAGCGCGCCGAGCACGTCGTCGTCGCACCCGACCGCCACGAGGGCGAAGCCGTCACCGAGGACGTCGTCGAGGAGGACGGCCGGGCCTTGGGACGGCAGGGCACGGGGCTGGGGGAGCATCCGGCCGACGACCCGGGACGCCGGACGCGTGAGCTCCGGATCGGGCGCGCACACGAAGCACCGTGCGCCGCGGTAGCGGGCGGCCGGCTTGTACCGGCTCTCGGCCATGTAGCGCCGGAGCGCAGGGACGGTGTTGGCCGCGCGCACCAGCGCGTCACGTGCCAGGGCGACCCTCCGGTCCGAGGTCATCACCAGCCGGCCGAGCCGCACCGACAGCCGCACCATGGCCTCCGCGTGGGGCCGCCGCTCGGCCTCGTAGGTCTCGAGGAGCGCGGACGAGGCGCGCCCCTCGAGGACCGCGCGCAGCTTCCACGCGAGGTTGTCGGCGTCCCTGATCCCCGAGTTCAGCCCCTGTCCCGCGAACGGCGGCATGAGGTGGGCGGCGTCCCCCGCGAGGAAGACGCGCCCCACCTGCCAGCGCTCGGCGACGAGGGCATGGAAGCGGTACGCGGTGCACCGTTCGACGTCGTCGGCGGTGATGGCACGGTACCGGCCGATCAGCGAGACGGCGAGCGCCCCGGGATCCGCCTCGGCTGCCGCCACCTCTTGTCCTCGCAGCTTCAGCTCGTAGCGGCAGCGGCCGTCTCTGCCCGGCACGAGGACGCGCGGCCGGAGAGGGTCGCCGACGTGCATCGCGTAGCGCTCACGGCGCGTGTCGTGGAGCGTGTCCGCGACCAGCCACACCTCCTCGAAGCTCCGCCCCACCATGGGGACGCCGAGGATGCCGCGCACCGTGCTCCGCGCGCCGTCGCAGGCGACGAGGTACGACGCCGTCACCTCGGCGTGCGACCCGTCTGCGCGGCGCAACCTGCACCGCACCTGCCCGTCGTCGTCGAAGCTGACGAGCTCGGTCGAGAACCGTACGTCGACGGCCGGCACTCGCGAGAGCGCCTCGGCGAGGACCCGCTCGAAGGCGGGCTGGGCGAAGGAGCTCTTGAACGGGTGCCCGAGGAGCTGCGGGCGCCGGCTCCGGGCATGGACGAGGAGCCGTCCCCGCTCGCCGAAGTACCGGGTGCCCGTCCCGGGTTGGAGGATCGGGTAGACGCACTCGTCGAGCCCTGCCCGCTGCAGCGTCCGGAGCGACTCGTCGTCCACGCTGATCGCCTTCGGCTCGTCGCTGGTCGTGGGCTTGCGCTCGATCACGAGCGTCGCCACGCCCGCAGCGCCGAGCAGCCCGGCCGTCACCAGCCCGACGGGCCCGCACCCGACCACGAGCACGTCCACCCGCGGCGGGACCGGCGTGCACGCGCCGGGGTGAGCGGGCGGGGAGGGGCCAGCGGCAGGCCCGCTGGGGTCGAGCTCCGGATCGGTCACGTCACCGGCTGGTACGGCGGCGTGCCGTCGTCCAGCAGGCGGCGGGCCTCGGCGAAGACCGCTGCGGGGTCCTGGTCGAGGTCGATCGACTTGCGGAAGGGTTGGCGGACCGCTTCACCGGTGTGCCAGTAGACCTCCCCACGGTTCTGCTCGGGATCGAAGAAGTAGATCCCGAAGGCGTTCCCGTGCGTCACCACCTGCTGGAGCGGCACGCCCTCGGCGTCGAACCGGCGCTTGAACTCCTGGAGCGCCTCGAGGCTGTCGACACGCCACGAGATCTGGTGGGTCTGGAGGGTGCCGATCGGAGAGGTCCTCCCCACCGCCAGGACCAGCTCATGGTGCTCGACCTCTGGACGCGAGCTCAAGAAGACCATCCCGAGCTCCGGGTCCTCGTCGGTCACGGCGAGACCGAGCACGCGCGAGTAGAAGTCGCGCATCTTCGCCAGGTCGTAGACCCAGAGGCCCGTGTGCCCGAGCTCCAGGATCACGCGCGGCCTCCAGCAGCCGTGACCCCTGGCTCACGCTCAGGGCTCGCATCGCACGGCGCCGTCTCGTCGCGAAGCCCGAAGAGCGCGCGCGCCGTCCCACCGGCGACCATCGCACGCGACCGCTCGTCGACCTCCAGGGCGTCCACGACCCCGACCAGCTCGGCGAGGGTCTCGGCCGAGTGCGACTCGAGCGGGAAGTCCGACCCCCACATGAGCCGGTCCGGCCCTACCACCGCGGCGGCGAACCCCACGGCCGGTGACCACCCGCCCGTGCCAGCCGTGTCGAACCACAGGCGCGACCACAGCGAGTCGAACACGTCTGCCGTGCCGTCCCGTCGCTGCTCGCGCACCGTGCGAGGCATGGAGGGGGTCGGGGACCCCGGGGGTCCGAAGAACATCTGGATGCGCCCCTTGAGGAAGGCGGCTGCTCCTCCGCAGTGCGGCAGGACGACCCGGAGCCCCGGATGGCGCGGGAGCACCCCGCAGAGCAGCCGCACGGCGGCGAGGGTCGTGTCGAACGGGCGACCGCACGAGCGCTCGAGCCCGTAGTCGGTCGGCGCGCCTGCCGGGAGCATCGCAGGATGGAGGACCACCGGCAGGTCCAAGCCCTCGACCGCCTCCCAGAAGCCCTCGAGCGAGGGGTCGTCCAGGGCCCGCTCCGGCGTCGAGCAGGGCAGTGCGACGACGCGGAAGCCCAGGTCCCGGACGCAACGCTCGAGCTCGTCGACCCGGGACGCGTCGTCGAGGTCCACGTGCGCCGCGCCGACGAACCGGTCCGGCCGAGCGGCAGCGAGCGCTCCGAGGCCGTCGTTGAGCGCCGCGCACACGCCCATCCCGAGCACGCTCACCCCCGAGTACGTGAGCAGCGCCATGTCCACCCCGGCCGCGTCCATCGCCTCCAGATGGGCGTCGGCGTCCGCCAGGAGCGGGCTCAGCGTGATGCTGATCCGTTCGTCGACGAGGCGCGGCGCACCGCCCGCGCGCGCCCGGAGCGTGGAGAGGACCTCCGGAGGGAGGTAGTGGTGGTGGACGTCCACCACCCGGAGTGCCCGATCGGCGGGGGCGCGCGTCGGGTCGGCGGGGGCGCCCACCGGGTCGGCGGGGGCGCTCATCCCGCCGCCGCCGGCTCGACCGGCGCCAGGCTCGCGTCGGGGACGGCGCGGTCTGCCTCTCCTGCCCGCGCACCCGTCCGCCGGGCCGGGACCGGGCGGCCGCCGGCGATGGAGGCCCGCTGCCCGTGGCGCTGTTGGTCGCCGTAGTCGGCGATCCCGGCGTGGAGGGTGGTGCGGTGGTCCCAGAAGGCGATGTCGCCGGCGCGCCACCGCCAGCGCAGCACGAACTCGGGCCGGAGCTGGTGCGCGAACAGGAAGTCGAGCAGCGCGTCGCTCTCTGGAGGGGTCAGCTCCTTGATGGCCCTGGTGAACCGGCGGCAGAGCCAGTAGTTCTTCCGCCCGGTCTCGGGGATCAGCCGCACGAGCGGGTGCTCGTGCGGCACGAGCGCCGCTCGGATCTCCGCCAGCTCGTGCTCGCTCAGCTCGTGGCCGAGGAAGGCGCCGTAGCGGGCGGCCACGTCCTCGGACGGGTCGCGTGAGACGTAGATCCCGGTCAACCCCTCGAGGAAGTCGCGCATCGCCGGGCTGAGCGCCTCGTAGCTGGCCACGAGATCGGCGAACATCGTGTCGCCCCCGACGTCGGGGACGACGTTGAGCTGCAGCATCGAGAACTTGGGCGGGTCGGCCATGTGCATGTGGTCGCTGTGGAAGTGGTCGACGCGGGTGACCGTCGTCATGCCAGGGTGGCCGGCGACGTTGCGGGTCAACGGGTCGGTGAACGGCGGGCCGAAGTGCGCCGCGAACGCCTCCTGCTCGGGGACGGTGAGGCCCTGGGCGGGGAAGAACACCACCTTGTAGGTCAGCAGCGCGTCGAGGACGCCCTCGACCGTCTCATCTGTGAGCGGCCGCCGGGCGTCGACGCCTTCCACGACCGCGCCGAGCGCCGGCGTGAGCGGCCGGACCGACAGGCCGCTCCCCCGCGCCACCTCGCGTCGCGTCGACTCGGTCACGGCCTCCCCTGATCGCTCCGGTCAGAAACCCGTTCCGCGCAACCGTAGCGCGCCTGCGCCCAGGGCGGGGGTGCGGGGACCGACGGACCGAGGGCCCGGGCGACGCGCGCACGCCGGCAGGAACCTGCATGCGGCGCGGGACCAGGGGTTACCATTGCCACGATGCGGGCACGGGCGGTCGACGGGGAGGCGGTTCCGCGCGGCCCGACCTACCCGATCGAGTCCGTGGACAACGTCCTGCGCCTGATCATGGTGCTGAGCGAGCGAAAGCAGATCCGCGTCTCCGAGGCGGCAGCGGAGCTCGGGACCGCAGTCTCCACCGCCCACCGGCTGCTCGCCATGCTGGTCCACCACGGCTTCGCCGCCCAGGACCCCGAGAGCAAGGTGTACCGGGTCGGGCGGGTGCTCCTCCGGGCGGGGCTGCTCGCGGCGCGCGACCTGCAGATCCGCACGCTCATCCAGCCCTATCTCGAGCAGCTTCGGGACGAGACCGGCGAGACGGCGCACGCGGCGATCCTCGAGGGGGACCAGATGCTGTTCATCGCGTGCGCCGAGAGCCCGATCGCGCTCCGCGTCGCCTCCCGGGTGGGCACGCTCATGTGGGCGCACTGCACCTCGATCGGCAAGGCCTGGCTGGCACGCGAGAGCGACGACTTCCTCCGGGGCCTCTACCCGTCGCCGACCCTGCCCGCGCTGACCGAGCGGTCGATCACGTCGCGCGCTGCGCTCATGACCGAGCTCGACGCCGTGCGCCGATCCGGGTTCGCCCGCAACGACGGGGAGAGCGAGCCGGGGGTCGGGTCGGTGAGTGCCGCGCTCTGCCCGCACGACGGGCGTCCCGTGGTCTCCATCAGCGTCTCGGTGCCGCTCGCGAGGATGCCCGAGGAACGGTGGGACGACCTCGTCGAGTCGCTCCTCAAGGTCAAGGCGGCGGCCGAGGCCGCGCTGCCCTAGCCGAGAGCTCCCCTCCGCACCCCTGGCCTGCCGATGCGTCAGGCGCGGCGTGCCCCGGCGTGCCCAGCCTTGACACGCCGGGGCCCTCTCCTTAGGGTGGCTGTGAAGAAACGATTTCTGTACAGCTCGCCCGCGCGGCGCCCGGAGACGGCACCTCGGCGGGCCGGAGGAGACCGGGTGAACCCAGCGCCAACCGAGCCGGTGGACACGGCCTACTGGGTCTCCGAGCACGACGTCGCGTCCGTGCTGGACCTCGGCGACACCGTGGAGGCGCTCCGGGAGGGGTTCGCCCAGGAGGCGCGGGGGGAGGCCGCCGAGCTGGAGAAGACGATGCTCGGCTACGGCGACCACGCCACGCTCCACGCCCTCGGGGCGGCGCTGAGCGGCGCCCACCTGGCCGGCACCAAGACCTGGACGCACACCCCGGGCGGGGCCGACCCGGTCCTGTGCATGTTCGACACCCGCACGGGGAAGCTCGTCGCCTGCATCGAGGCGTTCGCCCTCGGACAGCTCCGCACGGCGGGGACCGCCGCGGTCGCAACCGACCTCCTCGCTGCGCCGGACGCCTCGGTGCTCGCGGTGATCGGGACCGGAAAGCAGGCGTTGCCGCAGGTCGCCGCCGTCGCACTGGTCCGACCTCTGCGCGAGGTGCGCGCCTACAGCCCCTCGCCCGAGCACAGGGAGGCCTTCGCCGCAAGGGTCAGCGAGACGCTCGGCATCCCCTGCGTCGCCGTGGCCTCGGCCGGAGAGGCCGTCACCGGCGCCTCGGTCGTGACCCTCGTGACCCGTGCGACCCAGCCGGTCCTCCTCGACGAGATGGTGGTCCCCGGCGTGCACGTGAACGCCGTCGGCGCCATCGACCGCGCACGCAGGGAGTTCGAGCCCAGGATCCTCGCCCGCTGTGCCGCGGTGGTCACCGACAGCCTCGCCCAGGCGATGCGGCTGTCGAGCGAGCTCCGCGAGCACTACGGCCCGGTCCCCGACGGTCCCGACGCCTTGGGCGGCTGCGACGGTCCAGGCGGACGCGACGCCTCGGGTGGTGGCCGGGGCACCTGGGCGCACGTACGCACCTTGAGCGCCGTGCTCGCCGCAGGCGGGGCGAGGCGACCGGACGACGTCACCCTGTTCAAGGGGATGGGGTCGGGGATCGAGGACGTGGCCCTCGGCACCGCCGTCCTGCGCCGGCTCGGGATCGGCCCGGAGGCCGAGGCCGGCCGTGCGGCCGCCGGCGGGCAGGACAGGGCGGATCGCTCCGGGTCGTCGGCCACGACGGTTTCTGCGATCGGCCGGCGCGGCCGGGCCGAAGTGCCGCTCCGGCCGAGGTCGGGGTCGCGGCCATGAACGACACGGCAGCAACGGGACGGGCAGCAACGGGACGGACAGCAACGATGAGGAAAGGCTGAGCAGGCAATGGCGGATCGACTGGAAGTAGCAGACCGGCGGCCAGACGGCGAGCTCGCGGACGACGAGCGCCCGGCCCCCGTCCAGGCTCGCTTCGTCGACCAGATCGACGTGGTGGCCCAGACGATCGAGGAGGGGGCGTGGCCCCCGGTCATCATCCGGGGAGCCGAGCTCGACGCACAGGTGGAGCGGCTCTCCGCGCTCCCCCGTCCCGCCGACGGCCGCCGGAGCACGTGGATCGTCCACCCCTTCGCCGAGGAGCCCGGGCTCGGCCTCGCGCCGGGGATCCGCGTGACCCTTGAGGTGCTGCTCCCAGGCGAGCGGACCGCGGCGATCCGTCACAACTCCTCCCAGGTCTGCTTCTGCATCGCCGGATCGGGCTTCGCCAACGTCGGCGGCGAGAAGATCGACTTCGAGCAGTACGACGTGTGGTACACGCCGGCCCTCACCACGTACTTCCACGAGAACGACGGCACCGAGAGGCAGGTCAGGCTGACCTACTCCAACGCGCCGGTGCTCGAGAAGATCCGGGTCCACTTCGTCGACCAGCACCCCCCAGAGGAACCGGCGGTCCCGCAGAACGGCACAGCGCAGCTCGCCGCGCACCCCATCGCCCACGTCTTCCCGCTGCGGGAGGGGGGACCGATGCTGATGTCCTACGAGCGCCTCATCAACCCCGAGGTCGTCGAGCAGCGGCCGCTCCACTGGCCGTGGCGAGAGGTGAGGCAGGAGCTCGACAAGCTCACCGCACTGGGACCCTCCTACCGCGGTCGTCGCCTGTACCTGCTCTACAACCCTGCGACCGGTCGGACGAACGGGACCAGCAACAGCTTCTTCGCCACCATCACCGTCCGCCCCCCCGGGATCGTCGACCGGCCCCACCGACATGCGTCCGCCGCCATCAACTACTTCTTCTCGGGGAGCGGATGGAGCCGGGTGGGCGGCAAGCGCTACGAGTGGGCTGCGGGGGACCTGATGCTCACCGCACCCGGGTGGGTCATCCACAACCACGCGTCGAACGACGAGCCCGTCTACGAGCTCACCATCCAGGACAGCCCGATGCACATCGCGCTCGACTCGCTCATGTGGCAGGAAGACCTGAAGCGTCCCTACCGGCTCCTCGGCTCCCAACGCGGCTTCGAGACGAACCGGACGGCCGAGGAGCCCTCGACGTGAGCGCCCTCGCCCCGACGTCGCTCGTCGGGTCCTACACGCCGGTCGTGACGCCGTTCCAAGACGGCCGCGTCGACCACGACACCTACGCCTCCCTCGTCGACCGCCAGGCGACCCAGGGCTCCCAGGGGGTCGTGGTGACGGGCACGAGCGGAGAGCCGAGCCTGCTCACGGTCGCCGAGCGGCTCGAGCTCGTGCGCACCGCCGTCCAGGCGTCCGACGGGCGGCTGCCCGTGGTGGCAGCGACGGGGACCGAGTCCCTGTCGGCAACCTTGGAGCTGTCCAGAGCAGCGGCGCAGGCAGGCGCGGACGCCCTCTTGGTCGTGACGCCCTACTACATCCGCCCCCCCCAGCGCGGGCTCGAGGAGTACTTCGTCCAGGTCGCGAGCCAGGTCGAGCTGCCGGTCCTCATCTACCACATTCCCGGACGCGCGTCGGTCGCGCTCGAGGTCGACACCCTCGCGGCGATCGTCGAGCGCGCGCCCAACGTCGTGGGCATGAAGCACGCCTCCCCGGACCTCGCGACCGTCACCGAGGTCCTCCACCGCCTCGGCCCCGGATTCCGGATCTTCGTCGGCCTCGAGGAGCTCAGCCTGCCCATGCTCGCAGTCGGAGGTCACGGCCTCATGAACGCGGTCGGGAACCTGGTGCCCGAGCGCGTCGCGGCACTGTGGCGGGCGGTCGACGGCGGCGACCTCGCCGGAGCGCGCAAGATCCACGACGAGCTGTGGGAGCTCAACAAGTCGGTCTTCTTCGACACCAACCCGATCCCGATCAAGTACATGCTCCGGCGCATGGGCATCCTGCCCAACAACGAGCACCGGCTCCCGATGGCGAGCGCCACCCCGGAGCTCGAAGCCAGACTTGACGCGGTGCTCGAACGAGCGGGACTCCTGTAGTGGCGCCGCGTCGTCTCCCCCTCACGTTCGCCCAGAGCGGCTACGACCACCTCCGGGACCTCGAGACCGGGGCCGTCGCGGTCGAAGGGGTGGACCTCACGGTCCTGACCTTGCCGGTGGAGGAGATCTTCTTCCGCTTCCTGCGCTACCGCGAGTGGCACGTCTCGGAGCTGTCCTTCGCCAAGTACCTGGCGCTGCGCGCCGCGGGAGACACGAGCCTGATCGCGATCCCGGTGTTCCCCTCACGCGTGTGCCGCCACTCCTCCGTCTACGTCCGCCCGGACGGACCGGCGAGCCCCAAGGAGCTGTCCGGGGCCCGGATCGGGGTGCCCGAGTGGGCCCAGACGGCCTCCGTGTACACGCGGGCGCTCCTCCAGCACGAGTGGGGTGTCCCCCTGCAGGAGGTCTCGTGGTACCAGGCGGGAGTGAACACGCCGGGGCGCACCGAGAAGGTCCCCCTCAACCTCCCCGAGGGCGTCTCGCTCACGCGGGCCGAGGACAGGTGCCTCGACGACATGCTGCGCGACGGCGAGCTCGACGCCATCTTCTCGGCGCACCCGCCCGACAGCTTCCTCCGCGGCGACCCCCACATCGTGCGGCTCTTCCCCGACTACCGGGACGTCGAACGCGAGTACGTGGCACGGACCGGCGTCTTCCCCATCATGCACGTCACGGCCATCCGGTCCGACGTGCTGGACGAGCACCCGTGGGTCGCGGCCAACCTCTACAGCGCGTGCTGCGAGGCCAAGCGCCGGAGCGTCGCGCGGCTCTCCGAGATCACTGCGAGCCGAACCCCGCTGGCCTGGGTGCCGAACCTCGTGGAGGAGATGCGGGAGCTGGTCGGCCCCGATCCGTTCCCCTACGGGGTCGAGGAGAACCGGACCACGATCTCCTCCTTCGCGCGCTGGGCCTTCGAGCAGGGGGTCGCGTCGAGGCTCGTCGAGCCGGAGGAGCTGTTCGCGCCCCAGACCCTCGACCAGTACAAGGTGTAGGAGCAGAGGTGTCCGTGGTCGAAGCCGGAGGGCCCGTGCACCAGGCGACGCCTCACGCGGGCGCTCGTCACGACGAGGACCTGAGAAGCCAGCTCGCCGTCGCGACGCGCATGCTGGTGGATGCCGGGATCCTGAACTACAGCGGCCACCTGAGCGCACGCGCGCCCGGCGACGGGCTCCTCTACATCCAGCCGGTCGACGAGTCGAGAGCTGCGCTGAGACCCGAGGGCGTGCTCCTCGTCGACTTCGACGGCCACGTCGTCGAGGGCACGGGGAAACCTCCGTCCGAGCTTGCGATCCACACCGAGCTGTACCGTGCGCGCGCGGACGTGGGTGCGGTCGCCCACTTCCACCACGACCCGACGACCATGTTCTCGATGGTCGAGGAGGCTCCCATCGTCCCGGTGAAGAACCACGCGGCGCGGTGGTCCGGGGGTGTGCCGGTCCACCCCGACCCCTCCCACATCTCCACCGCCGAACAGGGGCGCTCGCTCGCCACCACGCTCGGCGACGCGCCGGCGGCGCTCCTGCGGGGCCACGGCGAGGTGGTCGTGGCCGAAGACGTCGTCACGTTGTTCGCGGACGTGGTGCACTTCGTCGAGAACGCCGACTCCCTCGCGCGCGCCATGCAGATCGGGACGGTCGTCCCCCTCGACCGCGAGGAGTGCGACCGCTTCCTCGAGACCTTCGAGCGGGACCGCCACGCGCGCAAGCTCTGGACCTACTACACCTCGGTCGCCCTCGGCACGGGCTCGATCCGGCCCGAGTGGCTGGGCGCATGATCACCGAGCCGCGCGGCATCCCGGAGCACCTCGGCCTCCCCGGGGGGGTGCGGCTCACCTCGCTCGACGCCGCCCTGGGGACCCCCTCGCTCGTCGACGCGGACGCGGTCCGCGCCGGAGCCCCCCACGAGGACCTGCGGGACTGGCTCCAGATGGTCGACGCGCTCGGGGACCTCCGCGTGCTCGAGGGTGTCGACCTCGACGGAGACGTGGGCCGCATCACCGAGATGCTCCAGCACACCGAGGGTGCCCCGGCGGTCCTCTTCGACGCCTTCGAAGGCTTCGAGCGCGGCTGGAGGATCCTGGTCAACGCGCAGAGCGAGCGCCGCCGCCTCGCGGTCACCCTCGGGCTCCCTGCGGACATCTCGGTCTCCGGGCTCATGGACGAGTGGGAGCACCGGATGGACACGGTCGCCCCCGAGCCCGTCGCGATGGTCGACGACGATCCCGACCGGGCCCCGGTGACCCAGGTCGTCGAGCGCGGCGAGGAGGTCGACCTCCTCCGGTTCCCGGTCCCGTTGTGGCACCCGAGCGACGGGGGCCGCTACATCGGCACCGGGGTGTGCGTCATCACCAAGGACCCGGACTCCGAGTGGGTCAACGTGGGCACCTACCGGGTGATGCTGCACGACCGCAACCACACCGGTCTGTACATCTCTCCCGGCAAGCACGGACGCATCCACCGGGACAAGGCGTTCGAGCGGGGCCAGCCGCTCCCCGCCGTGGTGCTGTGCGGGATGGACCCCCTCCTCTTCGTGGCGAGCTGCCTCGAGATGCCCCCCGGCGTGAACGAGCTCGAGTGGGCGGGCGGAATGCGCGGGCGGCCGGTCGAGTGCATCGCGGGTCGTGAGACCGGCCTGCCCATCCCGGCGCGCGCCGAGATCGCGCTCGAGGGCTTCCTCTACCCCGACCGGCTCCGGCCGGAGGGACCCTTCGGCGAGTGGACCGGGTACTACGCCTCCGGCGCCCAGGAGGCCCCGGTCTTCGAGGTGGCGGCCCTCTACCGCCGCCGCGACCCCATCCTGCTCGGCGTGCCTCCCGAGAAGCCCCCCTTCGAGGCCCACCGCTTCCGCCAGTACCTGAGGAGCGCCAACCTGCGACGCGAGCTGCGCCTCGCGGGCGTCCCCGACGTGACCGCCGCCTGGTGCCACGGAGTCGGGGGCTGCCGGCTCTTCAACGTGGTCGCCATCAGGCAGCGCTACCCCGGCCACGCCGTGCAGGCGGGGCACGTCGCCGCGTCGTGCCGGGCAGGCGCCTACCTCGGCCGCATCGTCGTGGTCGTGGACGACGACGTCGACGTGGCCGACCTCGAAGAGGTCATCTGGGCGATCTGCACCCGCGCGGACCCCGAGCGGGACTACCAGACCATCAGCCGCGCCTGGAGCGGCCCGCTGGATCCCGCCATCGAGCCGGGGAAGAAGGGGTTCAACTCCCGCGTCATCATCGACGCCACCCGGCCCTGGGAGTGGCGCGACCGCTTCCCCGAGCCGGTCGGCCCGCTGCCCCACGAGAAGGCGGCCACCCGGGAGCGCTGGTCCTGGCTGCTCTGAGCACGGGCCCCCGCCCCCTCCCCGCACAGGAACAGGCCGCGAGGAGAAGGCGGGGAGAAGGCACAGAATCGGCGAACAGTTCGACACCACCCACACAAGCGCACCAGTGAGGAGCGACTCCACCATGAGCGACACCGGCAGCGGCACCAACGTCAACAAGGAGGCGGGCGGCTCCCGTGCCGCCGAGCCGAAGCGGTCGGCCACCTACGACCTGCGGGCGTGGCTCGAGAAGGTCGAGCAGATCGGCCAGCTCCGGCACGTCACCGGCGCGTCGGCGGAACAGGAGATCGGGGACGCCGCCGACCTGCTCCAGCACACCGAGGGTGCCCCGGCGGTGCTCTTCGACGACATCCCCGGGTACCGCTCGGGCTTCCGCGTCCTGGTCAACGGGCTCGGCACGGTGGACCGGATGGCGATCGCGCTGAACGCCGCGCTCGGGTTGACCAAGCTCCAGCTCTCCGACGTCTGGCGTGAGCGCATCCTCGGCAAGGACCCGATCGCAGCCGTCGAGGTCGACGACGGGCCGGTCATGGAGAACGTGTACCGCGGGGACGAGGTCGACATGACGATGTTCCCGGCCCCTCTCTGGCACCCAGGCGACGGCGGCCGGTACCTCGGAACCGGTTCCTACGACGTCACCCGCGACCCCGACGACGGCTGGGTCAACGTCGGGACCTACCGGGTCATGGTGCACGACTCCAGGCGTCTGGGCTACTACATCTCCCCGGGCAAGCACGGCCGCCTGCACCGCCAGAAGTACTTCGACCGCGGGGAGCGCTGCCCGGTCGTGATGGTCTTCGGGTCCCATCCCCTCCTCTTCCTCGCCGCCAGCAACGAGATCCCCTTCGGCCTGTCGGAGTACGACTGGACCGGCGGGATCCTCGGGGAGCCGGTCGAGACCATCCGCGGGCCGGTCACCGGGCTCCCCTTCCCCGCCAACGCCGAGATCGTGATCGAGGGCTACGCGAGCGCCGACGATCTGCTGACCGAGGGTCCCTTCGGGGAGTGGACGGGGTACTACGCGTCCGGCGAGCGGCCCGAGCCGGTCCTGACCGTCGAGGCCGTCTACCACCGGGACGACCCGATCATCCTGGGCTGCCCCCCGGGGCGCCCCCCCGACGAGCTCGGTCGCTACCGGGCGCCGCTGCGCTCGGCACTGCTCTTCGAGGAGATCACCAAGGCCGGGGTCCCCGACGTGGTCGCCTGCTGGCAGCACGAGGCCGGCGGGAGCCGGATGTTCACCGTGGTCTCCATCCGCCAGCGGTACCCCGGGCACGCCCGCCAGGTGCTGCACGTCGCCTCCCAGTGCCACACCGGCGCCTACGCCGGGAAGTACGTGGTGGTCGTGGACGAGGACATCGACCCCTCCAACCTCGAGGAGGTCATCTGGGCCGTCTGCACGAGGTCGGACCCCGCGACGTCCATCGACTTCGTGCGCCGGGCGTGGAGCACCCCGCTCGACCCGCGGCTCACCCCCGAGCAGCGCGCGGCCGGCGACTTCACGAACTCGCGCGCCCTGATCGACGCCACCCGCCCGTTCGAGTGGCGGGACAAGTTCCCCCAGGTGAACGTGCCCCCGATGAACCAGCGCCGCGCGGCGCTCGAGCGGTGGTCCTACCTGCTGGACTGAGCCTGCGAGGCTGAGGGCGCGACGATCGGGGGGCGAGGAGGGAGATGACGCGGAGCGCAGGGTCGGGCGAGGAGCTCGAGTCCTTCGACGTGCGGCTGCTCGACCCGCCCTACGACGTCCCCGCGTACCGCTCGACGACCAGGCGCGCCCCGTCGCACGCCCCGCTCGTGCTCCCCCCCTCGGAGGCGGACGAGCTGGGTCCGGTCTTCGGCGATCGGGCGGTGGGTCCCACCGACCACGACCTCACCGCCCAGCACCCCGGAGAACCGCTCGGCCAGCGGATCTCCATCGAAGGACAGCTCCTCGACACCCGGGGGCACCCGATCGCCGGCCAGCTGATCGAGGTGTGGCAGGCGAACTCGGCCGGCCGGTACCACCATGCCGTCGACACCCACCCCGCACCTCTCGACCCGAACTTCACCGGGTACGGGCGGTGCCTCACCGATGCCGACGGCCGGTACCGGTTCGTCACCATCCGCCCGGGCGCGTACCCGTGGGGCAACCACCCCAACGCCTGGCGTCCCGCGCACGTCCACTTCTCGGTCTTCGGCCGGGCGTTCACCCAGCGGCTCGTGACCCAGATGTACTTCCCCGACGACCCGCTCATCGGCTACGACGCCATCTTCAACGCCGTGACCGTCCCGGAGGCCCGCGCGTCGATGATGGCCAGCTTCGACCTCCGGCGCACCGAGCCGCAACGCACCCTGGGCTACCTCTTCGACATCGTGGTCGGCGGGCCCGGGGTCGGCGCGGCGACTGGCGGGGGAACCCGGTGATCCGCTCGTCGCTCGTCCCGACGGCGTCGCAGACCGCGGGGCCCTTCCTCGCCATCGGCTTGCGCCCGCTCGAACGGACCCACCTGGTCCCCGAGGACGCGACGGACGCCGTCGTCCTCGCCGGGCGGGTCCTCGACGGCGCAGGAGACCCAGTGCCCGACGCGGTCGTGGAGCTGTGGCAGGCCGACCGGGGGGGCCGACTCGGCACCGGTACCGACGACGCCGGCATGCCGCAGTGGTTCGGGCGCTGCCTGACCGACGACGGCGGGCGCTACCGGTTCGTGACGGCGAAGCCGGGAGCGCTCGCCCGGCCTGCCGGGACGGAGGCGCCCCACCTCGAGCTGCTCGTCTTCGCGCGGGGGCTCCTTCGGCCGGTGCGGACCCGCGTCTACTTCCCCGACGAGCGCGAGCCCAACGCCTCCGACCCCGTCCTGTCGCGGGTCCCGGCCGATCGGCGACAGACGCTCGTCGCCCGCCAGGAGGGGGACAGCCTCGTCTTCGACATCCATCTCCAGGGCCGCGACGAGACGGTCTTCTTCGCCTGCTGAGCCGTCTCGGTCCCCGCGGTGACCAGCCCGCCTCCCCGCTCGCTCTTCGACCCGCTCTTGTCGAGCGACGAGGTCGCCGCCGCGACGGGGCCCGAGGCGTGGGTGGAGGCGCTCGTGGAGTTCGAGCGCGAGCTCGCGGCCGCGCAGGCCGATCTCGGGATCCTCCCCGCGGCCGCCGCCGAGGCCGTGGCCGACGCCTGCCGGACGCTCACCGCAGCCCCCGCCGACCTGGGCACCCGGGGCCGCGCGGCGGGCAACCCCGCGGCTCCCCTGGTCGCCGCGCTGCGCCCCCTCGCAGGGGAGCACGGGTGGGCGGTCCACTACGGCGCGACGAGCCAGGACGCGATGGACACCGCGATGATGCTCGTCGTCAAGCGGGCGTGCGCCGCCGTGCTCGTCGACCTCGATCGCGCGTGCGACGCGGCGGCGGCCCTGGCGCGACGGTACCGGACGGTGCCGATGACCGGCCGCACGCTGCTCCAGCCCGCGGTGCCGGTCACCTTCGGGCTCAAGTCGGCGAGGTGGCTGCTCGCCCTCCTCGAGGCCGCCGAGGGCGTCGAGCACGTCGCGGCGACCCGGCTCGCCATCCAGCTGGGCGGCGCGGCAGGGACCCTCTCGGCGTGGGGCGAGCGGGGTCTCGAGCTCGCCGCACGGCTCGCGGCTCGTCTGGGGCTCCGAGACCCCGTGATGCCGTGGCACACGGACCGCTCGCGGCTCCTCGAGGTCTCCGGCGCGCTCCTCCTGGCGGCGGCCGCGGCAGCCAAGGTCGCGCTCGACGTCGTCCTCCTCGCCCAGGCCGAGGTGGGCGAGGTGCGGGAGTCCCGGGAGCCGGGCCATGGGAGCTCCTCGACGATGCCGCACAAGGCGAACCCGGTCAGCTCTGTCCTCGTGCTCGCCGGGTGGCGTCGGGCCCACGGGGCGGCGTCGACGCTCTCGTCGTGCGCCGTCCAGGACCACGAGCGTGCGGCGACGGGGGCGTGGCACGCCGAGTGGCAGTCGCTGACCGACCTCCTCCAGGCCGTCGGAGGATGCGTCCGCGGCGCTGCGGACGTCCTCGGTTCGATGTCCGTCGACGGCACACGCCTCTCGGGCAATCTCGGCGCGAGCGGTGCCCTGGTGCTCTCGGAGCGGATCACCCTCGACCTGGCGCCCGACATCGGGAGGGACGCCGCGGCACAGGTCGCGGCCACCGCTGCCGGTGCCGAGGGTCGGACGCTGCGCGAGGTCCTCGGGTCCCTCCCCGAGGTCGCCTCCCGACGCTCCGCCCGCGAGCTCGACGCGCTCGCCGACCCCTCTGGCTACCTCGGCGCGGCCGACGCGCTCGTGGAGCGGGCGCTCCACGTCTACGAGTCCCGGCGGCACGCAGGGGAGGAACCGTGAGCGAGCGTATCGTGAGGACGCGAGCGGGGACGCTGCGTGTCAGGGTGGACGGGCCGCACCGCGCGCCGGTCCTCGTCCTCGCGAGCTCGCTCGGCACGACCCTCGAGATGTGGGACCCCCAGGTGCCGAGGCTGGCCGGGTTCCTCAGGGTCGTGCGCTACGACCACCGCGGGCACGGGGGCTCGTCGACCCCGGAAGGCCCCTACACCATCGAGGACCTGGGAGACGACCTGGTGACGCTCCTCGACGCCCTCGAGGTCGAGCAGGCGGCCGTCTGCGGGATCTCCCTCGGCGGGATGGCGGCGATGTGGGCGGCCGCGTCGCGTCCCGAGCGCATCTCGGCGATCGTCGTCGCCTGCACCGCCGCCGTGCTCGGCCCGAAGGAGACCTGGTACGAGCGGGCAGCGATCGTCCGGCGTGGGGGCACCATGCCACTGCTCGCGTCACTGGTGCAGCGCTGGTTCCCCCCAGGGGTGCCCGACGCGCGTCCGGAGCTCGTGGACGCGGTGGGCGCGATGCTCCGCCGCTGCGACGCCGAGGGCTACGCAGCCTGCTGCGCGGCGATCGCCGAGATGGACCTTCGCCCGCTGCTCGGGCGCATCTCGGCTCCCGCGCTGGTCGTCGCCGGCGCGCACGACCCTGTCACCCCGCCGAGCACGGGGCTCTCCTTGGCGCAGGACCTCCGCGCCGGGCTCCTCGTCCTGCCCGGCTCTTCGCACCTCGCCAGCCTCACCGAGCCGGACGCCTTCGCCGAGGCCGTGCTCGGGCACGTCGTCGGCGACCCCGGTCGGAGGGGGGCTGCGGTCCGGCGCGAGGTCCTCGGTGCAGACCACGTGGCGCGGGCAGCAGCGCACCGCGACCCGCTGTCGAGGGACTTCGTCGACCTCGTCACCCGGTACGCGTGGGGAGAGGTCTGGTCACGCCCCGGGCTCGACCGTCGGACGCGTAGCGCCGTCACGCTCGCGCTCTTGGTCGCCCTCGGGCGCGCCGAGGAGCTCTCCTTCCACGTCGACGCGGCGCTGCGCAACGGCCTCACCGCCGAGGAGGTCCGTGAGACCCTGCTGCACTGCGCGGTCTACACGGGCGCTCCCGCGGTCCGCGCCGCGCTCCAGGTCGTGCGCGACGCCCTCGACTCCGCCGCGGGCGACGACGGGGGCACGGCCGGCGACGACGGGCCGGACGACCGGGCCGCGCCAGGGCACGGCTCCGACCGTCCGCATCCGGGTTAGTCAGCCGGGCCGCACGCCCACGCATCGCACCTGCGCGCGCAGGCCCCAGGTGGGGCGCGTACGCTGCGCGCATCGACGTCGAGCTCCTCTACCGCCAGCACCTGAGCGATGCGGACCGCCAGCTCGTCGCAGCGGCGGCACCCGGCCGCGACCTCGTCGCGGCCCTGGACTCCCCCGCGCTCGAAACGGCGGTCTTCGACGCAGGCGACGACGGGACCGGCGCCTACGTCTCGCCGTTCCTCGCCTTCGCGGTTGCCGTGCACCGCACCGCCAAGGCGCTCGAGGAGGCGAGCTTCGTCGAAGAGCGCGCCGCCGGTCGGCTGCGCATCCCCGTGTTCGACGCTCCGGCGCTGCGCGGCCTCCTCGCCGATCCGTTGCGGCGCTACTTCTTCGTCGAGCTCTTGACCTCCTACACCCGGGTCTCGAGCGGTGTGACCTGGCGCCGGACCCCGCTCGGGTGGCGGCGCCAGCGCTTCAGCGAGCTCGACCCGGTCCGCCTGGCGGGGCTCCTGGACGCGGTGGGACCCCTCGAGCGGCCCGGCGTCTACCGCCGCCTGGGGGATCTGTGCCTGTTCTTGCTCGGCGTCTTCCCCGACCACCCGCCGCTCCCCGGGGGTGCGGGCACCGATCGCCTGCTGCGCCACGGCGGCGTGCCGGGGGAGGACGCCGAGGGCCTCGACGCCGTCGCGTTGTTCGAGCGGCTGGGCTCGACCTGGTACCGCGCGGCGACGCGTCTTGCGGCCGGGGCGGGCCAGCCGGTGACCGGGACCCTGGCGGTGGTGGGCGAGGTCGCCGACCGCTTCCACGAGGCGCGGCGCGTGCTCAACGCGGTGACCGACCGCTACCTGTTCCCGCTGCGCGGGCGGTGGTTCCCCGGGTAGCCGGCGCGGCGCCCTCCTCAGGCCGAGAGGCCCCGGGCCACGAGGCGCAGGAGTGTCGCCTGCGCGATGCCTCTGCTCCCCACCACGAGGAGGCGGTAGGCGCCTCCACCCACGGGGACGGCGACGCTGAGTTGGAGGGCAGGTGACGGCGCGGGGGCGACGAGACCCTGGGCGGCGAGCCACCTCGTCAGCGCACCTTGTGTCGTGAGCCACCCTGTGTAGGTGTCAACCTGGACCCGCGTGGCCGAGGTGGCCCGTCCGTTGCGCACGTAGGGCGTCGGTGTCGACGCGGTCGGCGTCGCGGGCGGCGTCACAACCATGGTGACGCACCCGCCGTTGGCGTCGACCGCGGCACTGACCGTCGCTGTCGCGTACGGCGACACGGTGGGGACCGCGCCGGGCGATGTTCGAGCCGCGCGCGGAACGCCGAGCGTGATCGCCCCGCACGACGAACTGGACGGCGCGGCGACGCGGTAGCCGGCTGGCAGGTCGAACTGGTAGCCCGCGAGCTCGAGCACGCTGGGGCGTCGGGGGATCTGGGAGGGTGACGTGCTGGAGGCGAGCGCGACGATCCCGGCGGCGCCGACAATCACGGGCGCGACGAGCGCCACCACGCGGCGGGCCCTGCGTCGACGGTACCGGCCCACCACGACGTCCACCAGGTCGCCAATCTCCACGGGCTCGGCGAAGTGGCGACGAAGCCGCTCTTCGATCATGCAGTCGTCAGTGTGCATGGTGCACCTCTCCTTCTTCGGGGTCGAGCAGGACACGGAGGCGATCGAACGCACGGCTCGTGGCGGACTTGACCGTGCCCTCGGGTACCCGCAGCGCCGCTGTCGTCTCGGCCACAGAGAGGTCGAGCAGGTAGCGCATTGCGACCACCTCGCGCTGGAGCAGTGGAAGGGCGGCGAGCGCGGCATCCAGCGCGACCCGGTCGCTCGGGTCCGGAACGACCGCTACGGGATCCGGCACGAAGGAGGCGGGGTCGGTCAGCGTCTCGGGCCGCCGAGCACGCCGTCGCACCACGTCTCTGCAGACGTTGACGAGGACGGACGCCGCATAGCTCGACGAGCTCGACGTGATGTGCTCCCACCGACCGAAGACCCGCAAGAGCGCCACTTGGGTCGCGTCCTCCGACGCCGCGCGGTCGCCGAGGAGCAGCAGCGCGGCTCGCACGAGCCCAGGCGCGGCGTCGCGGGCGAACTCGCTGCACGCGTCGTGCGGCGTGCGCCGCATGCGGGGGCCTGGGCGGCGCGACGTGGTCACACTGATAGAGACGACGCGGCGCCACCAACGGTTCCATGCGCCGTGGCGCCCGCTTCCCTGGTGCCGTTGGGCGGGTTCACCGTCCCATTCTTCGTCGCCGCTGCGCTGGCTCGGATCACCCGCACTGCGAGGGCGTCGCGCGCTCCTCGCCCCGGTTGCTGGAGTCTCGCGACCGCTAGCTCGCGGCCCTGAACTGCTCGAAGCGCGTGGCGAGGCGGTCGGGATCGGGGCGCTTGGCCCTGTTGCGCGGGACCTCGAGACGGCGCCCCTCCATGTCCTGGATCCCGTGGCGCAGCATCGGGCCGTCTGCTTCGGTCAGCACGGACGGCCGGACCTCGACCACGAGGTCTGGCCGAACGCCGATGATGTCCCTGTCGAAGGCGGCATGGTGGATCTTGCAGAAGGCGATGCCGTTCTGGACCACGGGATCCCCGTGCGGGTGGCCGTCGGGGATGATGTGCGCGGCGTCGAGGAGCTCGGGGTGCCGGAGGCGGCACAGGGCGCACCGCTCCTCGTAGGCACGGAGGACCATGGCACGGAAGACTGGCTGGTGGAGCCGGGCGCGGGTGAGCCGTGCGACGTACGCCCGGTCCGGCACCGCCAGCGCGTCGACGTCGACGGCCCACTGGCCCCGGTCGAGTGTCACGGCGAACTCGGACCTCTCCTCGTCCTCGCCGACGACCCAGACGGGGTACTGGGGCACGTACACCCCGCGTCCGATCCCCACGAAGTACGCGAGCGGCAGGCCCTCGGACATGGCCCGGCGCTGGGCGCGGTTGTCCGCGTGGCCGGGGTCCGTGCCGCGGTACTTGTAACGGAGGAGCCCGTCGTCGCCGATCGCATCGTCGTAGGGCCGGGACATGCCTGTGCCCGAGAACGCGGTGCGGATGGTGAGTGCCGCCTGAAGGAACGCCGGCTTCCAGATCCCCGACTGGACGACGAGGGGGACTCGCCGGCCCTCGTGCTCGAAGGTGTTGACCTCCCGCGACGGCAGCGCGCCGTCGGGGTGCAGGGCGTGAAGACGGTCCAGGTGGGCGAACGCCGCCGCGCGGACCGCCTGCTCGACTCCTCCCTCCACCAGGGCGCACTGTACCGTCGTGGCCCAACGCTAGGCTTGCGGCCTCGCGGGGCTATAGCTCAGTTGGTTAGAGCGCAGCACTGATAATGCTGAGGTCAGTGGTTCAAGTCCACTTAGCCCCACTCGGCTCGCGAGTGAAGAGCTGTCCCGCCGCGCCGGTGCCGATCTGATCCAGAAGTGGCAGCGGGTGCGTGTGCTGTCCGCGGTGCTCAGGACGAGGCGGTGCGCCACCCCCGCTGGAAGGGCAGGCGCCAGGAACGCGGCGCGATCAGGTCGTCGATGGTCGCCGGCCCCCAGCTGCCCGACCAGTAGGGCAGCACGGCGGGCGGGCGCTCGAGCAGCGGCGCCGAGATCTCCCAGAGACGCTCGATCCCCTCTGCCGTGTTGAAGAGCGTCCGGTCGCCGACCATCGCGTCGTGCATGAGCCGCTCGTAGGCTTCGAGCACGTCCGCCTCCTGACCGGTCTCGTGCAGTGCGAACTGCAGGCTCAGCTTGTCGAGCTTCATCCCAGGCCCTGGGCGCTTCCCGTAGAACGACAGCGACAGCTTGGAGGAGTCGGCGAGGTCGAAGGTGAGGTGGTCCGGCCCTTGCGCGCCGACGCCCGAATCCGCCGGGAACATGCTCTTCGGCGGCTCGCGGAAGGCGATCGACACGATCCGTGCGCCCTCGGCCATCTGCTTCCCGGTGCGGAGGTAGAAGGGCACCCCGGCCCACCGCCAGTTGTCGATGTCGACGCGCAGCGCGACGAACGTCTCGGTCTCCGACCGGGGGTCGACCCCGGGGGTACGCCGGTACCCTTCGTACTGGCCGCGTACCACCTGCGTCGGGTCGATCGGGCGCATGGACCGGAAGACCTTGTTCTTCTCCTCGCTGATCGCCCGCGGCTCGAGGGCCGTTGGCGGCTCCATGGCGATGAACGCCAGGATCTGGAAGAGATGCGTCACCACCATGTCCCGGTACGCGCCCGTCTCCTCGTAGAAGCCGGCCCTTCCCTCGACCGAGAGGGTCTCGGGCACGTCGATCTGGATGTGGTCGATGTGGTCGCGGTTCCAGATCGGCTCGAAGAGGCCGTTCGCGAAGCGGAAGGCGAGGATGTTCTGCGCTGCCTCCTTCCCGAGGAAGTGGTCGATCCGGAAGACCTGCTCCTCGTCGAAGACCTCGTGCACGGTCGCATTGAGCGCACGTGCGCTCGCGAGGTCGCGTCCGAAGGGCTTCTCCATGACGATCCGGGCACGCTCCACCAGATCGGCACGCGCGAGGAGCCGGACGACGGACGCTGCCGCCCCGGGCGGCGTGGACAGGTAGTGGAGGTACCGGGCGGCACCGCCGAGCTCTCGGTCGCACCGGGACACCTCGTCGGCGAGCGCGGCCGGGCCCGCCGACATCGGCACGTAGGACAGCCGCTCGCCGAAGGCAGCCCACGAGCTCTCGGTGACCCGTGACCGGGAGAACTCCTCACAGGCTCGCCGCACCATGGTCCGGAACCCTTCTCCGTCCATCTCCTCGAGCCCCACGCCCACGACACGGCACTCGGGGATGAGGCCGGCTTGCGAGAGGTGCAGCAACCCGGGGTGGAGCTTGCGCCGGGCGAGGTCGCCGGTGGCGCCGAAGACGACGACCACGTGCGGGGCGGCAGCCACCTGGAGGGTCGCGGTGGACCCTGCAGGCACGTCGGGCTGTGGGGCGTCCTCGTCCCCCCACGGCACGTCGGCGCGCGCGCGGCTGTGCAGATCGACCATCGGCTCCATCCTCTCGTGCCTGGAGGTCATCGGCGCGCGCGGCCGGGCACTGAACGCAGTGGCCCCCCGAGGGGGCCGCACCGCGGGCTACGCGCGCTTCACGGCCTTCACGGCGGTCCCGTAGGCGCAGATCTCGGTCCAGTTCCCACCCATTTCGGAGGTGTCGAACCGGAAGGCGACGACGGCGTCCGCGCCCTTGGCCTGGGCTTCCTCGGCCATCCGCTCCATGACCTCCTGGCGGCTCGCCACGAGGTTCTTGGTCATGCCCTTCAACTCGCCGCCGACGAGCGACTTGAAACCGGCTCCGATCTGGGACCCGATGTTGCGTGAACGGACAGTGAGGCCGAACACCTCACCGAGTACTTCGGTGATCTCGTAGCCCGGGATGTCGTTCATGGTGCTCACCAGCATTGTTCCCTCCAGTCTGCGCTCGGCGCGCGCCTCGACTACTCCACCACCACCGAGCTGTGCCGCACCCGTTGCCGCACGGGCAGGATGCGGAGGATCACGCGCTCGGAGACGATCCTCGCAGGGTCGAAGGTCGTGCCGAGGTACTTGTGGGCGAGCCGTTCGATGTGCTCCCTCGCCTCCTCCCCGAAGACGTGCTCGTCGACGCGCCCCTGGACCGAGGCGTAGTGACCAGGGTCATCCCGGTCGATCACCAGGAGGTGCACGTTCGGGTTTCGGCAGACGTTGCGGAACTTGAGCCGGTGACGTTCGGTGTTCACGAGGAGGCGATCGTCATCCGCATCCACCCACATGAGGCTCGCCACCGGGTTCCCGCCCGGCAGCAGGGTGGCGAAGCTCGCGAAGTTCGGAGCCAGGGCGAGCGCCCGCACCTCTGCGTCGACGAGGCCCATGGCCACCTCCTCGTTGTGCCGGGATGGACCCGAACGATCAGTACTCGTGCGTGACGAAGAGGGTCTGCGAGGGGAACCGGGTGATGACGCGCGGCCCGTCTCGCGTCACGACCACCTCCTCTTCGATCCTCGCGCCCGACTGCCCGTCCGATGCCGGGCAGTACGTCTCGAGGGCGAAGACCATCCCTTCCTTGATCTCCGAAGGGCACTCCAGCGAGTTCAGTCTGCTGATGATCGGGCGCTCGTGGAGCGCCAGACCGAGACCGTGCCCGAACTCCAGCCCGAAGGCTTCCCTCTCCCCTGCGAGCCCGATCTCCTGGGCGGTCGGCCAGAGCCTCGCGATCTCGTCGGTCGAGACGCCCGGCTTCACGAGCTCGATCGCCGCGTCGATCCACTCTCGGGCCCGCCGGTACGCGTCCTGCTGCGCCTGCGTCGCCCGTCCGACTGCGAAGCACCGGTAGTAGCAGGTGCGGTAGCCGTTGAAGGCGTGCATCACATCGAAGAAGGCGAGGTCGCCGGGGCGGATGATCCTGTCCGAGAAGTTGTGGGGGTGTGGGACGCACCGCTCGCCGGACACGGCGTTGACCGACTCGACGTCGTCGGATCCCCGCACGTACAGGTACTCGTTGACCAGCGCCACGATCTCGTTCTCGCGGACCCCAGGCTTGAGGGCCTCGGCCACCTCCTGGTACGCGCCGTCGACCATCGCGGCGGCATGGGACAGCAGGAGGATCTCGTCGGTGGACTTGATCTCCCTGGCGTCGAGCATCACCTGCTGGCCGTCGCGGACGGTGATCCCTGCATCCTGGAGCGCGAGCAGAGTGGCGACATCGGCGGTGTCCACCCCCAGGGGCTCGCCGAGAACCCCGGCGTCAGCCAAGAGGTCCTTGATCTCGCCCACGAGCTGCTCGGTGATCCGGGCACCGGGCGGCACGGCCCCGCGCAGCGTCGAGAAGGCGCCGATCGACCGCGCGGGCTCGATCCAGGGCGCGTACAGGCGGTGGTGGACCGCCGCAGACCCGAAGTCCCAGACGTAGGGCTCGTCGTCCCCGGTCAGGAGGCAGTACCGGACGAACTTGTCTCGACTCCACTCGCCGATCGCGGTCGAGGTGACGTAGCGGACGTTGTTCACGTCGAAGCACAAGAGCGCGCCCAGCTCCGAGCGCCTGAGCGCGTCGCGGGCGCGGCTCAGCCGGTAGGCGCGGAGCCTGGGCATTGTCACTCTCTGCTCGAAGTCCACCACCGACGACCCGTACTGGTGGATGCTCTGCCCCATCTCGTTGTACGTCACGACCGGCTCGACGCTCATGCCGTCCACGCTAGCCACCTCCTGTCTCGGCCCGCAGATTGGTCCCACGGACGTCGGTTCTCAGCCACGCGCTCGCCCTGAGCTGGCGTCGCGAGCGAGCTCCAGCGCCCGTTCGGGCCCGCCGTCCACGTCGAACTCCCCGTCGATGAGCACCTCGGTGACGCCCGCGGCGGCGAGCGCGGGAAGCTCATCTGCGATCTCCTCGGCACGTCCGGCGTTGAGGACGACCTGCGGTCCCGGGCCAGAGGTCCCGCTGACGCGGGATCGCCAGGCGTCGATACGCGCGAGACCGTCTCGGACGTGCGCTGCGGCACCCTGGCCGCGATGCAGCGGAAGCCACCCGTAGCCACGGGACGCGACGCGCCGGAGGACCTGCTCGGACGCACCGCCTAGGAGCACGGGCACCTCCTGGAGCGGCACAGGAGTGGTGTGGAAGCGCAGCGCGCCCGCTGATCGGGGGTCCAGGAGGACGCCCGACCAGACCTCCCGGCACACGTCCACGATCCGATCGGTCAGCTCCCGACGCCGGCCGAACTCCGCTCCGAAGAGCTCGAGCTCCTCGCGCAGCCAGCCGTCGCCGAGACCGAGCACGAGGCGGCCGCCGCAGAGCTGTGTGATGCAGGCGAGCTGCTTGGCGAGTCCCACCGGTTCCCTCAGGCATGCGACGAGCACGGCGGTCCCGAGCCGCGCCCTGCTCGTCACGGCGGCCAGGGCGGCGAGGAGCACGACGGGTTCTAGCCAGGGCTCGGTCACGTCCCAGTCGATCTCCCCGCCGTCGCCGTAGGGGTAGCACGAGCGCGTACGGTCCGGCATGGCTACGTGGTCGCTCAACCAGACCGAATCGAAGCCGGCATCCTCGGCGCGGCGCGCCTCGTCGAGCACCGTCGCCATCGTGGCGCGCGCGCCGTAGTTCCGGAGCTTTGCCCCGAAGCGCACTACGAGACTCTCCGCGCGAACAGCTCGAGGGTGATCCCGTCGGGATCGTCGAAGTAGACGAAGCTGTACCCGGCCAGTGGTCCCTCGTCGATGTCGAGTGGCTCGGAGTAGAACCGGATCCCGTCTTCGACGAGCGCTGCCATCGCCTCAGCGAGATCCGTGACCTCGAAGCACACGTGCGGCGCACCGGGGTCGCTGTTGGAGAGCTCGTAGCGCTCCCGACGCGGGTTCCGGTACTCGAGCAGTTCGAGGTGGACCGATCCGAGGGTGATGAAGCCGAAGCGGAGGCGGGCGTCAGGTACGCCCACCGCCTTGCTCAGGGCCGGACCTTCGCTCTCCGTCGAGAAGTCGCGGATACGGCCGAGCAGGCGCTCGTAGAAGGCGAACGACCGGTCCAGGTCGGAAACGGTGAGCCCGACGTGGTGCACACCCCGGAACAGGGACGCCCTGTCGTGGTCAGTCATGCTCGTCTCCTCTCGTCTCTCAGCGCGTCACGTCGCGCAGGGCGGCGACGAGGTGCTCCAGGTCGCCTGCGGTCGTGTAGCCGCTGAGCCCTACCCGCACCCACCCTCCGGAGCCGGCCACTCCGAGCCGCCGGGCCAGGCGAGTTGCGTAGAAGTCTCCTGCGGTCACGAAGACGCCCCGCTCCGCGAGACGGCTCGCCACCTCGGCGGGAGCAGACCTCTCGACGCGCATGGCGATCGTCGCGACGTGGTGGGTCGGCGGATCCGCGTGCCCGAAGACGCGAACGCCAGGAGTGTCCCGCAGCTGGGCGACGAGGCTGCGCGTGAGCGCAGCCTCGTGCTCTGCGAGGAGGCGGAGTGCGCCAGCGGCGCCTCTCCCACTCCCGTCCCCGACGAGCTCGCCGAGCGCACAGATCGTGGCCGACAGGGCCGCGATCCCCTCGTGGTTCTGCGAGCCCGTCTCGAACTTCTCCGGTCCGGCATCGGGAGCGGGCGCCACCTTGAACGGCTGGAGCTCGTCCGCCACGGCCTCCTTGACGAGGGCGACACCGACGTGAGGTCCGTAGAACTTGTAGGCGGAGCAAAGGTAGACGTCGGGATCGAGCGCGGCGAGATCGGGAGGGCCGTGGGGCGTGAGGTGCACACCGTCGACGACGAACAATGCCCCGGTTGCGCGGGCAAACTCGTGGGCCGCTGCGAGATCGGGCCTCACGCCCACCGCATTTGCCGCCCCGGTCACCGCGACCACCGCGACGTCGTCCGCCGCGACGCGCTCGAAGGCGCCGGGCTCGATGTCGAGCGAGCCGGTGTCGACCGGGACGGCGACGGTCTGTCCCCCGGCATGCGTGAAGGGTCCACTCCACGTGTCGTCGTTGGCCGCGTGCTCGAGCTCCGTCACGACGACGGTCGCGGCTCCCGACCCCCGTCGGCGGGCACCCGCGTGCGCGAGCGCGAGCGCGAGGCTCGTCATGTTCTGGCCGAAGGCGACAAGGTAGCCGTGCGCGTTGAACATGTCCCGGAGCTGCGCGCGGGCGGCTGCCATGATGGCCTCCGTCTCCTCTCCCGCAGGCGAGTAGCCGTGCCTGTTCGAGAGCCCGCACCTCGATAGGTCGCTGAACGCGTCGATCGCCGCGCCGATCATCTGCGTCCCGGATGGACCGTCGAAGTACGACCAGCCGCGGGCCTCCGCACGGACCACGGCCGGGGTCGACGCTCTCAGCCGCAACGAGGCGCTCTCAGCATTATTCATGGTTGCATCCTCCCCCTCGTCCGGACAGCCAAGGACCCCGTTCGCGTCGCCACGCGCCCTGCTCTCGTCTCACTTGATGAAGAGCGGGTTCACCGGGGACCCCGACGCTCCGACCATCTTCAGGGGCGAGGCGATGTACAACCCGACGTAGCGCCTGTCCGAGGCGCAGTCTGCCGCCAGGTCCTCGAGCCACAGGCCTTCGTGGAACTGGAGGCCCCGGTCACGGAGCAGGTACCGGTGGAGGGGGTACCCCTCGCCGGTTCGAGGGTTGACGGGCAGCTCGTTGGCCAGCGTGTCGGTGCCGATGCCGAGCACCTCGTGGGCGTCGAGCCAGTCGAACAGTGCCTCGTCCCGGCTCAGTCCCGGCTCCGAGTAGTCGGCCCAGAACCGCTCCTCCCCCTCCAACCTGAACCGGCGGAGGCTACCGGTCCGCAGCAGCAGCATGTCCTTGGGTTCCACCTCCACCCCCTGGTCGGAGAGGCAGGCCTCGAGCTCGTCGAGGGTCACTTCGTGGTCCCTCGGGAGCGGTGCGCCGTCCGCTCGCGCGCACAAGTCGGCGACGACGCCCCTGCAGACGATCCCGACGCTGGCGATGGCCGTGACGTCGCTGTGCTCGAGGCCGCCGACCGTCGATGAGGCAGGGATCCCCCCGGCGATGGTGCCCTCCGCGATGATGTGGCCCAACGCATCGAGGTGCGTCCCTCCGTGGCAGTTCAGCAGGACGCCGTCGTCCACCGAGGCCACGCCACCGGGGAGCGGCTGGACCAGGCCCTTCTCGTAGTGCGACCAGTCGCGGTACACGATGTGGAGCTGGCGTGGGCGCTCGGGATAGGCGGGCCCCGGAGCAAGCCCGAAGATCTCGGTGCCGAGCGTCCAACATCTCCCGTCACGAACCGTGCGCAGCGCGCGGAGACGATCCTCCGGGCCGAGCGCCGAGAGCCGGCCCGCGGGGTGGCGCGCCAAGAGGTCGTGAGCCTCCGTCACTCCACGTGGGCCGCCGGCCCTGCCGGAGCCAACGTCTCGGGTCGAGGCGGAGCGTGCTCCGTCTGCGCGAGCACGTCGACGAGATCGATGTCGGGGCGTGCTCGGAGCCGGGTCCCCACCACGACGAGCACCACGGCCACTCCGAGCACGAGGTACGGGTTCAAGTTGTACGGGAAGGCGGGGACTGGGATGACCGAAGCGTAGAAGGCGTAGCCCAGGAGGCCGAACGCGATCACGGGAACCACGAAGCCATGCCAACGCCCTCTGCCGGCAACCCGCACACCGAAGACGTAGAAGGCCCCGGCGGCGATGGCCGCGTACACCGCGATCAGGACCAACGTGTTGAAGCCCGCCATGAACCCGATCAGGGTTGTCGCACTCTCGATGAGCCCCAGCATCGTGCCCAGCACTCCGGCGACGACGCACACGGTCAGGACGCCGACGGTGGGCGTGCGGAAGCGCCGGTGCTCCCGGCTGAACGCTGCCGGCACCATGCCCCGCAGCGACATCCCGTGCAGGACCCGGGTCGACAGGGTGACCAGACCGAGCCCGGACGAGAAGCCGCTCACCGCCACCATGGCCTCGACGGCACTGGCCCAGTTCGGACCCATGAACTTCGTCAGGATCACCGCGAGCGGCGCGGCCGATCCGGCCCAGGTCGGTCCCCCTTTGGGGCCGAAGCCGATCGCCAGCGCGTACGTCACAAAGAGGTAGAAGACTCCCGATCCGATCAGCGACCACAGCACGGCGCGGGGGATGCCCTTGCGGGGGTTGCGCGTCTCGAAGCCGAGCGCTGCCGCCCCCTCGAAGCCGGCGAACCCCGAGAAGCCGTAGATCATCCCGAACCCGATGCCCCCCCAGCCCTTCGTCGAGTTCGAAGGGTTGAACGGCGCCCAGGACAGGCCGCCGATGTGGGGGCTCGTGAGGACCGCCGCGAAGATCGCGGTGACAGCGAGCATCGACCCGATCTCCGCGATCACCTGGACACGCACCGACGGCTTCACACCGAGGAAGTTCAGGACGAAGGCGATCGCAAGCTCGGCGAGGAAGATGGGAAACCAGCTCACCGTGCCGTGGTACTCCGAGACAATGGAGCTGATCGCGACGGCGGAGATGGCGAGCGTGACGGCGATCGCGAAGAGCCAGGCGAGCGCGTAGATGGCCCCGGCAGTGAAGCCCGGGGTCTTGCCGAAGGCATTGTCGACGTAGGTGAACGCCAGCCCGCTCCCCGGCCGTCGGCGGGCGAAGCGGACGATCACGTAGGCAAGCGCGAGGGAGCCCACCGCAGCGAGCAGGTAGCACAGCGGAACGGCCGAACCGGCCTCTGAGGCGGCGAACGCCGTCCCGAGGGCCATGGCCATCGTGGGAGCGAGGCCGGCAACGCTCACGCCCGACGCCTCGAACGCGCTCAGTCGTCCCCCGCCGAGGGGGGCGTCCTCGATCGCCAGCTCGGCTTCCCGTGACACCATCGTGGCCCCTTTCAGTGCGCTGTGCCGACCCGACGCGCTGGGGTGCCGTCCCCTTGCCCGGCAAGCTCGTAGCCGGCCGCTTCGCGGCTCGCTGCACCACCCCACACCCAGAGCATCTCGACCGGCTCGCTGGGCGACGTGTTTCGGAACCCGTGCCACTCACCTCGCGGATGGAAGGCGAAGTCGCCCGGGCCGAGCTCCACCTCTTCGTCGCCGTTGACCGCGACGCCGCGGCCGCTCACGATGAGGACGGCCTCCTCAGCTCCGACGTGACGGTGGACGGCGTGCGTGGCATGACCGGGCTCGAACACGGTTCGCCCGAAGACGAAGGTCTGGGCTCCCGACTCCCGGTCGACGAGGAACTGCACCGCCATGCCGACCCAGCCGCCCGACTCGTCGAGCCCGCTCGCGACGGGAACTGCGCTGATCGATGCGGCCTTGGCCCTCCCCGCCATGTGCCCCCCTTGGTCGGCCCGACGAGCGGGCGCCTTCCGGTGCCGACCTCGTCGGCGGCCACCCCTGTCACTGCTCCCAAGTGTGTAACACCATCATACGGAAGTGTCAAGCGCGAGTAGACGACATCACAGGGGTGCGGACGGAGGGATCCGGCATGCTCGCCGCAACCTCGGTCTCATGCACCCTCGGCCTCGTGATCGGCTGCGCTAGCCTGTGGCACCAGATGAGCCGCGTTCAATCTGAGCTGACATCCCGACACCTCCGCGTCGCACGAACAGGTGCGGAGCCGACTCTCGGGACGCGGATCCGGGACGCACGCGTGGCCCGCGGGCTCGGCGTCCGCGAGCTCGCTCGGATCGCGGACTGCTCGGCGAGCCTGGTGTCCCAGATCGAGCGCGGGCGCGCCAATCCCTCGGTCAGCACGCTCTACTCCCTCGCGGATGCACTCGGGATCTCCGTTGCCAGCCTCTTCAGGAGCGGGGACGGAAGGAGGGGGGCACCCGCCACGATCCCAGGTGAGCCCCAGAGGGTCGTCGGACGCGCTGCACCCGATGAGGGCAGGTCGGCCGCGCCCTACGCGGCGCTGCTCGAGGCCCCGTCGACAGCACGGCGACCGTCGACCATTGAGGAGGCGGTCGTCCTGCGACGTGCGCAGCGCCGGTCGATCGACCTCGAGCGCGGAGTCCACTGGGAGCTCCTGCTCCCGCGACCAGAACGCGACGTTGACTTCCTGGAGGTGCGCTACGAGCCGCACGGGGGCTCGGCGCTGAAGGAGCACGCGATCCGCCACCATGGCCGGGAGATGGCGGTGATCATCGAGGGCGAGCTCTCGGCGCAGATCGCGTTCGAGCGGTACCGGCTGGAGCCGGGGGACTCCTTGTCGTTCACATCCACCACCCCGCACCGGTACTGGAACCCTGGGGCGACGCAGGCACGGGCGATCTTCGTCGTGCTCGGCGGTTGGGAGCGCTGATCGGCGCGCTGGCGCTGACCACCTGGACCGCGACGTGTGGCACTGGACAACGGGAAGCGGTCGCGCCGGTCACCCGAGCAGGGCGACCTCCATTGTGTTGGCCAGTGTCTGGGTCACCGCCCCGGGACCCCCGAGGATCGTGAGCCCTCTCACCTTGGACCCCCCGATGCCCGCCGTGCCGGCGGCCTGCAGGAACCCGAGCAGGTAGCTCCCGGCGCTCGTCGGCGACGCGGTGAGGACGAGCGGCTCCGGGGCGCCGGCTCCGGGGCCGTCGGCCGCCACCACGGCTCCGGCGAGCCCGTCGCTGTAGAAGTCGCCTCTGGCGACGGTGAGCGCGCCAGTCCCCTTCCAGCCGACGCCCTGGTCGCTGGTCGCCGGCGCGAGCTCGCACCGGGCGAGCTCGATGGCGGTCTGGGTGCCGTCGGCGCCGGCGACCCGGAGCACCGAGAGCCCGTGGGACTCGAGCGCCGCGCTCACGGCGTCGCTCACGGCGTCCGGTCCGCCCATCAGGAGCACCTGGCGGACGCCGAGGTCCTCGAAGGCGGCGAGGGCTTGGGGGGACAGGGACGACGGTGTCGTGAGCAGCACGGGGAGGTGGTCCGCGTAGGCGAGCGTGCTCGCCGACTCGGCGTCCTGGAAGCCCTTGCCGGTCGCCAGGATGGCGGTCCGGAGCGCTCCGGACGGTGCCGAGGTCGAGGCCGTCCCCGCCGTCACGTTGTACGCGCCGTCGCCGCCCGCCGCGTTGACGACGCCGTACGCGCCAGACAGGTCCAGGCTCCCGGGTGCCGTCCCGGACCACGTCGCGAGGTCGAACGCCGTGTCGTACGCCGTCGGCCCCGCGATGCGCGTCACGTGGACGCTGGCTGTCGCCGGGAGCGGTGCGGCGCCGCCGCACGAGTACGCCGGCGTGTGGGTGAGCTGTGTCACCACCGCTGTGCTGACGGCCAGGGGTCCCCCGACCACGTAGACGTCCGTGATCCCCTCGTCGCGGATCGCGGCGAGCGTCGCGGGCGGAAGCGAGCCTGGTTCGGTGAGGAGCGTCCCCGTCCCGAGCACCCCAGCCAGGTAGGCGCTGGCGAGGGCGTCGGGGAACGTGGCGTCGGTCGCCAGCACCACCGGCCTCCCCGCTGTGGGCGATCCTGGACAGTCTCCCGCCTCGTATGTGAACTGGTGCTCGAGCTCGGCAGCCGCGGTGGCGTCGGCGGATTGGCCGTAGATCCGCTCGGGCACCGTGAGGTAGGAGTCGGTGAAGCTCACGCCGGTCGCCGACGACGCCCAGGACACGGGCCCTGGGGCCGAGATCACGCTCCCTGTGTCGACCATGCGGATCGGTGTCAGGTGCGTCGGGGCCGAGCTCGCGCCTCCGGAGGCGACGGCGAGGTGGGTGAAGGTCGTCGAGCCGTAGTCGGCGAGTGTGGCGAGCACTGTCGTGTGCTGCGTTGTTGTGAGGAGGGTCGGGCGCTCGGTGATCCACTCGGCCGAGTCCGCGCTGACCGAGTAGGCGAACGAGTTGCGGTAGGTCCACTTGGCCGTCAGGTCCGAGATCGTGACCTGCCACAGGTCGGGGGCGGACTCCGTGACGGAGGCCGCCATGGTGTCGCCGGGCGCGACCACGAAGGAGCTCGACCCACCGGGGGTTGTCGGGAGTGTGACTGTCCAGGAGGGTGTCGGCAGGACCTCGACCCACGCGCTGTAGCCGACCTCCCCTGTGGCGGTGACCTCTGCCGTGCCGGTCTGGATGAGGGTCGGGCCCGAGAACCCGCCGATGCCGACCCATGTGGCAGCGAACCGGACCGGTGTGCTCGGGACGAGCGCCGGGACCGTCCAGCTCCCGGCCACCGAGGTGGTGTCCGAGGAGAGCTGCACCTCCCCTGACCAGTTTGTGGCGAGCTGCACTGTCCCCCGACGGGCATCGGGGAGCCGATGCCGAAGGAGGGACCGCGCCCGGGTCGGAAGTGCGCGGACCCCTTCGACGCGGGCGGCGGTCGCCTGCGAGGGAGCCGGGGACCCCGAGCGTGTTGCCGCTCCGGCACCGAGCGCGGCCGCGCCGAAGAGCAGGCAGACGAGCACTCCCGATCCCACCACGGCCATCCCCGGCCGCCCCATGGCCCCCTCCCGCTTCGAAACCGAGGCACAAGCGTACCCGCGCACGCGACCGCGCCCGACCTCGGGGACCCGAACCGGCGGTCAATGTTTGCGCGACGGCACGAAATGGCAGGGTTGTGACAGAGGTGCTCCCCGAGGAGGGCGAGGTGGCGAAGCTGCCGTACGACGTCGAGCCCGGTCGCCGCTCCGTCGAACCCGGGAGCAGCCACGTCGTCCACATCCGCGCCGATGCCCGGAGCGTGGCGTCGAGGATCGCGGCCTACACGATCGACGGGCTTCGAGCCGGGCAGGGAGTGGTCCTGTTCGCCGAGCCCGCGCGCGTGGCCGACGTGCGCGAGGCACTCGCGCGCGAGGGGGTGGACCTCGACCGCGACCGTGGCATCTCCGTCCACGACGCAGGTGCCGCCCTCGAGGAGCTGATGGCCAAGGGACGCCCCGATGCGCGAGGGTTCTCGAGGGTGGTGGGCCGCGCCGTGGGCGCGGCGGCCGAGAGGCGCGGAGGCGTCCGCGCGTACGAGGAGATGGGGGACATCCTCCTGCACGCGGGGGATCGGCTGTCCGCGTTGGCGCTCGAGGAGCTGTGGGCACCGCTTGCCTGCGAGCTGCCCGTGTCCCTCTACTGCGCCTACTGCTGCGACCTGTTCGCACGCAAGGCGCGCCCCGGAGGGGCGGAGGCAGCCGACCACGAACGGGGCAGCAGGGCCGGGACGGCACCCGGCGGCACCCTTGACGAGCTGTGCCGGCTCCACTCGGCGGTGGTCGCCGACCGCCCCTTCGAGCGACGCGCCAGCGCGCTCGCGCGCTTCGGCCCTGACGTCACGGCGCCGTCGGCAGCGCGTGCCTTCGTCCTGCGCGAGCTCACTCCCGGCGCCGATCCCGACGTCGCCGCGGCGGCGGCACTGGCGGTGTCGGAGCTGGCGACGAACGCGCTCCGCCACACGGGCGGGAGCTTCACCGTGGCGGTCACGCCGCTCTCGGGCTCGGTCCGCATCGCTGTCGACGACTGCTCGCCCGATCCCCCCGTCCCTGGGCGACCGGGCCTCGAGGAGCGCTCGGGCCGCGGGCTGGAGATCGTCGCAGCGGTCAGCCGGCAGTGGGGGACGCGGATGCGCTGCGACGGCAAGCTGGTGTGGGCCGAGGTCGAGCTCCCCCGCTCGGCACCGCCACCCCGCGGCACCGCGCCGGAGGGGCGCGACCGCGCCTCACCCGGGGCGGACAACCTCTCCTCGCTGTCGGCCTCGCGGACCGTCGCGGCGCCGGCCGGCGCGGACCGCGAGGCTGCGGATGGCGGCGTAGCAGCCGATTGAGACCCCGAACCAGGCAACGCAGGCCATGACCAGGGCGAGCGGGGCGCCGGTGGCCGGCAGCAGCGCCGAGGCGAGCGCGGCGAAGGCAGCGAGCCCGACAGCCCCGAGCATGGATCCGAGGTCGTCGTCGGCGGCCTTGCGCTCCGACTCCTCGTGCGCCAGGAGGGTCAGGGTGGCAGGGAGGATCGCCGGGAAGGCGAGCATCAGCCCACCGGCCCGCATCCCGAAGCCGATCGCCACGATCGATGCGACCGTCGACACGCCCGCGCCGAAGGCGAAGCGGACGGCGAGGTCTCGGCGCGGGACGCGTCGTACCCTTGCGAGGGAGAACCTCACCGCGGGCTCGAAGCCCTCGGGGTCCAAGACGGTCATCGGAAGGCGAGCTCGTACCCGCCGACGGCGACGACCACCCAGGCGCAGCAGCCGAGCAGCGACGACGCCACCGCACCCACCCGCGCGAGGAGGGGTCTCGTCAGCACCGAGAAGGCCACGAACCCTGCTGCCCCGAGCAGCATCCCGGTCGCCGCACGCGCGGCAGGACGATCGCCGACCGATGCCACCGTGACCAGGAGACCCGCCAGCGCGATCGACGGCGCGGCGGAGAAGATCCCCGCCAGGCGCTTCGGCTCGAGCGCGTGCCCGAGCAAGGCGAAGGCGACCACGAGCGCTCCGCCGACGACCGCCTGGACGGCCGTCGTGACGACGTCGGTGCCCATCGCCGGGGGACTACCCGCACGGAACGTCTGGCAACCCCCCAGGTGGGGCCACCCGTGGCGCGCGGCCGACCTGGACTGGAGGGCCGAACCGCTGACGTCCCAGCTCACAGGGTTGGGAGTGGCGGCCCCGCCGTCTGCCGGGCTGGCAGGATGGTCCCCCGCGGACAGGAGAGGGACCAGCAGACCGTGAACGGACCGAATGGCATGCGCGCAGGCTCGACACGCTCGTTCGTGCACTGCCACGTCCACACCGAGTTCTCCATCCTCGACGGGGCGAGCCGCATCGAGGACCTGGTCGCCGCCGCCGTCGCGGACGGTCAGCCGGCGCTCAGCATCACCGACCACGGCAACATGTACGGCATCCTCCCCTTCTACGCCGCCTGCACGAAGGCGGGGATCACGCCCATCCTCGGCACGGAGGCCTACATGGCCTACGAGCGCCGCGACGAGCGAGCCAACCTCCGCGGGACGACCGTCGACGACACCGGGGGCGAGGTGGAGGGGGGCCGCAAGGCCTGGTACCACCTCACGCTCCTGGCCGAGTCCGACACCGGCTACGCCAACCTGATCAAGCTCTCGAGCCGGGCCTTCCTCGAGGGCTACTACCGCAAGCCGAAGGTGACATGGGAGCTCCTCGCCGACCACGCCGAGGGCCTCATCGCCACCACGGGCTGCCTCGGCGGGCACGTCGCCCAGAGCCTCCTCGCCGGGGACTTCGACGACGCGCTGGCCAAGGCGGCGCGCCTCCAGGACATCTTCGGCAAGGAGAACCTGTTCGTCGAGCTGCAGGACCACGGGATCGAAGAGCAGCGCAGGACGACGCCCCAGCTCGTCGAGATCGCGCGACGGCTCGGAGCGCCGCTGCTCGCGACCAACGACAGCCACTACACGCGACCCGAGGACGCCCAGGCCCACGACGCCCTCCTGTGCGTGCAGACCAAGGCGACCATCGACCAGCCCGGCCGGTTCAAGTTCAAGGGCTCCGGCCATTACCTGAAGAGCGCCCTGGAGATGCGCCGTCTCTTCTCCGAGCTGCCCGAGGCGTGCGACAACACGCTGCTCGTGGCCCGGCGGGCCGACGTGCACATCGAGTTCGGGACGCCCAAGCTCCCCGACTTCCCGCTCCCCCCCGAGTTCGCCTCCGCGGGCGACTACCTGAGGCACCTCACCTTCCAAGGGGCCAAGGCCCGCTGGGGGGACCCCCTCCCCGACGCCGTGGTGGAGCGCCTCGCCTACGAGCTCAAGGTCATCGAGGACATGGGCTTCTCCGCCTACTTCCTCATCGTGTGGGACCTCATCCGCCACGCCAAGGAGAACGGGATCCGCGTCGGGCCGGGACGCGGCTCGGCCGCGGGGTGCGCCGTCGCGTACTGCCTCCGGATCACCGAGCTCGACCCGATCCGCTACGACCTCATCTTCGAGCGCTTCTTGAACCCCTCGCGCCTGTCGATGCCCGACATCGACATGGACTTCGACTCGCGCTACCGCGACGAGATGATCCGCTACGCCGCAGAGCGCTACGGCCGCGACCACGTCGCGCAGATCATCACCTTCGGCACGATCAAGGCGCGGGCCTCGGTGCGCGACGCCGCTCGGGTGCTCGGCTACCCCTACGCCGTCGGCGACCGCATCGCCAAGGCGATGCCGCCCCTCGTGATGGGCCGCGACACCCCGTTGTGGGCGTGCCTCGCCGAGGAGCCTCCGCCCGGGTACGCGGACGGCTGGAAGGTGGCGGCGGAGCTCCGCCAGATGGTCGCCGAGGACCCCGACGTGGCCAAGGTCGCCTCGATCGCAAAGGAGCTGGAGGGCCTCCGGCGCCAGGACGGCATCCACGCGGCCGCGGTCGTCATCACCAAGGACCCGCTCACCGAGTACCTCCCGGTGCAGCGCAAGCCGGACCCTGGAGGCACACCGCAGGACGCGCCGGTCGTCACGCAGTACGAGATGCACGGGGTCGAGGACCTCGGGCTCTTGAAGATGGACTTCCTCGGCTTGCGGAACCTCGACGTCATCTCGGACACCGTGGCGCTCATCGAGAAGACCTGCGGGATCACGGTCGACATCGACCACCTCCCCCTCGACGACGAGCCCACCTACGAGCTGCTCCGGCGGGGGGACTCGGTCGGGGTGTTCCAGCTCGAGGGCGGCCCGATGCGCAGCCTCATGCGCTCACTCGCCCCCACCTGCTTCGAGGACATCGCCGCGCTGGTCGCGCTGTACCGCCCGGGTCCCATGGCGGCCAACATGCACAACGACTACGCGGACCGCAAGAACGGCCGCAAGAAGGTGGAGTACCTGCACCCCGACGCAGAGGCGGTGCTCTCCGACACCTTCGGGCTCATGATCTACCAGGAGAAGCTGATGCGGGTGGCCCAGCAGTTCGCCGGCTACACCCTCGCAGAAGCGGACAACCTGAGGAAGGCCTGCGGGAAGAAGATCCGCGACGTCATGCGCAAGGAGCGCGACCGCTTCGTCGCGAGCGTGGAGCGCAACGGCTACACGCGAGAGCTCGGGGAGAAGTGGTTCGACATCATCGAGCCCTTCGCCGACTACGCCTTCCCCAAGGCGCACGCCTTCGGCTACGGGTTCGTCGCGTACCAGACCGCGTACCTCAAGGCGAACTACCCGACCGAGTACCTCGCGGCCCTCCTCACCAGCGTGCGGGAGAACCTCGACCGTGCCGGCGTCTACCTCGCCGAGTGTCGAGCCCTCGGCATCACGGTGGCGGTGCCCGACGTCAACCGGTCGGCGCCGGACTTCACGCCTGTCGTCGGCGACGGGGAGGGCAACGGGACCATCCTCTTCGGCCTGGCAGCCGTGCGCAACGTCGGACGGGCGGTGGCGGAGGCGATCGTCGCCGAGCGGGAGGCACGCGGGCCCTTCTCGGACTTCGTGGACTTCTGTGAGCGGGTCCCGATCTCCTGCCTCAACAAGCAACCCATGGACGCGCTCATCCGGGCCGGGGCCTTCGACTCGCTCGGGCACCCGCGCAAGGGCCTTCTCCACGTCCACGAGCTGATCACGAGCCAGATCATCGCGAGGCGCCGCGAGCGGGAGCAGGGCGTGCTGTCGCTCTTCGGCGACGCTGACGGCAGAGCGCCCGCCTTCGACCAGCCGGTACCGGTCCCCGACGTCGAGTTCGACAAGAAGGAGCGCCTCGCGCACGAGAAGGAGATGCTCGGCCTCTACGTCTCGGACCATCCGCTCCTCGGCCTCGAAGGCGCGCTGCGCCGGCGTGCCGACACCTCCCTGACCGACGTGACAGAGCTCCCCGACGGGTCCATGCGGGTCTTCGCGGGGGTCATCACCGGCCTCCAGCTCAAGTGGACCAAGCGCGGTGAGCAGATGGCGGTCTTCACCTTGGAGGACCTCGAGTCGTCCATCGAGGTGACGGTGTTCCCCAAGACCATGCTCCAGTACGCGGGTGTGATCGCCGACGACACGGTCGTCACCGTGCGCGCCCGCGTCGACAAGCGCGACGACCTGCCCAAGCTCATCGCATGGGAGATCGCCGCCTTCTCCGGCGGCGCGACCGGCGAGCAGGAGCCGCTGCGCCTCCGTCTGCCGATGGGGGCCATGAGCCCCCACGTCCTCGCCTCCTTGAAGGAGGTCCTCTCCGCGCACCACGGCGACGTCCCGGTGCACCTCTACCTGGGCGCACCGGGCACCAGCGCCAAGGGCTTCCGGTTGCCCCCCGAGTACGCCGTGGACACGTCCAACGGCGTGATCGCCGCGCTGCGGGTCTCGGTCCCCGGGATCGAGATCCTTCCCGGCTCCCCGCTGCCGGGAGCCGAGGGGGCACCGGCGCCCGCGTAGTCGCGTCGCGTCCAGGCGTCCGCGCCGCGAGCGGCGTGAGCAGCAGGAAATACCCTTGACCTGCCCTGCGCCCCCTGTATCGTGTCGGCAACAACGAGAGCGGATCTCGGGAGTAACGAAAGGACCCAACCCATGAACCGTCGTGAGCTCATCCGGGCCGTCGCCGCGCACACGGCTGACGACGTGCGCCACGTCGAGGCGGTCCTCTCCGGGGTGACCGACGTCATCACCGCGGTCGTCGCCAAGGGGGAGCCGGTGACGATCCAGGGCTTCGCCAAGTTCGCGAAGGTCGAGCGGGCCGCGCGGATGGGTCGCAACCCGCGGACCGGCGAGGCGATCCGCATCAAGGCCTCCAAGCGTGTCCGCGTCAGCCCGATGAAGGCGTTCAAGGACACGGTGATGACGCCGAGCCGGGCGCCACGCCTCGCCAGCGGCGTGTACCCCACCTCTGCGGAGCTGCTCTCCAAGCAGGCTGCGGCGCGCCGCGCCGAGGCGTCGGCAGCCAAGGCCGCGCCCGCGCGCAAGGCGGCGTCCTCCACGCGCGCGACGGCGAAGAAGGCTGCCAAGAAGGCAGTCCGATCCACCGCGCGGGCTGCCTCGGCGCGCAGCTCCAAGAAGGCCGCCGGCACGCGCCCTGCTGCCAAGCGGACGGCCAAGAAGACGGCGGCGAAGCGCGCCTCCCGCCGCTGAGCCCTCAGCCCTCGCGCTCGGTTGTCGGGCCGGGTTCCGGTGGCCTCTCCGGTTCCGGCCTGCGCTCCATGAGCTGCGCGAGCCCCTCCGCCACCGAGAGGAGGCGCCGTCCGTGCGTTCGGTTCGGCGCGCGGGGCGGCGGTTCGGCGAGGGGGAGCCGCGCCGTCCAGCGCACGACCACACCGCAGACCTCGCGGACGTCTGCGGCCCCGGTCACCTCTGCGTAGAGCGCCCGCCTGGGGCCGCCGAACAGCAGGTCCACCTCACCCGCCCGCGTGGTGAGCTCGACGGTGCCCATGGGGTCGCCGACCCGCCGGGGACCGCCGGCGGCCCCGGTCGGCGCCTCGCGACCGGCCTCCCCCGCGCCCGGTGTCACCCGCAGGACCGCGCCGAGGCCGTCGAGTGCTCTCCCCAGCACCTCCAGATTGGTCGGATGGGCGGACACCACCAGGCGCAGCGGCTGCCCGACAGCCGGGTCGCCGACGACGACGAACAGGACGCCCGCATCGTCGAGCGCGCGGAGGATGGCGGCGACGTCCGACGATCCGGTCGTCACCGCCCGAACCCGGCGGTACGAAGACACCCCCCGCTCATCCGCTCCTCCTGCACTCGCGCCGGAGGCGTGCCGACGGCGAGACCCTACACGCGCCGACGCTGGCCGAATCGTGCGTGCCGGCCCCGCCGTGCCGGCGCGCCCATCGCAGTCCGGCCCAACTCCCACACCCAGCGAAGCACGGCGGCCGCGACGAGCACCGTGAGCGCCGCGCCCGATCCGATCGCGCTGACGAGCGCCCATGGCGCCCTGAGCCCGGACGCCTCGAGCGGATGAGCCGCCAGGAGCCGCAGCAGCCGGTCCCGCTCCACGAGCTCGACGCCGTGGCTCGCCGCGAGCGCTGCGGCGGCAGGGGTGCACGTCGAGTTCGTCACGACGACCGCCCGGCCGGCGTCGTAGTAGCGGGTGGCGCCGATCACCTGCTGCACCGCCTCGATGCCGACGGCGCGCTCGTGTCGCTTCGCTTGGACCACGACGCGCTCACCGCTTGCCTCCAGCACGAGGTCGGCCCCGAAGTCGCCGCTCGCCTTGGTCCGGGTCACCGCGTAGCCGAGCGCAGAGAACAGCGCCGCGAGCCGCGCTTCGAACTCGCCTCCCGTCATCTGGTCGACCTCGCGCGTCCCGGCACGTCGCTCCCGCTCCACGCGCAGGGCAGCAGGGACGCCCAGCACGCCGAGCGCACCGAGGACGTCGAGCACCAGGGCCGCATCCCCCAGCCAGGCCCGGGGGGCCTGGCCGCCACGCGCGCCGACGTGCGCGGCGACCAGGCTCACGAGGGCAGCGCACGTCCCCAGCAGCGCCACCGGGACGACGACGGCCGCGACCCCACGAGCTGGCGGGTGCCGGGTGCGGCGCCGTCCGGCCCATCTCACGCACACGAGCGTACGAGAGGGCTCTGACGCAGGACCGGGTCAGTCAGATGTCGGCGCCCGCCGCCTCCGGCTGGTCTGTCGCGTCGTAGGGCGGAAGCGTGGAGAAGACCTCCGGCGGGTCACGCCACAGTGGACGACCACCCCCAGCGGCGTCCTCGGACCCCGTGCGCGCCGCGCGGATGGCACGCCACACGCGCTCGGGGGTGCACGGCATCGCCACGTGCCGGACGCCCAGGTGACAGAGCGCGTCCACCACCGCATTGTGGACTGCCGGGGTCGAGCCGATCGTCCCGGACTCGCCGATGCCCTTGGCACCGAGCGGGTTCAAGAAGGTGGGCGTCTCGGTGTTGGTCGCCTCGAACGACGGGAGCTCGGCGGCGCTCGGCATCCCGTAGTCGGCGAGGCTCGCCGTGACCGGGGTGCCCGAATCGTCGAAGCGCTTCTCCTCCCACAGCGCCTGCGCGATGCCCTGCGCGATCCCGCCGTGCTGCTGGCCGGTCACGAGGAGCGGGTTCAGGATCCGTCCGCAATCGTCGACCGCAACGTGCCGGAGCGGGCGCACCCGACCGGTCTCGGTGTCGACCTCGACCACCGAGACGTGCGCGCCGAACGGGAAGGACGACCCGGTCTCCTCGAAGTCGAGCGCCGCCGCCAGCGCTCCGAGCCCAGCGGGGCGCGACGTTGTCGGCGCATCCTGGGCAGCTGCAGCAGGCGACGCGTCCGGGGCTCCGGCCGCCTGCGCGGCAGCGAGGCGGGCGATCTCCCCCCAGCCGAGCGCGCGCGACGGCACACCCGCCACCCCCACGCCGACGCCGTCGAACACCACGACGTCCTCGGGAGCCGCCTCCAGCTCCTTGGCGGCGAGCGCACGTGCCCGCTCGACCACCTCCTCGGCGGCACGCAGGACCGCGCTCCCGCCGATCTGGAGGGAACGCGAGCCGCCCGTCCCGCCGCCGCGGGGGACGAGGGCGGTGTCGGACTGGACGAAGCGGACCTGTTCGATGGGGATGCCGAGCGTGTCCGAGACGATGGCGGAGAAGGCGGTGGCGTGTCCCTGCCCGTGCGAGGACGTGCCGACCCGGATCGTCGCCGTCCCGTCCTCGTGCACCTCCACGGCACCGAGCTCGGCGCCGCCTCCGGTCACCTCCACGTAGACCGAGACGCCGATCCCGAGCTGGAGGGTGTCCTCGCGCGCACGGCGTTCGGCCTGCTCCTCGCGGAGGCGGTCGTAGCCGGCAACCTCCAGCGCACGGCGGAGCGCGGCCTCGTAGTCGCCGGTGTCGTAGGTCGTGCCCACCGCGGTCCGGACCGGCTCGGCGAAGGGCGCTCGGAGGTTCTTGCGGCGCAGCTCGACGGGATCCACGCCCAGCTCGGCCGCCGCGATGTCCATCATCCGCTCCAAGAGCTCCGCCGCCTCCGGCCGGCCGGCACCGCGGAATGCGCCCATCGGCGTGGTGTTCGTCGTGACGGCTGCGGCCTCGTAGCGGATGACGGGGATGCGGTAGACGCCCTCGGCCATCATCCGCGTCGGCCCGAGCGCCAGTGCCCCCCCGAAGCCCGCGTAGGCGCCGGCGTCGCCCACGACGCGGCAGTGCATGCCGGTGATGCGGTGGTCGGCGTCGAAGCCGAGCTCCACCCACTGGACCTGTCCCCGGCCGTCGGGCATCCCCATGAACGCCTCGGCACGCGTCTGGACCCAGCGCACGGGGCGGCCGAGCCGGCGCGCTGCCGCGATCACGGCTGCGTGCTCCGCGCCAACCCCGACCTTGCTCCCGAAGGCACCGCCGACGTGGGGCGCGACCACCCGGACCGCGTCCTGGTCGATCCCGAAGATCTTGGGCATGCTCTTCCAGAAGGCGTGCGGCATCTGCGTCGACACGTAGACGGTGAGCTCGTGCCCGTCTCCGTCGTCTCCGGGGACGGCGGCGATCGCGTCCGCCTCCATCGGGACGACAGCGACCCGCTGGTTCTCGAGCTGGGCACGCACCACGCTGACGGAGCCGGCGAAGGGGTCGGGCTCCTGGGGCGCCGAGTAGCCGGCCACGACGTTGGTCCCGAGCGAGTCGAACTGCACGGGTGCCGACGGCGCCAGCGCGTCGACCGGGTCGCCCACCGGGTCGAGCGGCTCGTACTCCACGACGACGAGCTCCGCCGCATCGACGGCGGCCGCCTCGCTCTCGGCGACGACGAGCGCCACCGCGTCGCCGACGAAGCGGACCTTGTCGATCGCCAGGGGCGGCCGCGCGCAGGCCGGGTTCAGGACGAAGAAGCCTCCGAGCGGGGGGAGCGCGAGGTCCTCGGCGACGTAGACGGCGAGGACGCCCGGCCGCGCGCGCGCCTCGTCGGCGACGACCGACCGGACACGGGCGTGGGCGTAGGGGGAGCGGACGAACGCCGCGGCCAGGCACCCGGGGATCTGGAGGTTGGCGACGTAGGTGGATCGCCCCGTGAGCAGGTCGGGGTCCTCGACGCGCCTGACGCGGTTGCCGAGCAGTGATCCGGGCATGTCGCCGGAGCCTACCGGTGGGCGTCACGGCACGGCCGCTTCCAGAGCCCGGTGCCACGATGGGAGGGGCGCGTGGACGCAGGTGCCCGCGACCTCGACCATGTGCAGGGAACAGGGAGTGCAGGGAACAGGGAGCGAAGGAGGCCCGCCGTGGAGCTCACGGGGAAGGTCGCGGTGGTGACCGGCGGCGCGAGCGGCATCGGGAGGGCCCTGTGCGAGCGCTTCGCGGCCGAAGGGGCCGCGGCGGTCGTCGTGGCGGACCTCGACGCCCGAGGTGCAGCCGCGGTGGCGACCGGACTGGCGCGGGCCGGGACCACCACGCTCTCGGTGCCCTGCGACGTGGGACGCGAGGGGGACGTGGTGTCGCTCGTCCGGCAGGCGGAGGCCGAGGCCGGGCCGATCGACCTCTTCTGCTCGAACGCGGGGATCGCCCTCGCGGGCGGAGCGGAGGTGCCCGACTCGCAGTGGCAGCGGATCTGGGCGGTCAACGTCATGGCCCACGTCTGGGCCGCGCGGGAGCTCGTCCCGCGCATGGCGGCGCGTGGCGGCGGCTACCTGCTGGCGACGGCGTCCGCGGCAGGCCTGCTCACGAACCTCGGCTCGGCCCCCTACAGCGTGACCAAGCACGCCGCGGTGGCCTTCGCAGAGTGGCTCTCGATCACCCACGCCGCCCAGGGCATCAAGGTGTCGTGCCTGTGTCCGCAGGGGGTACGGACCCCGATGCTCCTCGGGGGCCTTCAGGCCGACGAGCCCTCGGCGTCCTCGGTCCTCGCGGCGGGCGAGGTGCTCGAGCCCGAGGCGGTGGCCGACGCGGTGGTGCGGGCGCTCGCCGACGAGCGGTTCCTCGTGCTGCCGCACCCCGAGGTCGCCGACTACGAGCGCCAGCGCGCCGGGGACCGCGAGCGCTGGCTGGCCGGGATGCGCAGGCTGTGGTCCCGCCTCGGCACGGGCGGCGGGAGTGGGACCTAGGATCGCCGTCGATCGCCATGGCCCCCGACCCGTTCGACGACGTCCTCGCCGCCAACGCCGCCTACGCCGAGCACCACGACCTCGGCGGCCTCGAGGCACGGGCGGCCAGGCACCTGTGCGTCCTCACCTGCATGGACTCGAGGATCGACCCCCTCTCCGTGCTCGGGCTCAAGCCCGGCGACGCGAAGGTCCTGCGCAACGCCGGGGCTCGCGTCACCGAGGAGGTCCTCACCGCCCTCGTGGTCGCCCGCCACCTCCTCGACGTCGACCGCCTCATGGTGGTGGGGCACACGCGCTGCGCCATGTCCTCGGGGCCCGAGGCCTCCATCCACGCGGCGATCGCGGCACGCGGCGGCCCGGACACCCGGAGCCTGCGCCTCCTCACCGCAGAGGACCAGGAGGCGGCGCTCCGCGCCGACGCCGAGCGTGTCCGCGCCTCGCCGTACCTCGAAGGGCTGACCGTCGGCACCTTCCTCCTCGACCTCGACACGGGCCGCCTGCGGGCCATCGTCTGAGCCCGGCCCCGACGGGGCCCGGAGCAGTGCCGCCGGCACGGGCGCGGAACAACGGCCCCGCCCGCGACGTTCACCACCCGGGGCCCCGAGCGGACGGGAGCCCGAGCCCGAGGAGGTCCGCCATGCCCGCAGTGACCGTCGACGACATCCTGGCGCTGCCGCGCGTCGACGCCCCGCCTGGGGCCCTGACCCGGCCCGTCCGCAGGGTCACCACGGCCCCGAAGGGCCTCGAGGGGGAGGGCTTCCCGGTCCGGCGCGCCTTCGCCGGGGTTCCCCTCGCCGAGCTGGACCCCTTCGTGCACATGGACCAGATGGGCGAAGTCGAGTACGCCCCGGGCGAGCCGAAGGGAACGCCCTGGCACCCCCATCGTGGCTTCGAGACCGTGACCTACATGATCGACGGGACCTTCCAGCACCAGGACTCGATCGGCGGCGGCGGCCGCATCTCCGACGGCGCCACCCAGTGGATGACCGCCGGGGCGGGCATCCTCCACATCGAGCGACCCCCCGACGAGCTGGTCGCCTCGGGCGGCCTGTTCCACGGCATCCAGCTGTGGGTGAACCTCCCGAGGGTGCACAAGTGGGTCCCGCCCCGCTACCAGGGCATCGAGCCGGGCACAGCGACGTTGCTCTCCTCGCACGACGGTGGAGCCCTCCTGCGGGTGATCGCCGGCGAGGTGGGTGGCCACCGGGGCCCCGGGGTCACCCACACCCCGATCACCTTGGTTCACGCGACGCTGAGCCCGGGCGCACGGACGGTGCTGCCGTGGCCGAGGAGGCTGAACGCGCTCGTCTACGTCCTGGCGGGCCGCGGCACCGTCGGCGACGAGCTGCGCCCGGTCTCGACGGGTCAGCTCGCCGTCTTCGGGGACGGCGACTCGGTCGCCATCGGGGCCGAGGTGGCCCAGGACTCTTCGACGACCGCGCTCGAGGTGCTCGTCCTGGGCGGCGAGCCCATCCGCGAGCCCGTCGCCGTCTACGGCCCCTTCGTGATGAACACGAAGGACGAGCTCGCCCAGGCGTTCGAGGACTACCACGCCGGCCGGCTCGGGACCATCCCTGCGGAGCACATCGGTCACTGAGCCTGCGCTGCAGGTGCCGCGCGGCCCAAGAGGAACGTCCCGGTCGCTCGGCTGACGACCGCGCCGTCGGGGTCCCGGAGCACGCCTTCGGCGAAGGCGACCTGCCGCGCGAGACGCGTCACCTCGCCCCGCAGCGCGTAGCGCACACCGGGCCGCGCGGGCCGCATCGTCTCGGTCTTGAGCTCGAGCGTCCCGCGCGTGCGGTCCGTCGCCGGGAGCGACGCGTTCACGGCGAAGTTCATCGCGGCGTCGAAGAGCACCGCGTGGACCCCGGCCTGCACGCTCCCGTGTGGATTGCACGCGAGCGGCTCAGGGGCGAAGCCCCCCTCCACCCAGCCCAGGTCCTCGCCGTCGACGCCGTAGCGATCGAGCGACGCGCCGAGGGCGCCGAGCAGCGCCATGCCGCCATCCCCGAGCCATCGGTCCATGTCCCTCGGCCTGCCGGTCTGCGCCACACGGGAAGGATACGGCTGCGCCACTACGATGGCGGCGACGTGGCGGACCCACCGTGCGGCGGGCCCCTCGCCCGTCGAGGAGGTGGCGCACCATGACGACCGCGGTCATCGTCGACGCCGTCCGGACCCCGGGCGGCAAGCGCAACGGCGTCTTGGCCAACTGGCACGCGGTCGACCTGGCCTCCGAGGCGCTCAAGGCGCTGGAGGCGCGCAACGACCTCGACCCCGGCCTCGTCGACGACGTGATCATGGGCTGCGTCATGCAGGTCTCCGAGCAGTCGCTCAACGTGGCGCGCAACGCCGTCCTCGCCGCCGGATGGCCCGAGTCGGTGCCCGCCACGACGGTCGACCGGCAGTGCGGGTCGTCCCAGCAGGCGATCCACTTCGCCGCCCAGGGCGTCATGGCGGGTGCCTACGACGTGGTCGTCGCGGGGGGCGTCGAGAGCATGACCCGGACCCCCATGGGCTCCTCGGTGGTCCGCGAGCTCGGGATGCCCTTCGGCCCCCGGGTCGCGGAGCGCTACGCCGAGCGCGGCGGCCTGGTGAACCAGGGCATCGCCGCCGAGATGGTCGCCGACAGGTGGCGGATCACCCGAGAGGAGCTCGACCGCTACGCGCTCGGGAGCCACCAGCGCGCGGCCCGGGCAACCGCCGAGGGTCGCTTCGAGCAGGAGATCGTCCCGGTGCACGTCCGCGCCGAGGACGGCCGCGACACCGACGTGGTCGTCCGCCAGGACGAGGGGATCCGGCCCGACACCTCGATGGAGGCGCTCGCGCAGCTGAAGCCGGCCTTCAAGCCCGACGGGAAGGTGACGGCGGGGAACTCGTCGCAGATCACCGACGGCGCCTCCGCCGTCCTCATCATGAGCGAGGAACGGGCCGCCGCGCTCGGGCTGACCCCGCGGGCGCGCTTCGTCGCCTTCGCGCTCGCCGGCGTGGACCCCGTCACGATGCTCACCGGCCCGATCCCGGCGACCCGGACGGTGCTCGAGCGCGCCAAGCTCTCCCTCGACGACATCGACCTCTTCGAGATCAACGAGGCCTTCGCGTCCGTCGTGCTCGCCTGGGAGCGCGAGATCCACCCCGACATGGCGAGGGTGAACGTGAACGGCGGCGCCATCGCCCTCGGGCACCCGCTCGGCGCGTCGGGAGGGAAGCTCATGGCGACCCTCGTCCACGAGCTCGACCGGTCGGGTGGCCGCTACGGGCTCCTCGCGATGTGCGAAGGCGGCGGCCTCGCCAACGCCACGGTCGTCGAACGGCTGACCTAGCCCTTCCGGACCGAGGGTCGAGGTGACAGATGGGCCCTGTGGCTGATGGTCATGCTGCCTTGTTCCTCCGGTGCTTGTCGAGGATCTGATGCGGAGTGCGCCCACGCATGTAGTCGCTGTGGTTCCGTCGGCGGTGGTGGTAGTCGACGAGCCAGGCGTCGACCTCGGCCTGGAGCTGGCGGATGGAGGTGAAGTGCCGGCGGTGGAAGGCCGGGCGCCAGCACTCCTGGAGGATCGT
>Ga0209061_1000731_pt1 | contig 72468 bp, 61 predicted proteins | sample Coa_R1_10_FD_187157 | JGI IMG/M metagenome (GOLD analysis project Ga0209061, IMG submission 187157) | Surface soil microbial communities from Centralia Pennsylvania, which are recovering from an underground coalmine fire - Coalmine... | ecosystem: Environmental > Terrestrial > Soil >... | reverse complement strand
CCACCATCTTGACGGCCTGCTCCTTGAACTCAGGAGTGTAGCGTTTCGATATCCCTGGCACTTGATCCCGTTCCTTTCCGGTGAGAATCCTATGGGATCCCCTGTCCGGAAACTCTGGAGCACCTCAGGACGGCCCAGCATGTGCGCCATATGGCCGAAATGGTCAGGCAGGGCCGGAATCCCGCTGCCCGGGTCTACGAGAGCATCGGCTCCGGCTTTTTCCTGGCCCCGGCGCCGGGCTGGCTGAACCTGGGGCTGTGGAACGGGCCGGGGTCGGAAGACGAGGCCGAACGCGCCTGCCAGCGACTGGTCAGGACGCTGGCGTCCGCTCTGCCCGCCGGGGGTGTGGTGGTGGATGTGGGGAATGGGCTGGGTACCCATGATCCACTGATCGCCCAGACGGTGGACCCCGGTCGGCTGGTGGCCGTGAACATCACGAAATGGCAGCTGACGGCAGGCCGGGACCGGCTGCGGGAGGCCGCCGCGGCCCCGTGGCGGCTGACGCAGCCCGGCTGCCGTTCGCCGGCGAGACCGTGGACGGGATCATCAGCGTGGAGGCCGCATTTCATTTCCGCTCCCGGAAGGCCTTCTTCGAAGAGTGTTACCGGGTGCTCCGGCCTGGCGGCGTCCTGAGCATGTCCGACATCTCGATCCAGCGACGGCCGGTCACGCCCGCTGAGCTGCTATCAGGCCTCACCCAGCTGCGGATCTTCGGGCTGCGGCGCACCATGGCCATGACCGCGGGGCAGATTGCCGCGGCCGCACGAGCGGCTGGCCTGGATGAGGTGGAGGTCACCGCGTGCGGTAACCGGGTAATCGGCCCAGCGCTCCGGCTTACCGCCGGGCGGCTGGCGGGCGCGGCAACCGCTGCCCCCGTCGGCCATCAGACCGCGGCTCGTCTGCTGCTGCGGCAGGTAGATCTGCTCTGGCGACGCGGGATCATCGACTACCTGCTGCTCCGCGCGATCCGTCTCCGCTGAATGGGATCGAGGGTCATGAGAAAAAAGAGATAGGCATGACGGCCCATGGTCAGTCTGGACTGGGCTGGACGGTGGTGCTCCGACGCCAGCCAGCCCGCATCGTCGAGGGGCAACCAGAAGGAGGCTACATCATCCTTCCTGGGCGATTGCTCGTCGTGTCGCGCTGGCTATAAAGGCCAGCGGATCGGCCATGTGCAAGCGGAAGAGAGGCAGTGATGGGCGCCGAACGTGACCGGGTGGCGGACTTCGGCCGACTGGAGGACGGGCTCCGCCAGGCGGGCGAGTGGTACCGGTGGGGGCCGTACGTCAGCGAGCGGCAGTGGGCGACAGTCCGCGAGGATTACAGCGCGGACGGCGAGGCCTGGAACTACCTGCCGCACGACCACGCCAGGTCCCGGGCCTACCGGTGGGGCGAGGACGGGCTGGCCGGGTTCTGCGACGTGGAACAGCGGCTGTGCCTGTCGCTGGCACTGTGGAACGGCCGCGACCCGATCCTGAAGGAGCGGGCCTTCGGGCTGACCGGGGCGCAGGGCAACCACGGCGAGGACGTCAAAGAGTACTGGTGGTACCTGGACGCGGTGCCCAGCCACGCCTGGAACCGGTGGCGGTACCACTACCCGCAGGCGGCGTTCCCATATCAGGACCTGATCGACACCAACGCGGCCCGGAACCGGCTGCAGCCCGAGTACGAGCTGCTGGACACCGGGGCGTTCGACGACGACCGGTACTGGATCGTCGAGGTGCACTACGCCAAGGCAAGCCCCGACGACCTGCTGATGGCGATCTCGGTGACCAACGCGGGACCGGACACCGAGACCCTGCACGTGCTGCCGACGGCCTGGTTCCGCAACACCTGGTCCTGGGAAACGGAAGCGTCCCGGCCTGCCATGGCGGCGACCGGCGGTACCTCGGTGGGAATCGATCACCCGTTCTGCGGGCAGCTCGAGCTGATCGCCGGCACCGGGCCCGACGGCCGCGTGCCGGACGCGCTGTTCTGCGAGAACGAGACCAACGTGGTCCGGTTGTTCGGCGCGGCGCCGGTCATGCCGTACCCGAAGGACGGCATCAACGACCACGTGATCTTCGGGGTGCCCACTGTCAACCCAGATCGCACCGGCACCAAGTGCGCGTTCTGGTACAAGCTCACTGTGGCCGGGGGCGCCTACGCCGAGCTGAAGCCGGACACGGCGAGCGCCGACGAGGCGATGGTCATGCGCCAGGCGTTCGCCGGGCTGCTGTGGAGCAAGCAGCTGTTCTACTACGACGTGACCCGCTGGCTGGAAGGCGACCCGGCCCAGCCGGCCCCGCCGCCGCAGCGGCTGACAGGGCGTAATTCCCGGTGGAGCAACTTCAGCGCCTTCGACATCATGTCGATGCCGGACAAATGGGAGTATCCTTGGTTCGCCGCGTGGGACCTGGCGTTCCATTGCGTGGCGCTGGCGCACGTGGACCCGGCGTTCGCCAAGTACCAGCTGATCTTGCTGTGCCGGGAGTGGTTCCAGCACCCGAACGGGGCACTGCCGGCTTACGAGTGGGATTTCTCCGACGTGAACCCGCCGGTGCAGGCGTGGGCAGCGCTGGAGGTGTTCGCCATCGACGGGGGCCGCGACCTCGAGTTCTTGTCCCGGGTCTTCGACAAGCTGCTGGTCAACTTCACCTGGTGGGTCAACCTCGCGGACCGGGAAGGCAACAACGTGTTCGAGGGCGGCTTCCTCGGCCTGGACAACATCGGCCCGCTGGACCGCTCGCACCTGCCGGTGGGCGGCATCCTCGAGCAGTCCGACGCCACCGGGTGGATGGGCGCCTACGCGATCGCCCTGGCCGCCATGGCCAGCGTGCTGAACCGGTTCGGCCAGCGGCCTGCCTCTGACCTGGTGCTGAAGTTTCTCGAGCACTTCGCCTCCATCCGTGACGCCCTGACCGGCCAGGGCCTGTGGGACGAGGCCGACGGCCTGTACTACGACCGGCTCGTCACGCCGTCCGGCGACGTGGTGCCGGTCAAGGTCCGCTCCATGGTGAGCATCATCCCGGCCCTGGCCGCCGTGGTCATCGAGGAGAACGACCTCCGGCGGGCGCTGGCGCTGGGTAAGGAGTTTGCGGACTTCCTCAGCCGCGAGGGCCTGTCCGACCCGGACCAGCTGCGGGACATCGGCCTGCTCCGCGGGCGGCCGGGCGACCGGCGGCTGCTGCTCAGCCTGGCCGGCCCAGGCCACCTGGAGCGGCTGCTGGCCAGGCTGTTCGACGAGGCCGAGTTCCTGTCTCCGCACGGCCTGCGGGCCCTGTCGGCCTACCATCGCGAGCATCCCTACCAGATCACCGTCGAGGGCGTCACGGCGAGCATCGACTACGAGCCTGCCGAGTCCACCACGGCCATGTTCGGCGGGAACTCCAACTGGCGCGGCCCGATCTGGTTCCCGCTGAACTACCTGGTCATCAGCGCGCTGGAACGGTATCACCGGTTCTTCGGCGACCAGTTCACCATCGAGTACCCCGCCGGGTCGGGCCGCCAGCTGACCCTGGACAAGGTGGCCGCCGACCTGCAGGACCGGCTCATCTCCATCTTCACCCGCGGTCCCGGCGGACGGCGGCCGTGCTTCGGCGGGACCGAGCGGATGCAAAACGACCCCGCCTGGCACGACAACCTGATCTTCAGCGAGTATTTCCACGGCGACAACGGCGCCGCGATCGGCGCCTTCCACCAGACCGGCTGGACCGGCCTGATCGCCGACGTGATCCGCCGCCGACACGGAGAAGTCGAGGCCATCGCGGACGTCTTGCGACGGATCGGCGCGGAGGAGGCCGGACGGTGACCGCCGTGGCGACTCGAGCCGCGGACACGCTGCCGGGAAGCCAGTTCCCGCGGGGCGCGACCGTCACCGATACCGGGACGAATTTCGCCGTTGCCTCCGGCGTCGCCGAGGGCATGCTGCTCTGCCTGTTCGACGAGGCCGGCGCCGAGACGCGGATCCCTATGGGGGACTATGACGCCGAGACCTGGCATGTCTTCGTGCCGGGGGTCGGGGCGGGGCAGCAGTACGGGTACCGGGCCACGGGCCCGTACGATCCCGCCCTTGGCATCCGCTGCAATCCGGCCAAGCTCCTGCTCGATCCGTACGCGCGGGCCCTGAGCGGGACGGTCAGGTTCGGACCCGAGGTGCTCGGCTACTCTGGCAGCGATCAGGATCTGCCGAACGAAGCCGACTCCGCGCCGTTCGTCCCGCGCAGCGTGGTGGTGGCCGATGAGCCGTTCGGATGGCGGGACGGCTCCTTCGCCCGGCACGGGTACGCGGACACGGTCATCTACGAGGTGCACGTCAAGGGCTTCACCATGCGCCACCCTGGGGTGCCGCCGGAGCTGCGCGGCAGCTACGCCGGGCTCGGCCACGAGGCGGCCATCGCTCACCTGCTCGACGTCGGCGTCACCGCCGTCGAGCTGCTGCCCGTACACGAGAGCATCCCCGAAGCGTTCCTGGGACAGCGGGGGCTCGCCAACTACTGGGGTTACAACACGATCGGCTACTTCGCGCCGCACCAGGGGTACTCGGCCGCGGTCCGGGTCGGCCGGCCCGGCGGCCAGGTGGCAGAGTTCAAGGCGATGGTGGACGCGCTGCACGCGGCGGGGCTCGAGGTGCTGCTCGACGTGGTGTTCAACCACACCGCCGAAGGCAACCATACCGGCCCCACGCTGTGCTTCCGCGGCCTGGACAACCCGGCCTACTACCGGCTCGATCTCGATGACCCGCGGCGTTACGTGGACACGACCGGCTGCGGCAACTCGCTCAACGCCGGCGACCCGCTGACCCTCCAGTTGATCATGGACTCGCTGCGCTACTGGGTAACCGAGATGCACGTCGACGGCTACCGGTTCGACCTGGCTCCCACCCTGGCCCGCCAGGAGGGCGAGTTCGGCACCAGGTCGGCGTTCTTCGACCTGGTGTCGCAGGATCCGGTGGTGTCGCGGGTCAAGCTGATCGCCGAGCCCTGGGACGTCGGACAGATGGACAGCTACGATCTCGGCCGGTTCCCGCCGGCCTGGCGCGAATGGAACGGCCGGTACCGGGACACCATGCGTGACTTCTGGCGCAGCCATCCGGTCGGCGTCCGGGAGTTCGCCACCCGGTTCTGCGGGTCGGCAGACATGTACGGCCGGGCGCGGCGACGCCCGACCGCCTCGGTGAACCTGATCACGGTGCACGACGGATTCACCCTGTGCGACCTGGTCAGCTACAACGCCAAGCACAACGAGGCCAACGGGGAAGCCAACCGCGACGGTACCGACGACAACCGGTCGTGGAACTGCGGCGCCGAGGGCCCAACGGACGACCCGGCCCTGCTGGCGCTGCGCGCTCGTCAGTCCCGGGCCATGCTCACCACCTTGCTGCTGTCCTTCGGCATCCCCATGCTGCTCGGCGGCGACGAGATGGGCCGGACCCAGCAGGGCAACAACAACGCCTACTGCCAGGACAACGCTAGCACCTGGTTCGACTGGACCGCCCCGGACACCGGCCTGCTGGAATTCGCCCGGCGGGTCATCGCGCTGCGCAAGGCGCACCCGGTGTTCCGCCGCGCGCGCTTCCTGACCGGCACCGAGGCCACCGAGCTGCGCTGGTTCACCCCAGCCGGCACCGAGATGACCGGGGCCAACTGGTCGGACCCGAACGCCCTGGCCATTGCGCTGTACCTGGACGGATCCGACGCCCCTGACCGGGCCGCCGACGGCACTTGGCTGACCGACGACGACTTCCTGGTCCTGGTCAACGCCTGGTGGGAGCGGCTGGACTTCGTGTTGCCGGACACGCGGCCGGAGGCGGCATGGCAGGTCGAGATCGATACCTACGACCCGGCGCCCGGGACAGGGACGGCCCGTCGCAAGGTCGGCGATCACGTCACCGTCGGCCCCCGCTCCGTCCTGGTATTGCTGGGTGCGGTGGCTCGCACCCAGGCCACGTTAGGTATAAATAGCCGCTCAGGCGGCCGCCGCCTGCGGCCCGCCCGCCGCTGCGGCCGAGCGGCAGGAAGCCCGCGCCCGGATTCGCCTGGGAAAACTCCTCGTGGAGGAACTGGCGAGCGGCAGTCATCACTCGCGGCGGATGATCCCGGTCGGTAGAGATCGGTGTGGAGTGACGGTGTGAGAGAAGAGCAGGCCAGGATCGCCACGCTGGCGGATGCGCTGCGCGTGGTGCAGGAGCTTGGCGCCAGGACGGTGGTGCTGGACGTGGAGCCCCTGGTCGCGTCCTGGGACAGCGGCCAGCAGAGCCTGGATCAGGGCATCGCGTCCGTGCTGGCCGAGTTCGCGAACGTACCGGGTGTGGTGGCGGTGTACTTCGCCACCAACTCGGCGCGGCGGCCTTCGGCCAGCCTGGACTGGCCGGGCATCCGGGCCAGTTACCTGGCCTCGGCGTACAAGCCGTTCCGCGTCCGTTCCTACCGCGGCCTGCCCAGGCCGGGGGTGCTGATCGGGGATCAGGTGCTCACCGACGGGCTGCTCGCCCGTCGGCTGGGTTACACGTTCGTTCAGTACACGCCGCAACCGGGAGAGGTGCCGCGCAGGCCCTGGCTGCTGGCTCAGGGAGGGCGCCTGGCGAGACCCCTGCTGTTCAAGCGGCCGAAGTGATGGCTGCTTGGAGGATCAGGCCCCGAACGGTGTCGGGATGTACCGCAGCGGCAGCTCCGGCTCGGCGTAGCCGTCAGCCTTCTGCCGCTTGGGCAGCGTGATGTCGCGGGGGGCGAGCGGCTTGTAGGGGACCTGGCTGAGCAGGTGGCTGATGATGTTGAGCCGGCCGCGCTTCTTGTCGTCGGTGCGCGCGACGTACCAGGGCGCCCACGCGGTGTCGGTGGCGGCGAACATCGCGTCCCTGGCCCTGGAGTAGTCGTACCAGCGGCTATAGGACTTCAGGTCCATGTCCGACAGCTTCCAGACTTTCCGCGGGTCGTGGATGCGGCTTTCCAGGCGCCGGGTCTGCTCGTCCGGGCTGACCTCGAGCCAGTACTTCACCAGCAGGATGCCCGAGTCCACCATGGCCTTCTCGACTCCGGGCACCTGGCCGAGGAACCGCTCGGTCTCCTCCGGCGGGCAGAAGCCCATCACCCGCTCGACTCCCGCCCGGTTGTACCAGCTGCGGTCGAAGATCACGGCCTCGCCGGCGGCCGGGAGGTGCGGAACGTACCGCTGAATGTACATCTGGGACCTCTCGCGCTCGGTCGGGGCGGGCAGCGCCACCGCCCGGAACACTCGCGGGCTCACCCGCTCGGTGATCCGCTTGATCGTGCCTCCCTTCCCGGCGGTGTCCCGGCCCTCGAACACGATGCAGATCTTCGCCCCGGAGGCCTTGACCCACTCCTGCATGGCGACTAGCTCCCCATGCAGCACCCTCATCTCGCGCTCGTACTCCTTGCGCTTCATCTTGGAGGCCGGGGCGGCCCCCGCGTCCTGCCGGCTCACCGCCGAAGGCGTCCCCACCCGCGCGCCGTCCCGCTTGTGCTTGCCCTTCTTGGCCATGTCCCTACCTCTTGTCGTTGGCTGGCACGAAGATCCTGCCGAGCGTCTCGAAACTGGCGGGCCGCCGGGTCCGGAGGACGCCGGCGACGACGGCTCCCGCGCCGAGCCATCCGAGCGCCGCGAAGGGCAGCAGGTCCACCAGCCCGCGGGCGTGCGGACGGAAGATTCCCCACAGGGGAAACAGGAGAAGTACGGTGGCCGTGGCCGGCAGCACCAGGTGCCGCCAGAACCGGAACTCGGCGCGGTATCCGGTGCGGAACGCGCGGATGGCCGCGACGTTCACGGCCAGGTAGACCAGGATCACCGACAGGCCGCCCGCCCCGGCGATGTACCCGAACGTGCGCGCGCCGCCGTAGGCGTAAGTCAACGGCAGCCCGAGCAGGAGGGTTAGCACGGCGACGCACCCGATCGAGACGATCGGGGTGCGGCGGCGGGACAGCCGGGCGAGTGGCCCCGGCAGGGCATGCTCACGTCCCATGCCGAACAGGACACGGATGGCAACATTGAGCGCGGCGATGACGAAGCCGAGGCCGGTGAGCACGATGACGAGATCGACCGCCCAGGTGGCCGACGGTGACCAGTAGCGGCTGGTCAGAAAGCCCAGCGGGTTGCCCTCCCGGACCAGGCCAGGGATGCCGCCCCGCCCCGCCCCGAACGTCTCCGCCAAGATCACGAGCAGGTAGAAAACGCCCGTCGCGACGACGACGCCGATCATGCTTACCGGGATCGAGCGGCGTGCGTTCCTGGCCTCCTCGCCGAGGGCGGCGGCCGCCTCGTAGCCGGCGAAGGCGGTGATGCCGTAGATCATTGCCATCGTGATGTCGGTGAGCTGGCCGTTCGGCGACGATGCCGGGGACAGGACGGCGGCTGAGTAATGGGTCGGCCCGACCTTGACTAGGACCGTGATGGCCAGGGCCGAGATGACGGCCACTTCCCCGGCCACCAGGGCCAGGTCGACCCAGGACGAGGTGCCGATGCCCAGGTAGGCGACGAGGAGCACCCCGGCCAGGATGATCACGAACAGGACCCAGCCGGCGATGGCCACATGGAGCACGTAGGCCAGCAATTGCGAGGCGTACGCGCTGGTCAGCGCGATGCCGGCGGGCACATACAGGGCATAGGCGAAGACCATCATCCAGCCGGTCAGGAAACCACCGAACTGGCCGAGCCCGCGGCTGTTGTAGGTGTACAGCGAGCCTGCCGACGGCAGACGGCGAGCGAACTCGGCGATGCTGTTCGCGCAGCACAAGGAGGCGGCGAGGGCGATCAGGACGACCAGCGGGGAGGCAAACCCGGCGTAGGACGTGACGATGACCAGCCCACCCACGACCGCACCAGCCGGGGCCACATTGCTGGCGCCGAACGCGATCACCCGCGCCGATCCCACGACGCCGTGGGCCAGCCCGCGTGCCTCATCATCAGTGCCAGCGCCCATGTCACTGGAATCTCCCGTCCGGCCGGCCCCGGCGCATCATCCGCAGGGGGTGGTCTGCCCTGCTCTGAGCCATCTGCGCGTGGGCCGGACCGGAATCACCTTCGGGAGGGTGTCGACGCCCCGGCACGGCCGGCACGACCTGGGCTGGCGCAGGGCGGCCCGTCACCGCGAGGAGGCCAGGTGACCAGACCAACGGGGACGCCCGCGCCCGGCCTGATGGCGGAGGCGCACGGAACAGCGTGGCGCATGCTTACCGCGGAGTGCGTCCTGGTACGCTCATCGTGATTCGCGGGTCCGGCTTCAGCTCAGTGACCAGGGTGGTCATGAATTCAAGTGAGCCGCCCTTGCCCGAAGGGAACCCGATAAGTGATTCCTATCGTACCGCCCCGCAGGCGGCGCGTCTTTGCCCGCGGCCCTCGGCGCCCCCCGCCGGATGGCATCCATCTGGCGATTGAAGTCCGCCATCCGCTGCCTGGCCAGTTCGATATCGGCCTGCGGGACCGCTCCGGTATCCTCCTTCAGCGCGTGCAACAGCACCGCCAGGTTCCCCGAGCACTGGCACAAGACGCGGTAGCGGGCGTTGCCGAACCGGATCCGGAGCTCACGCAGCTCGCCTTCGATCTGCGAAGTGATGCGGAACGCCGGAGGCGGCGCTTCTGGTGGCTGGCCGTTGTCGAGGATCGACGGACGGCCATCCCTGACCTGGGCGAGCAGCTCGTCCACGCTGGCGGCGCGGTAGAAGCGGCGGACGGCCTCCTTGGCCAGGCCGGTCTCGCGCGCCGGGCGCCACGCCGGCCGGATCGCAGGCTCTGGACCGGCGACCAGGACCATCGTCGGGTTCGGGTGCTGACACGTTAGGCCCACCACCACCCGTGTCTTTACCTTTCGGTGGCGATCCTCGTCACCCTGCGCGGTCTGACGTCCCGGCCTGGGGTCGGCCGGCCGCTGGCGGCGGGGCACGGCCTGGCTTGCCACGATGCCCGCGGCAGGCGACAATGGGGCCGATGCGACCTTTCGGTTGAGCCTGAGCCTCTGGCGCCCGAGCGAGGGCCGTCGGCGTTTCCCGCCAGCGGCTTAGGTGGTGCGTGCCCTGGCGCCGCCGAGCCGACCGTGAACCCGCTGCACCGCGCGCGCCTCCTTGCGGCCGGGGCCGTCAGGCCCCGCTCTCAGGCAGGGGGTGTTCCCGGTCAGCCGCGATGCTGAGGAGACCGCAGTGGCCGAGCTTCGGGTGGAAGGCGACGAGTTGGTGCTGCATCTCACCCGCACCGAGAAGCTCGAGGCGGTGCACGGCGACCTCCGGGCACCGTGTTCGGCGGTGCGCGCCGTGGAGGTTCTGGACGACGCCCATGAGCCCGCCGACCACGGGTTCAAGGTCGGCGAGCGACTCCCCGGCTACTCGGAGGTCGCTGTCGTGCGCACCAGCGTGTTCGCCGCCGTTCACCACGACACGCCGCGAGGCGTCCGGGTGAGCCTCGACGGCACCGACTACGACGCCTGGATCGTCGGCTGCGCCGACCCTGAGGCGGTCGCCGCCAGCCTTCGCGCCGCTATCGGGCGATGACGCCGCGGCCGGGTCCGCTGCTGCTGCCCGTCCCCGGCGCCGTCCGTGACCCGGGCATAGCCGCTCGTCAGGCCGGCCGCGGATCACGGACTCCGCCGCGGGTCAGCGGCAGCCCGGCACCGATGTCGGCGTAGATGGCCTGGTGTTCGGCGGCGCAACGGGTCCAGGTGAAGCGCTTGCTCAGCTGCCGGCCGGCGGCGCGCAGCCTGTCCGCGAGCCGCCGGTCGTCCAGCACCGAGCACAGCGCGGCCGCCAGCGCGGCCGCGTCGCCGGGCGGCACCATCAGGGCGTCCCGGCCCGGCACCAGGTACTCGCGGAAGACGGGGAGGTCGGAGGTGACCACGGGCAGCCCGGCGCTCATCGCCTCCAGCAGGGCCAGGCCCCAGCCCTCCTTGGTGGACGGGAACGCGAGCACGTCGGCGGCGGCGTACCAGCCGGGCAGTTCGTCGTCGGGCACCGTGCCGAGCAGCACGACGTCGCCGCCGAGCCGCAGGCCCAGCTCCGGCAGCGCGGCCAGCACCCGCTCCCGGTACTCGCGGTAGTCCTGGAACGAGTGACCGCCGACGACGGCAAGCACCGGGCAGCGGCCCGACCCCCTCATGCCCGCGACCGCCTGCATGAGGGTGCGGCTGCCCTTGCGCGGCTCGATGCCGCCCACGGCCAGCACCAGCGGCCGGGCCGCCGCCCCGGCCCGCCGCCGCAGCACGGCGGCCAGGCCGCGGTCGGGGAGGCGGAAGCGGGCAGCGTCGACCCCGTTGTGCACCACCTCGGCGGCCGTGCCGTACTCGTCCCTGAGCACCTGCTGCCAGTGCCTGCTGACCACCAGCACCCGGTCCGGCTCGAGGATGGCCTGGCGCTGACAGTCGACGAGTGAGGGGCTGGTGAAGTCGTCGACGTGGTGGACGGTCCTGACCACGACCGGAGCCCGGCCCGCCGCGGCGTCCCGGACGCGGCAGGCGGCCCGCGCCGAGATGCAGTCCTGGGCATGCAGGATCGGGTACCCGGCGGCAAGCCGGCCCAGCCCCCCGGCCAGCGCGTCCACGTTGGCGAAGACCCGTTCCTCGAGCGTCGGCAGCGCGGGCGGTGCCTCGATGATGGTGAACGGCGCCGCGACCGGCCGGAAGAATCCGGCCGCGGGATCGCCGAGCGCGAAAACCCGCACCGGGTAGCCGGCCTCGTGCAGCGCCTCGGCCAGCGCGAGCGTGTGCACCACCCCGCCGCGCGGTTTCACCGAGTAGGTGACCAGGCCGACCGGCGCGGGCGCGCGGGCCGGGTCATGCCGCGCCGGCGCGGTCACCGGCGCACCGGGGCGAGGCGGCGGGCGGCGATCGCGGCGGCGGCCCGCGCCGCCTGGGCGGCGCTCGCGGTGACGATGGCGCCCGCTTCCCGCAGCACCGCGCGCTGCCGGTCGAGTCCCTGCGGGTCGGCCCGCGCGCCCAGCACGTAGCACACCACCGCGGCACCGCTCGCGACGATGTCGGCGCAGGTGCCGGCGATCTCGCCGGCCGGGTCCGGGTGCGAGCCGTATCCGAGCACGACGTCGAGCAGCACCGCGGCGATGTCCGGGCCGAACGCGTCCTGCTGCATGATCTCCCGGCGCGCAGCCGGATCGATCATCGGGTGGGGCCGGCCCCTGGTGTAGTCCTCCTCGCCGAGGTCCAGGCAGACGTGCGCGCCCGGCGGGGCGGGCAGGCCGAACTCGGGCCGCAGCGGGATATTGGAGTACACCGGCCCCAGCCACTCGGCGAGCACGACCTGCGCCTCGTAGCACAGCGTGCCGCCGGTGAAGAACCCGCGCACCGCGGCGCGGTCCGCGCTCATCCGCGCCGTCACGCCCGCGGCCACGTCGTCGGGGAATACGGCGGGGTCCGGTACCGGCCTGCCGAGGACGGCCGCCGCCCGCAGCGCGCCCGCCTCCAGCGTGGCCTCCAGCGGGGCACCGGCCAGCAGGCCGCCCGGAGCGGACATGCCCATGCAGGCGGCGACCACCGGGGTGGCCTTGCTGGCGCCGATCACCGTCCTGGCCACGGCCGGATCCGGCGGCTTGGAAACCAGCACGATGACCTCGGTGGCCGGGTCGGCGTCCAGCGCCCGGACGGCCTCCCGGGCCATCAGCCCGCCGACGCCCGCGGTGAGGTCCCGGCCGCCGACGCCGATCACCTGGGAGACGCCGATGCCCCAGCGGTCCAGCAGGGTCATGACCTCCTGCGCGCCCGTCCCGGCGGCGGCGACCACGCCGACCGGGCCGGAACCGACCGCGTTGGCGAAGCCGAGCCCGACGCCGCCGAGCACGGCGGTGCCCGCGCCGGGGCCCATCACGAGCAGGCCCAGCCGGCTGGCCCGCTGCTTCAGCGCCACCTCGTCGGACAGCGGCACGTTGTCGCTGAACAGCAGCACGTGCAGGCCGGCGCTCAGCGCGCAGTGGGCGGCGACCGCGGCGTACTCGCCGGGCACCGACACCACCGCCACGTTCGCCCCCGGCAGCCGCCTGGCCGCCTCGCCGACGGTCCGGGGGCCGGGCCGCCGGGCCGCCTGCTCCGCGGGCTGGGCGGCCTCGGCGAACAGCACCGACCGGCCCCGGTCCACCGCCTCGGCCGCGGCGGCCTCGGTTGCGGCGCGCACTGCGAGCACCAGCGCGTTGGCGTCGGCGCCTGCCAGGCTGTCCGGCGGGAATCCCTGGCTGATCAGGTCGGCCACCACCGCCGGGGTGGCCATGGCCGCGCTGGCCCAGCTCACCTCGCCGCCCTGCATGGCCCGGGTCGCGCCGAGCAGCAGCAGCGAGTCGCGGTAGGCGCCCGGGTACGTCACGACCCGGCTGACGCTCACCGGGCCCGCCCCGCCCGCGATGACGCCCGCTCGATGCGGGTTCCTGCCGGCTCGCAGCTTCCGGTCAGGGTGGCGGCCAGCAGGCGCGGCGAGGTGACCACCGCCAGGTCGCCGCCTCCGGCCAGGAACGCCACGGCGGCCTCGATCTTGGGACCCATGCTGCCCGCCGGGAACTGGCCGTCCCGCAGGTAGCGTGCGGCCTCGTCGTCGGTCATGGAGGCCACGTCGGCCTGCCTCGGCGTGCCGTAGTCGAGCATGACCCGGTCCACCGCGGTGACGAGGAGGAGGGCGCTGGCCCCGAGTTGCCGGGCGATCAGGCAGGCGGCGCGGTCCTTGTCGATGACCGCGTCCACGACGCCGCCGCACGGGTCCGCGACGTCGACGGGGATCCCGCCGCCGCCGGCCGCGATGACCAGGTGCCCGGCATCCACCAGCGTCCGCAGCGCGGCGATCTCGATCACGCCGGTCGGCGCCGGCGACGCCACCACCCGCCGGTACCCGCGGCCGGCGTCCGGCCGGACGGCCCAGTTCCTAGCCGCCGCCAGCCGCTGCGCGTCGGCGGCATCCAGGAACGGGCCTATCGGCTTGGACGGCGAGCCGAACGCCGGGTCGGCCGGGTCGACGGTGATGTGCGTGACGACCGCGACCGCGGTGCCGGGGCCGCGCAACCGGTCGATCGCGCGCGCGATGAGGCTGCCCAGCAGCCCCTGGGTCATCGCGCCGAGCATCGCCAGCGGCTGCGCGGGCACCATGGACGTGGCTTCCTGCTGCAGCGCCAGGTTCCCCACCTGGGGCCCGTTTCCGTGCACGATCACGACCCGCCAGCCGGCCTCGATCACGTCGTTGATCGCCGCCGCCATCGCCGCCGCGCTGGCCATCATCTCGTCATACGTCCCGGGCTGGCCCGCCTGGGTCAGCGCGTTGCCGCCGAGGGCGACGACCGCGATCTTGGTCATGAGATCCTTGCTCACTACGGGCCAGCGGTTATGAGTCGCATAGATGATGAATCATTTAGAATAGTAAACGCGAGGGGGTTGATGGTGCAATGGCCGGTCGCGGTGCCGGGCCCGCAGGAGACGACCCGGGCGTGCCCCCGTCGGTGCTGCGATCCTGGGATCAGGCCGAGGCCAGGCTCTTCCCGCTGGTGATGACGCAGCCTGAGTTGTATGAGCACGCGCTGGGCGTCGTCGGCCGCCTGCTGCAGCGCCTGCGCGAGACCTGCCCGGACCTTCCCGCCCTGCTCGCGGCGCACGAACGCGGCGCCGGCCTGGTCGGCGACGAGGTTCCCGGCGTCGGCCCCGGCCTGATCGCCGCCGCGGCCTGCGCCATGCGCTACCGGGAGCTGGCAGCGCTGACGGCGGCCGCCGGCCGGCTTGCCGCGCTGGCCCGGGCGCGCGAGCGGGGCCTGCCGTGGGCGGTGGTGGAGGAAACGGGATCCGCCGACCGTGCACCGTACGTCCCTTACCAGCGAATCGAGGCCGAGACCGCAACCGGGCGCGCGGTGATCGTGTCGATCGGGCCCGACGAGACGCTCAGCCGCGCGGTGTACCGCCTGGACACGGGCCAGGTCGACCTGGCGTCCGGCGCGCTGCGGATCGGCGAGCCTGTCGGCAGCTACCTCGACGCCGACGAACTGGCGGCCGCGCTGCGGCAGGCGCAGCGGGGACCGTCCGGGACCGCCGACTGAGGCGCCGGTCCCCGCGGCCGGTCACGGGCGGCACCGGCCGGTCACGGGCGGCACCGGCAAGGGCCGCACCGGCAGCCTGTTGTGCCTGACGGTCCTTGACGTGGCCGACGCCTTTATCAAGGATGGTGAACGTACGTGTCGGATCAAATAGGCAACCGTTCGCGGGCGGGCGGAGGCAAGGGAGGGGCGATGGGCGACTCCTCGGCGGGCAGGACCGGCCGGCGCCCGGCGGCCGGGAACCGAACGGCCGGGCCCCGCGCCGGCGCCGGGCTGGCCCGCCTGATCGCCGAACTGCAGGGGCACGGGCTGCGGGTGGAGGTCCCGCTGGAGTCCAGGCAGGGCGGCGCCGGGCCGGCCGACGCGGGCATGCTGTGGATCGAGGGCGTTCCCGCCACCGTGCCCACCGGCGCGCACTACGCGCGGACCTCGCCGTACGTGCTGCGCGCCGAGGACGACGGCTGGGCGATCTACCGGGACCGCGAAAGGCTCGCCTCGGCCGCGCCGTCCCGGCGGCCCCGGTACTACGACCTGGCCACGGCGGACGGCATCCCGTACTGGCAGATCGCCCTGCTGCACCTCGACTCGGTGGCGAGCACGGTCATCCAGACCTGTGCCTACTGGGGGAACTCCGACCAGTGCGCGTTCTGCGGGATCGGTGTCACGCTGGCCGGCGGGCGGACGATCGCGAAGAAGACCCCGGAGATGCTCGCCGAGGTCGCCGTGGCGGCCAGGGACCTCGACGGCGCGGTCGATGCCACGCTGACCACCGGGACGACCGCCACGCCGGATAAGGGCGCGCTGTACGTCGCGCGGTGCGGCCAGGCCGTTCACGAGGCGTCCGGCCTGCCGGTCGAGGTGCAGTTCGAGCCGCCGCGGGACCTGGCGGTGATCGACCGGGTCGCAGACATGGGGATCGCCTCGGTCGGCATCCACGTCGAGACGTTCGACCCGCGGGTGCTGCAGCGGGTCGCGCCCGCGAAGGCCCGTACCGGGATCGACGGTTATTTCCGCGCCTGGGAGCGGGCGGTGTCGGTGTTCGGCGAGGGCCAGGTCTCCACCTACGTGATACTCGGCATGGGGGAGGACCCGGACCTGATCGTCGAGGGCTGCCGGCGGGCCATCGACCTCGGCGTCTACCCGTTCGTGGTGCCGCTGCGGCCCACGGTGGGCAGCCTGATGGAGGATCTCGTCGCCCCGCCGCCGGACTACTGCGAGACGGTCTACCGCCGGGTCGTGCCCTATCTGCGCGCGCGGGGCATCGGCGCGCACACCGCGGCGGCGGGATGCGCGCGGTGCCAGGCATGCTCGGCGATGAGCCTGCTGGAGGACGGCGCCACCGCATCCGGGCGCACCTACCTTCCGCTGGTCGGCCATGGCTAGCGCGGCCCTGCCCGCCAGGCAGGCGCCGGCCGCGGACCGTGCCCCGGCCGCGGACCGTGCCCCGGCCGGGCCCCTGCTCGCCTGCCGCGCCGTGTCCACCCCGGCCGAACGGGCAGCCCACTTCCGGATCAGGCACGAGGTGTTCGTCGTCGAGCAGGGCTTGTTCCGGCCTGCCGGCCTGGCCGCGGACGGCGACGACACCGATGCCCATGACGACGACCCGGCGACGATCCACGCCGTCGGGCTGGCGGACGGGGTCATCTGCGGGACGGTGCGACTGTATCCGGTGCCGGGGGTGCCGGGCCGCTGGAAGGGCGACCGCCTGGCGGTGCTGCCCGGACACCGCCACCTCGGCCTGGGCGCGCCGCTGGTGCGGTTCGCCGTCGGCTGCGCGGGGACGCACGGCGGGCAGGAGATGGAGGCATACATCCAGCCGGCGAACGTCGCGTTCTTCAGGTGGCTGGGCTGGCGGCCGGTCGGAGGACTGGTGCAGTACGCGGGCATCCCGCATCAGCGCATGCTCATCGGCCTGCAGCCGGCGACCCGCCGGTCACGATGACCGCGGGCCGCCGGTCACGGTGAGACCGCGGACCCGGCGGGGCGGGCCAGGTTCGTCACCGACTCCCTGCCGAGGTCGAACGCGACCTCGGCGCGGCCGCCCGAGCGCAGCCGCAACTCGCCGGTGCCGTCCAGGGTGCCGACCGCCGCCGCGGCCAGGTCACGTCGCCCGAACGCGCGCAGGCATTCCGCTTCCCTTCCCGCCGGGACGCACATCAGGAACGCCAGGCACGGGAAGCAGGTGACCCATTCCTCGACCGCCACCCCGGCCGGGACCGGCAGCGCGTCCAGGTCGACGGTGGCCCCGAGCCCGTTGCATTCCAGCAGCATCGCCAGCGACCCGACCAGGCCCGCCATGCTCACGTCCTTGGCCGCCACCACCCAGCCGGCGGCCGCGCCCTCGGCCAGCAACCGGACGTCCCCGGCCAGCTTCTCGCCGCGCTCGTCGAACGACGGGAAGAACGGGAAGTCGGGCCGCATGCGGCCCTGGATGCAGCAGCCGACCACCAGCGACTGCCCGGGCCGGGCGGACCGCGCGGACAGCGGCCGGTCGGCCCGGCCGAGCCCGAAGGCCGACAGTGCCGGCTGCCCGCCGGTGACGGTCAGGTGGCCGCCCACCACCGGCACGTCGTACAGGCCGGATGCCCACCGCATGCCCTCCATCACCTGCGCGACGACCGCGCGCGGCCCGGTGACCGTGTCGACGAGCGCCAGCGGCCAGGCGCCCATGGCCGCGAGGTCATTGAGGTTGGTGGTGACCGCGGCCACCCCGGCGCCGTGCGGGTCCGCCGCCACGAAGGAGGGCAGGATGGCCTCGCCGCCGACGACCAGCGAGATGCCCGCCTCGGTCACCACCGCGCCGTCGTCGCCCGGCCCCGCCAGCCAGTCGGTGTTCCGGAAGATCTCGCTGACCAGGCCGATCTCGGATTTGGCCGCGACGCCCGGGTGGCTTCGCACCGCCCGGACCAGGGCATGCAGGTCGACCGGCCCGTCAGCCCTCGCATCCATCACCCGGCTCCGTTTCTTGCACTAAAGTGAAGATATATCTAGCATAGCGTTCATGACAGGCCCTGGCTTCCTCGACCTGCCCGCCCGCTCCGTCAAGCCGCGCAGCAGCGGGATCACCCACGTGCTTGACCGCGGCATCCCGCTGGGCCAGGCGGCGGACCTGCTGGAGCTGCACGCGCCGTACGTGGACGTGTGGAAGTTCGGCTGGGGCATTTCGTACCTGGACGCCACGCTGGCGGCCAAGCTGGAGCTGCTGGCCAGGCACCGGGTGCTGGCCTCGCCGGGCGGGACGCTGCTGGAGATCGCCTGGGCCCAGGGCCGGGCGCCGGAGTTCCTCGGCTGGGCGCGCGATTGCGGGTTCCCCTGCGTCGAGGTCTCGGCGGGCACGGTGCCGATGGACGATGCCGCCAAGCGGGACCTGATCGCGGCGGCGGCGGATCACTTCATCGTGCTCGCCGAGGTGGGGTCGAAGGACTCGCAGGTCAGGCAGGCGCCCGAGTGGTGGGCGCAGGCGGCCTCGGGTGACCTCGAGGCGGGCGCGACCTGGGTGCTCGCCGAGGGCAGGGCCAGCGGCACCGCCGGCATCTACCAGGCGTCGGGCGCGGTCCGCCGGGATGTGGTCGCCGCGCTGGAGTCGGTGGCGTGCCCGGACTGCATCGTCTTCGAGGCGCCGCGCGAGGGCCAGCAGGCCTGGTTCATCAACAGGCTCGGCCCCGAGGTGAACCTGGCCAACGTCGACCCGGCCGACGTGCTCGGGCTGGAGTCGCTGCGGCTGTCGCTGCGCGCCGACACCTACCGCGCCAGGGAGGCGGAACCCGTGCCGGTGCGGGCGACTTGACCGGGCCGGATCCGGCCGCCGGGGCGGGGGCGCTGGCCGGGGCGGGGGCGCTGGCCGGGGCCGGGGCGCTGGCCGGGGCCGGGGCGCTGGCCAGCGGCGTGAACCTGGTTCCCTCGCAGTACCGCGAGGTCAGCGTGGCCGAGGTGCCGGTGGCGCTGCACGGCGACGGGCTGCGCGACTACCTGATGCGCCGCCCGGTCTACCGCAGGACCCGCTACGTCATCGCGCGTCACGGCTCGGCGACCGCGGTGGCGGAGGTCGGCAAGGACTCCGAGCACCCGCTGTTCTCGCCGGTCAGCTCGGTGACGCTGCTCGCCGGGCCGGACGAGTGCGCGATGGTGGACGCCCCCGACGCGGACACCGCGGTGCCCACCCAGCTGGCCAGGGTCGCGGCCGAACGGGCGCCAGGTGCCCGGTGCGTGGTCGTGCGCGGCCGGTACGGCCACATCAGCTTCATCCTGAACCCGGCTCCGGTCCGGGTCCGGGTGGTGGAGGTGGTCCCTCCCTGGCCGCCCAAGCTGGTGGACCAGCTCAGCCGGGTCCTCGACCTTGCCGAGGACCTGCCGCCCGTCGAGTTGGTCCCGGAGCTGATCGACCTCGGGGAGCTGGCGGGCACGCGGCCGGCGGCGCGCTACCTGTTCCCGTGCCGCGCCGGACAGGGCAGCCAGGCGGTTCCCGTCTGCTACCTGGACGAGATTCCGGAACGGCGGCCGTGGACGCTGGTCGGCTGCGCGCGGTCGCGGGCCATCCACGACTGGTTCTACCGCGACGACGTGCCGACGGTCGACATGTGCCCGCGCCACCTGGCCGCCCGCCGCGCTGCGGGCGAGAACGACGGGGACGGCGGGGACGGCGCGACGGGCCCGCTGCTGACCAAGTGCTGCCTGCTCGAAGACCGGCTGGCCAGCGACGCGGAGATGGTGGTGGTGCCGTGGGGCGCGAGCCTGGCGCAGATCCGCGAGGCGCTGCGCCTGGCGGTGGCGGCGGCCAGGCCATGACCGACCGGATCGCGGACTCGGCCCTCTACCGGCACCTGTGGGGAACCGCGGAGGCGCGGGCGGTGCTGGGCGAGGCGGGCCGGCTCCAGGGCTGGCTGGACGTGATCGCGGCGCTGGCCCGGGTCCAGGCCGAGGCGGGCCTGATCCCGGCCGCCGCGGCCGCGCTGATCGCCGAGCACGCCCGGGTCGACCGGATCGATCTCGACGACGCGGCGGCGCAGACCCGGCAGGCGTCCCACTCCATGCTCGGCCTGATCCGCGCCCTGCAGGCCGTGCTCCCCGCCGCCGCCCGTGACTACGTCTACGCCGGGGCCACGGTGCAGGACGTCACCGACACCTGGACCGCGCTGGCGATGCGGCGGATCGGCGGCATCGTCTGGCGCGACCTGCGGCTGATCGAGGACCGGCTGCTGGACCTCGCGGTGGCGCACCGGTCCACGGTCATGCCGGGCCGCACCCACGGGCAGCCGGGCAGCCCGGTGACGTTCGGCTTCAAGGCCGCGTGCTGGGCCGATGAGATCCGCCGACACCTGGACCGGCTGCGGGACGGCGCCCCGCGCTGGCTGGTCGGCCAGCTCGGCGGCGGGGCGGGCAGCCTGGTGTTCTACGGCGAGCGCGGGCTCGCGGTCCGGGCGAGGTTCTGCGCCGAGCTCGGCCTGGCCGACCCGGGCATCTCCTGGACGGCGGCACGCGACCGCGGGGCGGAGTTCGCCCAGGTGCTCGCCGCGATCTGCGGCACGCTCGCCAGGATCGGCGGCGAGGTCTACGAGCTGCAGCGGCCGGAGATCGGCGAACTGGCCGAGGCGGCTCCGGCCGGGACGGTCAGCAGCATCACCATGCCGCACAAGCGCAACCCGGAGGCAAGCGAGCACCTCGACACGCTGGCGAGGCTGGTCCGGGCCAGCGCCGCGGTCATGTCGGAGGCCGCGGTGCAGCAGCACGAGCGGGACGGCCGGGGCTGGAAGGCGGAATGGGTGGCGTTGCCGGAGGCCTGCCTGCTGACGACCGCCGCGCTGCAGACCGCCATCGGCGTGACGTCGGGCCTGACCGTCGACGCCGCGGCGATGCGGGCCAACCTGGCCCGCGGCGGCGGCTACCAGGTCAGCGAGCGTGCCCTGGCGCTGCTGACCCCCCGGCTGGGCGCCGGCCGGGCGCGGGAACGGCTGCAGCAGGCGCTCGCGGACGGCCGCGCCGCGGGCCTGAGCGTCGCCCAGGCGCTGGTCCGCGCCGGCCTGTTCGGCCCGGAAGAGGCCGGCGGGCTGACCGCGGAGCCGGATGCCGGCTCGTGCGCGCAGATGGCCGACCTGGTGGTGCGGCGCGCGCGGGCCGCGCGGGCCGCCGAGCCGGAGCGGTGGCCGTGACGCCGCCGTCCCGGCCCGCCGCGGGCCCGCCCGCCGGGCGCCCGGCGCCGGAGCTGATCGCCGCCGGATTCGAGCTGGAGAACGCCGCCGCCCCGGTGCTGCACCGCGGGATGAACCTGGCCGACATCGCTCACGTGCTCGACCTGGACTCGGCCGGGGTGATCCCGCCGCACGCGGCCCGGCGGCTGCTCGCCCTGCTGCTTGAGGCCATGGACATCACGGCCGCCGACTTTCCCTACGACCCGGCCCACGGCGAGCCCTACAGCTCGCGGGAGCGCTACTTCGCCGGCCGCGCCGGCGACGTGGCTGGCTGGCTGCACGCGGGCCGGCCGCGCCGGGAGGCGGTCCGGGTGGCGTTCCGGCTGCGGCTGCGCGAGGACCTGACCGGCCTGATCGGGGCGGCGGCCGGGCTGGCGGCGGCGCTGGCGGGCCTGGGCCGTCGGCACGCCCGCACGCTGATGGCCGACCAGACGTATCTGCAGCACGCGCAGCCGTCGACGTTCGGGCATTACCTGCTGGCGTTCGCCTTCCCGGTGCTGCGCGCCGGGCGGCGGCTGGGCGAGGCGCTGGAGTGGACCGACGCCAGCCCCGGCGGCGCGGGCTGCGTGAACGGCAGCCGGCTGCTGCCGGACCGCGGGCGCGTGGCGAGCCTGCTCGGATTCCGCAGCGTCGCCGAGCACACCAGGGATGCCATGTGGCAGGTGGACGGCCTGTTCGACATGGTCGGCGCCGCCGCCGGCCTGGTCATCACCCAGTCCAAGCTGGCGGAGGACCTGGAGATCTGGGCGAGCCAGGAGTTCGGTTACGTGACGCTGGCCGACGGCTACAGCCGGGCCAGCGTGCTGATGCCGAACAAGCGCAACCCGTACGCGCTGTCCATGATCCGGGGGGCGGCCGGATCCCTGATCGGCGCCATGTCCGGGCTGCTGGCGGTGGCCAAGACGCCCTCGGCGCGCAGCGACAACCTGATCTTCGCCTACGGCGACGTACCGCGGGCGCTGGACCTCGCGGCCCGCACGACCCGGCTGTCGGCGGGGGTGATCCGCACCCTCGAGGTGAATGCCGGCCGGATGCGAGCGGCGCTCGACGCCGGGTTCTCCCAGGCCACCGACCTCGCCGAGTTCGTCATGCAAGAGTGCGGGATCGACTACCGGACCGCGTACCGGGTGGTCGGCCACGCGGTGCGGCTGGCCAGCGCCTCGGGGCGGCGCGGCGCCGACATCGACGGGACGATGCTGGACGCGTCGGCGGCCGAGATCACCGGGCGGCCGCTCGGGCTGGCCGGACGCGACCTGTCCGCCGTGCTCGATCCGTGGCAGATCGTGGTGAGCAGGACCTCGCTGGGCGGGGCCGCCCCGAGCGAGGTCACCCGGATGGCCGAACGAGCCGCGGCCGATGCGGCCCGGCTCGCCGCGGAGGCGGCCGGGTGGCGGGACGGCTACCGCGCCGCCGAGGACGCGCTGATCGCCGCCGCCCGCCGCCGGGCCGGCGCCGGCCCGGCTCGCGGCGCGGAGGGAGCCGGGCCGCCCCGCCCGGAGGGCCCGGAGGGAGGGACGCGATGACCCGGCGCGCCGGCGCGGCGCCGTCCCTGCCGCGGCGCGTGAGCGTGGTCAACGTCGGCCTGCCGCTGTTCGCCGCGGCGGTCAGGGAACAGGGCGCCCCGGTCATCTCCGTGGACTGGCGCGTCCCCGCCGGCGGCGAGCCGGCCGCCGTCGCCGCCCTGACCAGGCTGTACGGCGTGCACGCCGAGCGGATCGAGGCCGCCAACGCGGAGGTGCTCCGCCGTCTGGACCAGGGGACACCGCTGCTTGCCGGGGTGACCACCGTGGCCGAGGCCGTCGGCGGCCTGCCGGACCGGGTGCTGCTGCACTGCGGGCCGCCCGTCGGCTACGCAGACGCGCCCGATCCGCTGCGGCGGTCGATGCGCGCGGCGGTGGTGGCGGAGGGGTGGGCGGACGACCTGGAGCAGGCAGGCACCCTGCTGCAGCGGGAGGAGATCGGCCTCGTCCCGGCCAACGAGCACGGCGTGGTGGTGCCGATGGCGACCGCGCTCGGGGCGAGCGCGCCGCTGTACGCGGTGGTGAACGAGGCGGGCGGCACCACCGGGTACGCGCCGATCTCGCAGGGTCCCGGCGAGACCGCCTGGTTCGGGCGGGCCACCGAGGCGTCGGTCGCCCGGCTGGTCTTCCTGCGCGAGGTGGCCGCGCCGGTCATCCGGCGGATCCTGGACCGGTCCGGGCCGCTTGACGTGCTGTCGCTGGCGGCGCAGGCGGTCGCGATGGGCGACGACGTCCATGTCCGCACCCAGGCCGCCACCAACCTGCTGATCCGGGAGTGGCTTCCGCACCTCGCCGAGCTCGGCACGCCGGACGGCGCCGCGTTCGCCCGCTTCCTGGCGGGTAACCACCTGTTCTTCCTGACGCTGGCGATGGCGGCCGCCCGGTCGCTGACCGCGTGGGCCGCCCAGGTCCGCGACGCCTCGATCGTGACCACGATGGCACGCAACGGGACGACGTTCGGCATCAGGCTGGCCGGTTCGGACACGTGGTTCGTGACCGCGGCGCCGGAGGTCGGGCACGCGTTGTACTACGCGGGCCAGGGCCCGCAGACCAGCGCCAGGGACATCGGGGACAGCGCGGTGCTCGAGCTGTGCGGGCTCGGGGCCGCCGCGGCGGCCGGCTCGCCGGCGGTCGCCCAGCTGCTCGGCGGCGGCCTGGGCGAGGCGGCCGGCCTGACCGAACGGCTCGCCGCCGTCTGCGCCGGCCGGTCCAGCCGGTTCAAGATCCCGGTCCTCGACAACGCCGGCACCCCGCTGGGGGTGGACGTGCGCAAGGTGGTGGAGCTGGGCACGACGCCCGCGGTGACGACCGGCATCCTGCACCGTTCGGCGGGCACGGGCCAGGTGGGAGCCGGGGTGGCCGAGGCGCCGCTGGCCTGCTTCGCCGCGGCTCTGGCCGACCTCGACCGCCGCCTCACCGCGGCGTGACCGCCTGGCCGGCCTCGACCGCCGCCTCACCGCCGCGTGACCGCCACGCCGACCTCGATGGGCGGTGAGGCCGCGATCGTGTTGGACACGTAACAGACGCGCAGGGCGGGCTCCAGCAGCCGCTCGAGGACCTCGGCCGGCGCGTCGGCCGCCGCCGTCAGCCGCAGCCGGGACAAGCGCGGGCCGTCGTAGCTGCCGCTGGCGGTCACCGTCAGGCCGGGCAGGCTGATGCCGCGCTTGCCCGCCGCCCAGACAAGGGCCAGGGCGTAGCACGACGCCATCGCCGCCAGCAGGTACTCGGTCGGCATCGGGCCCGCGCCCGTGCCGCCCGCGTCCGGCGGCTCGTCGGCCACCAGGTCGAAGCCGCCGGCGCTGACCCGGCAGCGCCAGCCGCCCTCCCACCTGGCGACCACGGAGGTGGCTGGCGGCGTGTCGTCGCCGGCCCGTGCCGAGTCGCTCGGCACGGGCCGGCGCGCGCCGGGATCGGTCATACCGTCCAGGTGTTGAGCTGGAAGGCGCCCGCCCGCCAGGCGGTCAGGGCGGCGTCGAGGACGTCGAGCGGGTTGAACGCCTGTACCCCGTCGATGAGGTCCTCCTCGCGGAACCCGTACAGCGCTCCCATCGCGAACCGGCAGGCGTAGACCTTGGCGCCCTCCTTGAGCAGGGTCTCGATCTGCCGGTTCCCGGCCAGGTTGCCCGGGAAACCCTCGGTGCCGACGGTCGGGTAGCCGCGGTGCCGCGAGGCGAGCAGCACGCCCGGGCCGTACAGGATGATCGACACGTCGAATCCCTTGCGCACCAGGCGGGTGGAGGTGAGCAGGTTGACCAGGGACACCGAGCCCTCGAACGGCACCGAGTGGATGAAGACGAAGGCCTTCTCGCCTGGGTTGGCCCGGATGTCCTCGAAGAGCTTCTCCTCGGTCTTGTACAGCGAGTCGACGCCGGGCTCGGCACGCGGCGACTGAACGGTGATCGGCATGAGGCCTCCTGACAGTTGTAGGTACCGACAACGGCAGTGGCCCGGCTAAGCTGGCCGGCCCACGCGGACGCTGCGTCTTGGTCCACGTCATGCGGTGGCTGCCGGGCATGCGCCGCATCAGCGCGGAACGCGCCGCCCACGGCACCGCCCGGTAAGCCGGGACGTACACCCGCAGCCAGAACACCTCCGCCGCCCCGCGCGGCCGACGCGGCGGCGGGATCTTGTACCTGGCGGCCATCTCCTGCTGCGCCGCGAGCATGAGGTAGTGCTCCGAGGTGGCGCGCAGCCAGCGGCCGAACGACATCTCAGCCGGCCAGCCGGGACAGCAGGTTGCCGGCCGCGAGCGCGATCGGCTCGTTCAGCGCGCCGATCGGCGGCGAGTACACGTTCTCCATGGTGGCGAGCTCGTGGATCGTGATCCCGGTCCTGACCGCCATGGCCAGGAAGTCGGCGCGCTCCTTGATGCCCTCCCGGCCGACCATCTGCGCGCCGATCAGCCGCAGCGACCCCGGCTCGGCCAGCAGCTTGACCCGGAGCTTCTCCACCCCGGGGTAGTAACGGGCGCGCGATATCCCCTCCGCCACGCCGACGACGTGCGGGATGCCGAGCGCCACCGCGAGCGTCTCGCTGAACGAGACGCCGCCGATCATCCAGTCCCCGGCCACCATGCCCCACGGCACGCTGACCGGCTGGTAGCGGCGCTCGCCGCCCGCGGCGTTCGTGCCCGCGACCTTGCCCTGCGCGTAGGCGTGGCTGCCGGACAGGCCCTGGACGGGGATGTCGGTCACGCTGTGCGGCACCTCGATGCAGTCGCCGGCCGCCCACACGTCGGCGGCCGACGTGTGCATCCGCTCGTCGACGACGATGCCGCCGGCCGACCCGGTCCGCACCCCGGCCGCCCGGGCCAGCGCGGTGTTGGCCTGCTTCCTCGTGCAGATGACGGCCAGGTCACACGGGATGTCCCCGGCCGAGGTCTGGGCCGCGCGGACCGTCCCCTCGCCGGCGAACCCGGTCACCGTCGTGCCGAAGTGAAGCTTGACGCCCTTTTCCTGCCAGGAGTCCTGCACGGGCGCGGCGATGTCGGGATCGGTGGCCTCGGCGAGCGCCCAGGCACCCGGGTCCACCAGGTGCGTCTCGATGCCGCGGTGGCACAGCGCGGTGACCATCTCCAGGCCCAGCGGGGAGGCCTCGACGACCACCGCGGCCCGCACCCCGTCGAGGACCTTGTCCCATTCCATCGCCCGGCGGATGTTCTTGACGTAGTACAGGCCGCCGAGGTCGGTGCCCGGCCCCGGCACGGGCGCGTAGTCGAATCCGGTGGCGATGACCAGCCGGTCGTAGCCCACGTCGCCCTCGCCGTGGACCGCCACCGTCTTGCGCTCGAGGTCGACGCCGGTGACCCTCGTCTCGTAGTGGATGTCGATGCCCTGGTCGGCGTAGGCCTGCCTGGTCGCCAGGAACAGCCGCTCGAAGTCGGGTATCTCCCTGCCGTGGACGTAGGGGATCCCGCACGGGCTGTAGCCGACGTCCTCGAACTCGGTGTAGACACGGACGTCGGCCGACGGGTCGGTGCCCCTGGCCGCCCCGGCGGCGCCTATGCCCGCGGCACCGCCGCCGATCACCACGATCCGCTGCGCCATCGGCACTCTCTTCTCGTGAACCAGGATGCGGGGACGTTTAGTATCCGCTATGAGCCGTACACTATACTTGCCGTCACGGCCCGGAACGTCAAGGGACGGTCACCGCTACCGAGCTGAGGTCACATGAGTCGAGTGCCACGCACCCAGGGCCCGCCCTGCCTGGACGCGGAGGCGGTCGGCCACGGCGACGCCGCCGGCGGCGACGTGGTGGAGCGCATCGTCGGATCCATCGGCCTGAAGGTGTTCAGCCACCGCAAGCGGATGGGCCTGTCCCTGCAGCAGCTGGCCGAGCGTTCCGACGTGTCGGCCGCCGCCATTCACAAGATCGAGCAGGGCGGCATGGTGCCGACCATCACCACGTTGCTGAAGATCGCAGGCGCCCTCGGCCGCCCGGTCTCGTACTTCGTGGAGGAGGACGTCGGCCAGGATGACGTGGCCGTGCTGACCGGGCCGGACGAGAGCCGCCCGGTCTTCACCTCGCACCAGGGGATCGAGCTGGACAGCATCTCCGGCCCCTATGGCCGTTTCCTGCTCGCCGGGGCGAGGGCGTGCGTGGCGCCCGGCGCGAGCAGCGGGCGCAAGCCGATGCAGCACCCCGGCGAGGAACTGGTCCACGTGATCAGCGGGACGCTCGAGTTCACCGTGACCGGGCAGCCCTACCAGGTCGGGCCCGGCAGCACGCTGCACTTCCGCGGCGACCAGCCGCACACCTGGCGCAATCCGGGCGGCGCCGAGGCCCGCGCGGTCTGGATGGCGCTGCGGCCGCAGTAGCCGGCCGTGCACCGCGCCGGACCCGTCCCCGGGCCGCAGCGGCGCGGGCTGATCGGCTCCGTCCTGCCCGCCGCCGCGGTCGCCGCGGAGTCCTTCGGCGATGTGCCGCCGCCCGGCCCGCCGCTGCCGCCCGCCGAGGAACTGGCGATGCGCACGGCCGGCCCGCGGCGCCGGGCCGAGTTCGCCGCGGCGCGCTGGTGCGCGAGGACCGCGCTGGCCGGACTGGGGATTGCGGCCGCGGACATCCCGCCCGGGCCGGCCGGAGAGCCGCGGTGGCCCGCCGGGGTGACCGGCAGCATCACCCACTGCCGCGGCTACCGCGCCTGCGCGGTGGCGCGGGCCGCCGACGTGCCCGCGATCGGCATCGATGCCGAGCCGGATGAAGGGCTTCCGGCCGGCCTGATCGAGGCGGCCACCACCGCCGCCGAGCGGGCCTGGATCAGGCGGCTGGCCGCCTCGGCGCCCGTGGTGTGCTGGGAACGCCTGGTCTTCAGCGCCAAGGAAGCGGCTGGCAAGCTGTGGTACCCGCTGACCGGGTGCTGGCCCGGCCCCGGCGGCCTGGCCGTGTCCGGGGCCACCGCCGCCGCGGACGCCGCAGGCGCCGCAGGCGCCGCCGGTTCGTTCGCCGTCCGGCTGCCGCGCGCCGGCCCGGCGCCTGGGGGGATGCCGCGCACGCTGACCGGCCGCTGGCTGGCACGCGGCGGGCTGATCGTCACGGCCATCGCCTGGAGCCCCGCGGGCCCCGAGCCCCCCGCACGCCCCGAGCCCCCCGCAGGCCGCGCCGCCCCAGCCAGCCCCGCCGGGCGCTGAGGACCCGGCCGGGCCCGCTACCGCTTCGGGTCGTACAGCGCGGCGAAGTTGTCGCGCAGCATCGCCCTGCCGAGCTCGCCGTCCCCGGCCGCCGCGCGCATGCGGGCGACCTCGCCGTGATAGTCGCCCCACGGTTCGTCGCTGGCGAACAGCACCCGGTCCTGCCCGATGCCGCGCCGCTCGATCTCCCGGGCCAGCCACCGGGGCGCGAAGCCGACCGCCCAGCTCGTGTCGGTGTAGACCTGCTTGCCCGCCTCGATCCAGTCGAAGAAGCGGGTGCTGATCAGCTTGATGTGGCCGCTGACGCCGCCGCCCATGTGCACGAGGTGGATTTTCGCGTCGTCGGCGTACCGGTCGACCAGCAAGCCGACCTGGTCGATGTCGGACGTTCCGCCCGCCGAGGTATGCACGTGCACGACGAGGCCGTGCTCCCGCGCGGTGCCGAAGATCCGGTCGAGCTGTTCCTCACAGGCCGGGTCGTCGGCCCGGCCGCCCAGCAGGAAGCTGGTCTTCAGCGCCACCACGCCGTGCTCGCCCGCCAGGGCGAGGGCCTTGGTGTTCAGCTCGGCGTCCTGGGGGCGGGGGGACACCCACAGGCCGCATCTGACCCGGTCGTCGGCGGCCGCCGCCTCCAGGACCAGCGGGTTGAAGCCGAACGAGACCGACGCGTCCGGCACGCCGTAGTTGGGCAGGACCAGCGCGCGCTCGACGCCCTCGCTGTCGAGATCGGCCATCAGCTCGGCGACAGTGCCGCGCGCCAGGATGTCCGGGTTGCAGGGCGGCCCGCCGTAGAAGCCGAAGGCTGGCATCACGCCCAGGTGCCGGTGTGCGTCGTTGACGAGTTGCGTTCCCATGGCCAGGCATGCTAACGCCCGATCGTTTCCGATACAAGACATCCATCTCGGATAGGAATCGATGGGTCCGGGGTGCTGCCGCGGCGCCGCGGTCCAGCGGCGGGTACCGTCACCAGCGCCGATATCGGTGCCGGAAAGGTGCTTCTGTATGGAAAAGGCGGCCGTTTTCGGCCGCCAGAGTCATACAGAAGCACCAAACTCATACCGATAATCTCCTGGCCGGCGGCACCTCAGCATCACCGGTCACCTGGCACACGCCTCGGGCCGGTGAGCGCGCTGGCGATCAGCCCGCGGCCTCGCCTGCCTCGGCGCCCGCCTCGGCCGGAAGCTGCTCCGGCGAGACGTCGGCCAGCTTGAGCAGGCCCTTGCCGTACCGCCGCTCCAGCTCCCCCGGCAGGTCGGCGTAGATCCGCTGCACGAAGACATCGTGCCTGATGTACCCCTTGACCACGCTCGCCTGCAGCGGATCCTCGGAGAAGACCGCCTCCCAGGACCGGCCATCCCGCGCGACCGCCCACAGCGATTCGACCGAGTCGGCGACCACCGCCAGGTGGTGCGCCTGGTGAGAGGGGTAAAGGGCGGAGTCCGTGCTCGCGTGCCGGAACGTCCGCCCCCGCGGCTCCGGGAACGGCAGCTGCCCGAAGTGCAGGATCGTGAACTCGACGCCGCGGCCGTCCGCGCCCGCGATCGCCGGGGCGAGCAGGGCCAGGTCCGGCGCCCGGCCGGAGAGGTAGACGTGCCCGCGCGCCGTGGCAAGCATCGCGCGGGCCCGGTCGGCTATCGCGGGCAGCCCGGCGTAACGCCAGACCACGCCCGGCTGCGGGTTCCCGTCCCCGGCCTCCAGCGCGGCCAGTTCGTCGCGCGCCGAGCGGACCCGGTCGGCGAACTCCCGCTCCAGGCGCCGCAGCAGGGCATCGGCGGGAACGGCAGAGTAGCGCGCCGGATGATCAGACGTCTGGATCACGGCGCCGCGGTCGGCCAGCCGCCGCAGCGTCTCGTACACCTTGGGCTGCGGCACGCCGGTCTCGTTGGAGACGCTGTAACCGGTGGCGGTCCCGAGCCTGAGCAGGCCGACGTAGGTCCGCGCCTCGTACACCGAGAAGCCCAGCCTGGCGAGCCTTTCCACCACAGAGCTGACCGATTTCGTCACTGTCCAATTCCGTTCTGCGGCGGGCCGCCTGCCGGCGCCGTCACTGCCTGGCAACTACTCAAGTAATTAGGTTAGCTCATGCCGCGCCGCCGCCCCAGCCCGCCGTTCCCGCCCGCCCGGCGCCTCATGTGGCTGGCGGGATGATCGGCAGGGTGAGGTGGCTGGGGTGGCGGGGGTCGTGGTGGATGGTGTCGGTGGCGGCGAGGTGGCCGAGGTAGTACTGGCCCTGCTGGTCGAGGGCGGCCAGGTCGAGGCGGAGCCGGTGGCCCTTGGCGAAGACCCAGCTGGTGGGCCAGATCTCGATGGCGAACTGGTAGATCGTGCCGGGCTGCAGCGGTTCGGGGCTGGCGTGGGTGTGGTAGGGGCTGAGCGGGGTGGACCGCTCGGGATCCACCGCGCGGTGCGACGCTTTCAGCCATCCCTCGGTGACCTGGCGGGCGGGCGGGGCGACGTCGAGGACCTTGATCGCCTGGGCGACGTCCGGGGTGAGCGGGGGCAGGTCCATGATCTTGACGATGAACTGGGTGTCGGTGGCGGTGGACGACGCCCACAGGTTGAGCACGATGGGGCCGGTGACCTCGGTGTCGTCGGGGAAGGGGTCGCTGGTGAAGGTGAGGATCTTGCGGGTGACATGCGGCAGGCCGGCCGCGCCGCGGACGGTGGTCCCGGTACCGGGGAAGGTCCAGGCGGGGTCGGGGTAGGTGTAGCTGGTGGCGGGGGCGGCACCGGGGCCGGGCGGCTCCCAGGTAAGCCGGCCGTCGTTGAGCGACTCGGCGGCGCCGGACGGGCCGGGCCCCAGGTACAGGTTGCGCGGCCGGGCGCGGCGCAGCGGCCATTCCTGCTCGTCGCGGTAGCCGGGGCCGTTGCGGACGTAGATGCGGACCGGGGGCTCGTCCATGATGCCGGTGTCGATGCCCTTCAGCCAGTGGTCGTACCAGCGGGTGAGCGCGTCCTCGATGTGCGGCTGCATGTAGATCAGCTGCGGGTCGCCGACGTTGATCAGCAGCTTGCGCGGGCCGCGGACGCCGAGGAAGCCCTGGATGTTGCCGAGCAGGTGGGAGACGGTGCCGGCCCAGTTGCCGATGGAGAACACCGGCACCGTGATGGCGGCCAGGTCCGCCCGCCGCGATTGCCAGAACTCGTCGAAGGTCGGGTGATGCGCCTGGTCCAGCAGCCAGTCGTGGGCCAGGTAGTCCTCCCGCTTCGGCCGCTGCGGGTAATCGAAGAACGCGCGGTTCCGCACGCTGTTGCTGTACCAGTGGTTCTGGAAACCGGTGAAATACACCCCGCCCTTGAACACCGACTGGCGGTAGAGGTCCGTGGATGCGTCGTACGGCGCGATGCAGGCGAGGTGGGGAGGGTTCTGCGCCGCGGCGAACCACTGCACCACGCCGTAGTAGGACTCGCCGATCATGCCGACCTTGCCGGTCGACCACGGCTGCGCCGCGCACCACTCGATCATGTCGTACAGGTCTGTCAGCTCCTCGGCGCAGAAGCGGACGTACCGGCCCTCCGACTGCCCGGTGCCGCGAGCGTCGGCGTGCACGTAGACGTAGCCCTTGCTGACCCACCTGGCGATGTTGCCGGTCTCGCGGTACCGGTACACGCTCATGGTGGGCAGGTACACGCTGTCCTTCAGGTACGGCGACACCGCGTACAGCACCGGGTAGGCGCCGGGCGCCGCGGGGCGGTACACATCGCAGGCGATCCGCACCCCGTCGCGCATCTCCACCATCACGTCGCGGTCGACCGTGGCATCCGGCCCCAGGTCACCGTCACCAAGCCGCACCGGCGAAGACGACGGCATTCCCATGCACCTCCGGCTGCTCGTGCGTGCTGACTCCTGCCACAGGCTTCGCTTCGCCCGTGACCAGCATCTCGGCTGCAGGTGATTGCGCCGGAGCCCGGCGCGCAGTATTCCCTACTATAGTTAGGAATATAGGCCGCCCGGCCGGGACCGCGCCAGCCGCCCGGCGGCCGCGCCAGCCGCCCGGCCGCGGGCCGCGCCAGGCGGCCAGGCGGCCAGGCGGCCGAGCCTGGCGGCCCGAGCCGGTGACAAATCCGGTCCGGCGTGTACAGTGACTCTTAGTACCTACGAAAGTAGTTTGCTTGGAGGCAGTGCCGGTGACCGTGACCGTCATGGCGGATGATTCAGTATGAGCCTGCCCGGCGTCGTGCCCTACCCGCCCGAGTTCGCCGCCCGCTACCGGGCCCGCGGGTACTGGGAGGACCGCCCGCTGATCGCGCACTTCCTCGACGCGTTCGAGCGGTACGCCGACCGGCCCGCGGTGTCGGACGACGACGGCTGCTGGAGCTACCTGGAGCTCGCCGAGGCCTCCCGGCGGGTCGCGCTCAACCTGCTCGACCTCGGCCTGCGCCCGCGCGACCGGGTGGTCGTCCAGCTGCCGAACACCCGGCTGTTCGCGTCCTTCTACTTCGGGCTGCAGCGGATCGGGGCGATCCCGATCATGGCGCTGCCGTCGCACCGGTACCGTGAGCTGCGCCAGTTCGTCGCGCTGTCCGGCGCGGTCGCCGCGGCCGCGCCCGCGGCGGCCAAGGACGCCGACTTCGCGGAGCTGCACCGCAGGGTGGCCGAGCAGTCGCCGCAGCTGCGCCTGTCGATCCTGCAGGGCAGCCGGCCCGGCGCGCGCGCCGGGCCCGGGACGCCGGACGTCGTGGGCCTCGAGGACCTGCGCGAGCGGCGGCCGCGGCAGCACACCGCGGCCGACCTTGACCGCATCCTCGCCGGCATCGACCCGTGCGACCCGGCGGTGCTGCAGCTGTCCGGCGGGACCACCGGCGTCCCCAAGCTCATCCCGCGCACGCACAACGACTACGCCTGCAACTCCAAGCTCGCGGCCAGCGTCTGCGACATCCGCGCCGGGGACGTGCTGCTCGACGTGCTGCCGATCGCGCACAACCTGCCGCTGGCCTGCCCGGGCATGCAGGGCTTCCTGCTGTCCGGCGCGAGCGTGCACCTCACCCGGATGGCGAAGCCGCCGGAGGTGTTCGCCACCATCGACGCGCGCCGGGTGACCCACATTCACCTGGTCCCCGCGCTGCTCATCCAGTGGATCAACAGCCCGGAGGCGGCCGGCTACGACCTCGGGTCGGTGCGCGTCGTGCAAAGCGGCGGCCAGCGGCTGCAGCCGGAGACCAGGACGGGCGCCACGAAGGTGTTCCGCAACGCGACCATCCAGGAAAACTTCGGCATGGCGGAAGGGCTGCTGATGTTCGTCCGGCTGGACGACCCGCCCGAGGTGCGGCTGGAAACCGTCGGCAGGCCCGTCTGCCCCGACGACGAGGTGCGCCTGGTGGCGGAGGACGGGACGGACGTGCCGGACGGCGAGATCGGCGAGTTGTGGGCGCGCGGCCCCTACACCATCCGCGGCTACTACAACGCCCCGGAGCACAACCAGAGAGCGTTCTCGCCCGACGGCTACTACCGCTCCGGCGACCTGATGTGGCGGCACCCGAGCGGAAACTACGTGGTGGCCGGGCGGAGCAAGGACCTGATCAACCGGGGCGGGGAGAAGATCTCCGCCGAGGAGGTGGAAAACCTCATCCTCGGTCACCCGGCGGTGCAGAACGTCGCCTGCGTGCCGGTCCCGGATCCGGTGCTCGGCGAGCGGATGTGCGCGTGCGTGATCCTGCGGCCCGGCCACCAGCTCACCCTTCCGCAGCTGGTGGAGTTCCTGGCCGCCGAGGAGATAGCCAGGCACAAGCTCCCCGAGCGGCTGGCGGTCTTCGACGCTTTCCCGTTGTCACCGGTCGGCAAGGTGAGCAAGAGGGACCTTGCCGCGATGCTGGCGGGCACCGCCGGCCCGGCGCGCGAATGAACTGGGAGGACCGATGAGGCGGGTGGATCTGCACGCGTATCCGGGCACGGCCCCCTGGATCGCGTCGCAAGGGCGGTACGTGGAGCACCTGAGCCGCTACTGGAAGCGGGACTGGGCCGCCAGATCGGAAGCCGAGGTGGTGGCCGACTTCCGCGCGCACGGCATCGAGGCGGTGCTGGTCGCGTTCGACATCGAGTCGGTCACCGACGCGCCGGCCTGCGGCAGCGACTACGTCGCCGGGCTGCGGGACCGCTATCCCGACACGTTCATCCAGGCATGGGGCGTGGTGGACCCGACGGGCGGCGAGAAGGCGATCCGCCAGGCGGAGCAGGCGGTCGCCGAGCACGGCGTGCTCGGCTTCCATTTCCATCCGATCATGGGCAGGTACACGGTGGACGACCCGGAGCTTGCGCCGCTTTTCGCCGCGATCACCGAGCTTGGCGTGCCGGTCATGGTCGACGTCGGCACCACCGGGATGGGCGCGGGCATGCCGGGCGGCGACGGAGCCCGGATCTACAACGCCCACCCGAGGGCCGTCGACGAGCTGGCGGCCAGCTTCCCGGGCCTGACGATCGTCGCGGCGCACCCGGGCTGGCCGTGGGTGGAGGAGATGACCGCCGTGGCGCTGCACAAGGGCAACGTGTACTGGGAGCTGTCGGGCTGGGCGCCGAAGTACTTCCCGCCGGGCCTGCAGACCGACATCCGCGGCCGCCTCCAGGACAAGATCATGTTCGGCAGCGATTACCCGAGCCTGCCGCTGGACAGGCTGCTGCGCGAGTGGGAGGAGCTCGGCTTCAGCGACGAGGTGATGCACAAGGTGTTCCATGAGAACGCCGAACGAGTGCTCGGCCTGCGGCCCCGCGCCGTGCGGCCGGTGCCGCCGGCCGCGCGGTCGGAAGCGGCGAGGAAGCCACGGTGAGCGGCCGGCCGGCGGCGCTGGTGACCGGGTCGGCCCGGGGGATCGGCCGGGCGGCGGCGCTCGCGCTGGCCGAGCACGGCTACGACGTCGCCGTCAACTACTCGGTGAGCGAGGCGGCGGCCCGTCAGGTCGCGGACGAGGTCCGCTGCCGCGGCGCCGCGGCGGTCGTCGTCGGCGCCGACGTGGCCGACGAGGCCGCCGTCGCGCGCATGGCCGGCGTGATCGAGGACAGCTTCGGCCGGCTGGATGCCCTGGTCAATAACGCCGGGGTGACGATCGACGTCGCCGCGGCGGACCTCGATGCGGTCACGGCGCAGGACTGGGACCGGGTCTTCGCGGTCAACGTGCGCGGCACGTTCCAGGTGACACGCGCGTGCCTGCCGCTGCTGCGCCGGGCGGCCAGCCCGGCGGTGGTCAACGTGGCCAGCATCGCCGGCCTGCGCCCGGGCCCGCAGCCGCTGCCCTATGCGGCGTCGAAGGCCGCCGTGGTCAACCTCACCCGGACGCTGGCGGGCGCGCTCGGCCCGGCCGTCCGGGTCAACGCGGTCGCTCCCGGCTGGATGGAGGGGGAGTGGATGCGGGCGAGGCTGGGCGAGAACTACGACCGCCTGATGGACCGGCGCGCGCGGATGACGCCGCTGCGCCGGTGCGTGACCGCCGCCGAGGTCGCCGCGACGATCGTGTCGCTCATCACGTCGAATCCCTTCGTCACCGGCGAGGTCGTCGTCGTCGACGGCGGCTACAGCGCGACCACGTGACCGGCGCGAGCCGATCTCGCCTGCGCGGCAACCGCGATCTTGCACACCGCCGGTCGGCGCACTACACTACCAACTACCATAGTTGGTACTACCGCGCAACCCGTGTCCACACCGGGGCGTCCGCTGGGACGCCGCCAGGCCGGCCCCGATCCGGCCGGAAGCCTCTCAAGCTGCCCGCTTGGGCACCCACGAAGGGTGGGGTCGCGATGAGATCCCTGCAGTTCAGCCACGACGCCAGACCTCCAGCCCCGTCCGGGGCCTTCTGGAGCGCCGGGCGAGCCCGTTCCCGCTACCTGCTGCTGGCCGGAGGCGTCGCGGCGACGCTCGCCCTGGCCGCATGCGGGAGTTCCAGCAGCGGCAAGAGCGGCACGGCCTCCGCAAGCGGCGGTGGCACGATCAACATCGGCGTGATCGGGCCGATGACCGGCTCATCCGCGGAGATCGGCAACCTCATGTCCGGCGCCTGCTACGCCGCCGCGCATGAGGTGAACGCGGCCGGCGGCGTGCTGGGCCGCACGGTCAGCTGCAAGCTGATCGACGACACCGGCGACCCGGCCGACGCGGTCCCGAACGTGACGAGGGCGCTGGCGACCACCGGCAATCTCGACATGGCGGTCGGGCTGGAGACCAACACCGCGGCCACGACGATCCCGCTGGTGAACAACGCCCATATCCCGATGGTCACCACCAACGGCCTGCCGTCCTACGACAGCACCACCGACACCTACTTCTGGCGGATGACCGCCTCCGACGAGCAAAACGGTGCCGCCTTCGTGGCCTGGGCGGTCAGGCAGGGCTACAAGCGGGTCGCGCTGATCTTCCAGAACAACGGCGACTCGCAGAGCAACCAGCCCGGCGCGGTGGCCGCCATGGGCCACAGCGGCGGCACCATGACCGCCAACCTCACCATCCCCGGCGACGCGTCGTCGTACTCGAGCGTGGTCGCCCGGGTGATCGCGGGCAAGCCGCAGGCGCTGATCTTCGCCGCCGACCCGCAGACCTCGGCGACGTTCCTGTCCGAGTACCGGCAGCTCAACGGCGGGAAGGTGCCGCCGGTCATCACGGCGACCGAGTCGCTGACCCCGGCGTTCTTCTCCACCGTGCAGAAGGTGATGGGGACCGCCTACATGACCCACGACATCGCGCTCATCGGCACCTACATCAGCCCGTCCACGTCCGCGTACAGCCTGTACAAGCAGGCCATCTACGGAACACCGCAGATCAAGGACCCGGCCACCATCCTCGGGGTCGGCACGATCTCGGCCATCTATGACGGCATCAACCTGATGTCGCTGGCGATGGACGAGGCGCACAGCACGAGCGGCGCCGTGTACAACTCCGACATCGCGAAGATCGCTTCCGGGACGCCGGGATCGGTGGTCGTGGATTCCTACGCCGCCGGGCTGGCCGCGCTCAAGGCGGGCAAGCAGATCCACTACGAGGGGGTTGGCGGCGCGATCCACTTCAACGCCCATCACAACTCGCCCGGCAACTTCTCCGCCTCCGGGTTCGCCGCCAACGGCAGCCCCACGTTCCTCGGCGAGATCCCGGGCACCGAGGTGCAGAGCCTGGTGTCATGAGGGTCCTCATCGAGGCGATCGGCTTCGGCATCGCCTCCGGCGCGGTCATCTCGCTGGGAGCCGTGGGGTTCACCGTCCAGTTCGGCATCAGCAACGTGCTGAACATCACCTATGGCTCGCTGATGACGCTCGCGGCCTACCTCGGCTACCTGCTGCTGCAGGCCGGGCTGGACGTGTGGCTGGCGCTGGCCCTCGCCGCGGCGGCGGTCGGGCTGGCCTCGGTGGCGTTCAACCGCGCGCTGCTCGCGCCGCTGATCCGGCGGGGCACCGGCTTCGTGGGAGTGGTGATCGTCACGGTCGCCGCCGCGATCGTGCTGCAGTACTGCATCGTCGCGGTCGCCGGACCGGACACGGTCTCGTACGGCCAGCAGGCCGGGAGCACCGTCCGCGGCGGCGGCCTGGTGTTCACCACCTCCCAGCTGACCATCATCGGGCTGACGCTGGCGCTGATGCTCGCCCTGCACCTGCTGCTGACCCGGACCCAACTCGGCCGCGCGATGCGGGCGACCGCGGCCAACCGGACCGTTGCCCGTAGCTGCGGCATCCGCACCGAGCGCATCATCGACCTCACCTGGCTGATCTCCGGCACGCTGTGCGGGGCGGCGGGGGTGGCGCTGGCGATCAGCACCGTGTCGTTCGACTTCACTCTCGGGCCGACGTTCCTGATCTACATGATCGCCGCCGCGGTCCTCGGCGGCATCGGCCAGCCCTACGGGGCGATGATCGGCGGCCTGGTGGTCGGCGTGGTCAGCCAGGTGGCCGCCGCCTACACCAGCCCGGCCTACCAGGACGTCTGGGCGTTCCTGATCCTCATCGTGATGCTGCTGGTCAGGCCCAGGGGCCTGCTGGCCGCGGGCACGGCAAGCGCCCGGCGGCTGGCGGGCTGACCTGGCCAGGACGGAGGCGCGGCGACGGCACCGAGGCGCAGCAAGCGGCAAGCGATCATGGAACCCGCGCGCAGGCTGGAGGAGAGCGTACACGATGAGCGGCATCGCCTACTACGTGGTGGTCATGCTCGTGTACCTGGGGACCGACTTGCTCGCCGCCTGGGGGCTGAACCTCGAGTTCGGGGTGGCCGGCGTCACTAACTTCGCCTACATCGTCCTGGTCGCGGCCGGCGCGTACTTCTACGCGGTGTTCACCCTCGGCTCCCCGGCGGCCCAGGGCGGATACCAGCACTACATCATCGGGCTGCAGCTGCCGGCGGCCGCCGCCATCGCCGTGGCGGCGCTGATCTGCGGCGCGTTGGGCTGCCTGATCGGCGTCACCGGCCTGAAGCGACTGCGCGCCGACTACCAGGCCGTCGTCATGCTCGTCATCTCGATCCTCGCCACCACGGTCATCGGCGCCGACACCGGCCTGTTCAACGGCGACGACGGGCTCAGCGCGATCCCGAACCCGCTGGCGTTCGTGAACCCGGCCAGCCGTGGCTGGTATTACGTGGCGGTGGTGGCCGCGGTGTGCCTGCTCGGCTACCTGGCGCTGCGCAGGTTCACCGCGGGCCCGCTCGGCCGGGCGCTGCGGGCGGTCCGCGAGGACGAGGATGCCGCGATCGCGGTCGGCAAGAACGTGGTCCGGCTGCGGCTGGCGGTGCAGGCGGTCGGCGGGGTCTACGCGGGACTGAGCGGCGCGCTGCTGGCCGGGTTCATCGGCGGGTGGTCGCCGTCGTCGTGGCAGTACGTGGAGACCCTGGCGCTGCTGACCGCCATCATCGTCGGGGGGCTGGGCAACGACGCCGGGGTGCTGCTCGGCACCGTGATCGTGCCGGTGCTGATCTTGCAGGGGGTGCAGTTCCTGCCCCAGTTCAACAGCGCGCCCGAGCTGATGGCCGATCTCGGCTGGATCATCCTGGGGCTGCTCACGATCGCGTTCGTGTTCGCCCGGCCGCAGGGGCTGATCCCCGAGCGGCGGCCCCGCTACGCGGCCGCCCGCCCCGGCGCGGGCGGGCCGTTCCGCGCGCTGCGGCGCGTGCGCCGGACCGCGGCGGCCGGCCCCGCCGGCCCCGCCGCCGCCGTCCCGGATGCGGACGCGCGCCCGGGCGCCGTCGGCCTGACGCTTCCGGAACGCCCGGCCGTGCGCATGCCGCCGGTCGGCCCGGCCGGTGACGGCGGCCCGGCCGGTGACGGCGGCCCTGCGGGTGACAGCGGCCCGGCGGGTGACAGCGGCCCGGCGGGTGACAGCGGCCCGGCGGGCGGCGGCGGCCCGGCGGTCACCGCCGAGCCGATCCTGGCGGTTTCCGGCCTCACCCGCCGTTACGGCGGCGTGCATGCCGTGGACGGCGCGGGCTTCACCGTGCGCGCCGGCGCGATCACCGGGCTGATCGGGCCCAACGGCGCCGGCAAGTCGACTGCGCTTGGCCTGATCAGCGGGTTCCTGCGCCCCGACGCCGGCCGGATCGTCTTCGCCGGGCGCGACGTCACCCGGCTGCCCGCGCACCAGCGGGCCCGCATGGGCATCGTCCGGACCTTCCAGCTGCCGCGGGAGTTCCGCGCGCTCACCACGATCGAGAACCTGCTCGTCGCCGCGCCGCGGCAGCGCGGCGAGTCCCCGGGCGGCGTCGCGGCCGGCGGGCGGCTGTGGCGGCGCCAGGAGGCGCAGCTTGCCGAGCGGGCAACGGCGCTGCTGGAGGTCTTCGGCATGTCCGACAAGCGGGACGAGCGGGCGGGCAACCTGAGCGGCGGCCAGAAGCGGATGCTCGAGGTGCTGCGGGCGCTGATGGCCGAACCGCGGCTGCTGCTGCTCGACGAGCCGATGGCCGGGCTGGCCCCGGTGCTGGCGGAGCGGCTGGAGGCCGCGTGCCGGGAACTGGCCGCCCGCGGGATGGCGATCCTGCTGGTCGAGCACGAACTGCGCGCGGTCGAGCGGCTGTGCGAGCGGGTCGTCGTCATGGCGCAGGGCAAGGTCATCTCCGAGGGCCGGATGGCCGAACTGCGCGGCCGCAAGGAGGTGCAGGACGCCTATGTCGTCGGCTTACCCGGCGGTCCGGGACGGTCCGGGCGCGCTGGTCACCGACCGGCTCGTCGCCGGCTACGGGGACATCCCGGTCATCCGCGGCGTGGACGTCACGGTCCGGTCCGGCGAGCTGGTCGCGGTGGTAGGGCCGAACGGCGCCGGGAAGAGCACCCTGCTCAAGGCCATCCTCGGGCTGGCCAGGGTCATGAGCGGCCGGGTGCTCGCCGACGGCAGCGACGTCACCGGCCGGCCGCTGGAGGACCTGGTCCGGCTCGGCATCGGGTACGTCCCCCAGGTCGACGACGTCTTCGACTCGCTGAAGGTCAGCGAGAACCTCGCCATGGGCGGCTACCTGCTGAACAAGCCGGAGCGGCTGGCGCGGATCGACGAGGTGCTCACCATCTTCCCCGCGCTGCGCGGCCTGATGGGGCGGTACGTGGGCACGATGAGCGGCGGGGAGCGGAAGATGACCGCGATCGCCCGCGCCCTCATGCTGGCGCCGCGCGTGCTCGTGCTCGACGAGCCTACCGCCGGGCTTTCCGCCGCGCTGACCGACGTGGTGCTCGGCGAGCAGGTCCGCGCGCTCGCCGATCACGGCCACGCGGTGCTGCTGGTGGAGCAGCGCGCCCAGGCGGCGCTGAAACTCGCCGACAGGGCCTATGTCCTCGTGCACGGGCAGGTCGCGATGGCCGCCGCCGCCGCCGAGGTGCTGGCCAGCCCGGAGATGGCCGAGGTGTTCCTGGGCGGGCGGCCCGAGCAGGCGAAGGTGGCGGATCAGCAGTGAGCAAGCGCCGCCAGGCGGAGGCGCCGGGCGCAACGGCGGGGAGGTAGCGGTGTTCGGACCAGGCTGGGCCACCTCGCCGCGGCGGTTCCGGGTGATCGCCGAGCGCGACGTGCGCATCCCGCTTCCCGACGGCAACGCGCTCGTCGGCGACGTGTTCCGCCCGGACACCGGCGAGCCGGTCCCGGTGATCGCCGGCTTCCACCCGTACAACAACGAGTTCCAGACCGGGCCGATGATGCCGGCCGGGTTCAGCCTGCAGCGCGGCTGGCTGGAGTCCGGCGACCCGTACTTCTTCGCCAGGCGCGGCTACGCCCACGGCGTGTTCAACGTCAGGGGAACCGGCAAGTCCACCGGCACCTTCCAGGCGATGGGCCCGACCGAGGCGCGCGACACGGCGGACGCGATCGAATGGCTCGCCTCCCGGCCGTGGTGCACCGGCAAGGTCGGGCTGTTCGGCATCTCCTACCTGGCCTGGGCGCAGATCCAGGCCGCCATGCTGGCCCCGCCCTCGCTTGCCGCGATTTTCGCGCCGTTCGGCGCCACCGACTTCTACCGCGACTTCCTCTACCACGGCGGCATCTTCTCCTGGCGGTTCCTGTCGCACTGGAAGGACAAGTTCGACGGGCTGCGGTACGAAAGCTGGTACCGCGAACGGCACGGCGACGATGCCTACCGCCGGGCGATCGCCGCCGCCCTCGATGACGACGAGATCGCCGCCATCCCGCCGATCGTGGCCTGCCTGCGCGACCCGGTCGGCGCCAACGCGCTCGTCACCGACGTCGTCCTCGCCCGCACCGACAACGAGTGGTTCGCCGAGCGGAGGGTCGACTACCGCAACACCAGCATCCCGGCCTACTTCGGGGCCTGCTGGGGACTGCACGGGCTGCACCTGCCCGGCGCCTTCCGCAGCTTCGAGAACTGGCATGCCCCGAAGAAGCTGGTGATCGGCCCGCCGCTGTACCTGGACCGGCCGCTGTACCAGCTGCACGCCGAGGCGCTTCGCTGGTTCGACCACTGGCTCAAGGGCAACGACACCGGCTTCCTCGGCGAGCCCGCGGTCCGGCTGTTCGTCCCCGGGACCGGGCGGTGGCTGTGCGCGCAGCGGTGGCCGTTGCCGCACACCCGCTGGACCGAGTTCTACCTGCATGACGGCGGGCTGCTCAGCGAGCACGACAGCTTCCCCTGGGACGGCCGCACCTCGTTCGAGGACTCGCCGTTCGCCCACGGCGAGGCGGTGTTCCGGACCCCGCCGCTGGTGGAGTCGACCGAGGTGATCGGGCCGTTCGTGCTCCGGCTGTTCGCGGCGAGCACCGACACCGACGCGCTGTTCTTCGTAACGCTGTTCGCCGAGGACGCCGGCGGCGCCGAGGAGGAGCTGACCAGGGGCTGGCTGAGGGCGTCGCAGTCCGCCACCGACCCCGCCGCCTCCAGGCCGTGGCTGCCCTACCACCGGCACGACCGCCGCGTCGCGATCGAGCCCGGCCAGGTGCGCGGCTACGAGATCCCGATCGTGCCGGCGGCGTGCCGGCTGCGGCCGGGGCAGCGGCTCGGCCTGCGGGTCAAGGCCGCCGACGACGAGGCGCCGCCGGACATGGTCCGCGGCACCGCGCTCGGCCACGTGGCCCGGCAGAACTCCGCGCTGATCACGATCTGGCACGACGAGGACCACCCGTCGGCCCTGCTGGTGCCGGTGACCGACGGCAACCTGCTCGGCACGTTCCTGTCCGGCGGCGTGCTGCCGGCCGGGCAGGAGCCGATTCCCGCCGCGAAGATCGCCAAGCAGAAGGCCGGCGACCGGCCGGCCTGACGGCCGCGGCAGGCATGCCGAATTCCACTGATTTCTCCCGTATCCTGCCGCATCGGAGGTATCGTCCTGTCCCGTGAGCGGCGGGGACGGTTAGCGATGGGCGGGCGCAAGCAGGCGATCTATGGCCGGATGGAGGAGATCAGCTTCCGATCGGCGGCGATCGCCTCCGGCGCCGTCGCCGCCGCGGTCGCCGGCGGCATCGTCGCGGCCGTCGTGCTGGCCGGCCACAGCCCCCCGGCCGCGCGCCACCCCGCGGCCGCGCCCGCCCGCCCCGGCGCCGTCGCACCGCCGGCCTTGTCGCAACCGTCTCCGGCCAGGCCGGCCCCGGCACGCAGCCCGGTCCCGCGGGCCGCGGCGGGCGCTCGCCCCGCCTACCGGCCGCCGCCTGCTGCCGCGCCCGGGCTCCTGCCCTCGCCGGCGCCGCCCCCGGCCGCCGCCGTGCCGCCGCGGACTGGCTGGCCCGTCCCGTGGCCGCGGTACCAGCCGCCCGGCTGGTACCGGCCGTGGGCCCCGTGGCCGCCCTGGTCACCGTTCCCGCCGCCGTGGCGCCACCACCACCACCGCGGCCGGCGCTGACCGCCCGGAAGGCGCCACCACCGGCCGTTCAGATCAAGGATCCCCATCTCCCGAACGAGCGTCGGTGTCACGCTCACGGCACGCCGGCCCGGCCCGCAGCCGGCCGCCCCCGTGCGGGTCGGCTGCCGGGCACGCGGTTCAGCCGTCGTCGCGGAACGCCTCGGCCTGGCCGATCGCGGTCGCCGTCCTCCTGGCGATGCCGCGCTCGCTGAGCATCTTCGTGGTGGCGCTGAACAGCGGGAGCACCGAGACGCCGTCCCCGCTGACCTCGAACACCGTCCCGCCCGGCTCCTCGCGCAGGACCACCTTGGCCCGCTCCAGCCCCTTGCTGACGACCAGCGTGGCCTCGCCCTCGGCCCGGACCCGGTACTCGCCGCCCAGCCCGAGGCCGATCACCTCCGCCGCCCGGTCCGCGGATATCCCGATCCCGGTCCGCCGCACCTTCACGGTCTGCATGTCGTGGCGTTCCCTTCGGTCGGGATCCCCCCGGTAGCGTATACGGTACATGTCTAATCGACCCGTTGGAAGGAGCATGGCGTTCACTCTCGCCGCCCGCGCCCGCTGACCGATTTCGAGCAGGTACTGCTCGGTTTCATCGGCAGCCAGCCGCGCTCGGGCTACCGGCTGAAGCTGTGGTTCAGCGCCAGCCCGGCCAGCGTCTACCAGCCCAGCCCGGGCGCGCTCTACCCGGCGCTGCGCCGCCTGGTCGGCCGGGGGATGCTGTCGGTGGAGGAGACCGTCTCCGCCGGCCGCCGCCCGATGCGGCTGTACCGGGTCACCGAGGCCGGCCGTGCCGCCCACCTGGACTGGCTGCGCCGGCCGGTCGACCCCGCCACGGTCGCGCAGGACCTCGGCCTGCACCTGATGCGCTTCGCGATGATGGAGAACGAGGTGGAGCGCGAGGAGGTGCTCGCCTTCCTCGGTAGCCTGTCCGAGGCGCTCGACGGCTTCGTGTCGGGCGTCGAGGCCTACCTCGCCTCGGGCGCGCAGTCCGGCCGTCGGCACGCGGAACTGGCCCTCCAGCACGGCATCGCCGTGCACCGGGCCAGCCTGGAGTGGACCCGGTCCGCGCTCGCCGCGCTCGCCGCCCCGGACTCGCCGCCCTCCGGCGGGCGCCTCAGCCGGGGGCGCCGGCGCCCAGGGCCCGGATGACGGTTTCGGCCAGCGCGGGCGGCACGGAGTTGCCGAGCTGCGCCTGGATCGAGGCGCGGCTGCCGACAAGCTCGAAGTCGTCCGGGTAGCCGAACAGCCTCTTGATCTCGGCGACGCGCAGCCGCCGGTTGTCCCAGTGGAACGGCCCGACATAAGGTCCCGGCTGCGCCTGGATCGTGGGCGACGGCCGGTCCGGGGACAGCTTGAGCAGGAAGGACCAGTACTTGCCGCGCCACCGGAACAGCGGCTCGGGATGCCCGCGCCGCTCGGTGTAGAACAGGTAGTTGTCGCCGGGCGGGATCGCGGCCAGCAGGTGCCCGTACTTGCCGTTGACCTGCTCGTCCGGTTCCGGGGCGGCGGTCACCCCCGCCAGCGCCTTGCCCGCGGTGACGTGCGGCCGCCGGGGATCGCCGCTGATGCGTCGTTCCCACGGTCCGCCGTGCGTCGGCCCGGGAAGGTCCGGCAGCGGCTCGTCCTTGGGCACGCCGATGACGAACAGCCGGGGCCGGGACTGCGGCACGCCGTAGTCGGCGGCATTGAGCACCGCGGCCCGGCAGTGGTACCCGGCCTCGCCGATCTCGTGCATGAGCCGCTGGAAGGCGGGCCTGCTGGCCGTGTTGTTGTAGGTCAGGGCGTAGACGTTCTCCAGCACGAAGCGGTGCGGCCTGGCCTCGGCGAGGATCTCCGGGGTGGGGGTCTGCAGGATGTCCCGCTGGATCACCGGCGAGACGAGGTGGCCGAAGTTCTTCTCCATCGTGGCGGCCGCGTCACGGTCCCACTCGACCGCGGCGCGGACCTCGTACCCGGCTCGCTCCGCGCCGAGATCAAGCCCGTCGGCCCCGGAGAACAGCGAAATCGCCACGCCTTCACCATTCACGCGACCGATTGTCCCAGGAGCCGCCGACACGATCAGGCAGCGACGCGCGCTGGCAACGAGATGAGCTCGCGGGGACGTCAGTCATCATCGCGCCGATGCCGGGCGCGCAGCTCGTCAAGCTCGATCCGGGCCGCCCGCAGCAGCCGCTGCAGCTGGTTCTGCACCTGAGGGCTGACGCGGAATGGGAACCGGCGCCAGTAGTCGTAGAACTCCGCTGGCGATGCGAACGCGCCCGCACCGGCCCGCAGGGCGGCGATGCTGGTGACCGCGCCGATGTACTCCCGGGTGGTCGAGGACCGTTCCCGGCTGGCGATCTGCCACGGCTCCTGCACGATGATCTCGAGGTCATCGACGCGAGCCGTGCTGTCCGGGTTGAGCGTGTAGATCATGATCAGGTCCGGGTGGGTGGTGTCCTGGCTGAACGGGCGGAAGGTTCCCGGCCAGTGCAGGTCGGGCCACTTGAAGTAGGTGTTGCCCGTATACAAGGTGATCCGGCTCTGGGTCTGCGTCCCGTTCGGCGCGCGGCGGGCCGCCTTGACGTCCACCGCGTGAAACCCGCCGCCGAACGGCGCGCCGCTGATCTCCAGGTCCGGGTACCCCCGAGCCTCGCCTCCAGCTCGTCCGGGCTGTTGGCGATCAGCGGCCAGTGGGCCTGCGCGCTGTCGCGCTGAAACACCCCGCCGACGCTGAACGTGTATCCGGCGCACTGCTCCCGCAGCCATGTTCTCAGGTCCAGCACGCCCGCCACGGGCCACGAGCATGCCACACCCTCGTCACGACCCCATCGTGGCGGCGTGCGTGATCAGCAGCGAGTCGGGCGGGGCGAGGTCGACCCCGTCCGGGTCGTCGAGGTAGCCGGGCCGCTGCCCGGGCACGCCGGTGTGCCCGTACTGCCACACGATGCGCCCGGTCGCCGGGTCGAGCACGCACACGCGGTCGTTGAAGTCGTCGTTGAGCAGGATGTCGCCGTTCGGCAGCGGCAGCGCCAGCGAGGGGTGGTTGAACCCGCCGCGCCGCCACAGCAGGCGGCCGCCGGAATCGAACTCGACGATCTGCCCCGGATCGGAGTAGTCGGCGGTCAGGTAGCGTCCCGGGTATACCTCGTTGCTGTCCGAGGGGTACAGCACGCCGGGCGGATGCACGGACCACGACACGGCCCCCGCCAGGGACATCTCGTCCGCCCAGTCGCCGTTGATCTCGGTGACCAGGTAGCGGCCGTTGGTCAGCGGGAACACGCCGTTCGGGCTGCCGAACCGCCGCGGCGGATCGTGCAGGCACGCCTGGGTGGTCTCGCCGATGACCCGGCCCGGGATGTGCGCGGGCGGCGTGACCAGCAGGATGCGACAGTTCTTGATGTCTGCGGACACGATGGCGCCGCCGGGGGTGAGCATCGCGTCGTCCGGATTGGACAGGTACCCCGGCCCGCTGCCCGGGACCCCAGGCACGCCGTACCGGTAGACGATCCGGCCGGTGGCCACCGAGATCACGCTGATCACGTCGTCGTCCTCCTGCGTCGCGATGATGTAGCGGCCGTCGGGGGAGAAGAACGCGTCGTCGGGCGCCAGGAAGCTCTGCCCGGGGGCCAGGTCACCCGGCCGCGGGAACTCCCACCTGATCCGGCCCTGCGGGTCGACGATGAGCAGCCGGTTGTTCCCGTGGTCGGCGATGAGCACGTCGCCGGGAAGCGCCGCCGGGTCGGAGCCGGGCACGAGCCGGCCGGGCCCGGTCGCCGGCGCGAGCCACGGGGCCGCGGCTCCCGGTATCACCTGCCCGGCGTGCACCAGCCGCAGCGTGGTCACGGCGGGGACGGCGCGCTTCCCGTCCTGGCCGCCGACCAGGTAACCGACCCCTCCGGCCACCGCCGCCGCCGCGTAGCTGACCGGCACGGGAAGCAGGCCCGCGGCCGTCACGCGTGAGGCGGCCGGGTCGAACCGGTACACGATCCCGCTGGCCTGCCCGGCCGCGGCGCCGCCCGCCGCGGCGCCGCCCCCGGCCAGGCCGCCGGCCAGGTAGACCTGCCCGCCCAGGCTCAGCGCCGCCGCGCCGTACAGCGGCCGCGGCAGGTGCCCGGCGACCGTGGCCGCGCCGGTGGCGGGGTCGACCCGCTGGATGACGTCCGTGGCGCCCGTCCCCGTCTCGCCGCCGAACACCCAGATCGCGCCGTCGGCGGCGGCCGCCGCGGCGTACCGGACCGGCACCGGCAGCCGCGCCACCACCCGGAACCGGCGCCCGGCGGCGGCCAGCACCCGCGGATCGGGCCGCGCGCCGCCGGCGCCCCCGACCAGGTACCGCACCGGGCCCGCGGTCACGCTGGCGGCTCCGCCGAGCACGGCGGCAGCGGCCCGGATCGCCGCGGGCCCGGCGGTGACCGCCCGGCCGGCTCCGGTGACCGCGTGGCTGGCGCCGGTCGCCGGGTCCAGCCAGGTCGCCGGCCTGGCCGGCGTCCCGGCCGCGGTCATCCCGCCCACGATCAGCAGCCCCGACCCCGCGGACACCGCGACCGCGTGGCTGACCGCCGCCGGAAGCTGGTAGGGCGCCGGCATCACCTGGAGCGCGATCGCCGGGTGTCCGGAAGCCGGGGCACCGCGGTGCCCGCCCCCCGTCCGGCCCGCACCGCGCGCGCCGCCAGGTGCCGTGCACGCCGTCAGCAGCAGCGAGCACGCGGCGGCGGCGGCCGTTGCCCAGATCCGGAGCCGCCGGCATGCCGCCGGCTCCGGTCCCGGACCGCATCTCCCCATGCCGTCAACTCCCGCCGGTCACTTCGCGCGGTCCGAGCCGCACGGGACCCGCATCGCCCGAGGCTACCCGTCACCGAGCCCCGCAATCACCACAACGACCCACCGGTCGGCGTCGTTACGACCAGCGCAGCGTGAAGCCGGCCAGCGTGTAGCCGAGCGCGTTCAGCGTCGGCTGGATGAAGTTGTCCTTGATGATCTGCGCCGCCTCGGCCTCGGCGCTGCCGATCAGCGGGCCGGTGACCTGCGGGTCGTGGGTGGCCTGGTAGAAGGCGAGGCTCTGCGCCTGGGCGTACAGCACCGAAACCGAGAACTGCGGCCGGATCAGCGCACCGCAGCCCAGCCCCGGGTACGTCCAGCTGTGCTGGACATCCAGCGGCCGCGACGCCGTGTCGTCGACGGTGACGTCGTGCACCGACTGCGGAAGCTGCGGCCGCGGCAGCACGATCGCGACCGCCACCCGGCCCGGCCGGCCGGCGGCCGGCGCGCCGAGGACCCGGAGCCGGTAGTGCCCGGAGGCGGGCTTCCACCACGCCGGGCCCGGGTTGAGGTCGACGGTGGCGGACGCGCGGCCGACCGCGTAGAAGGTGCCCGAGTACCAGCACGGCCAGGGGCCGATGTTCTTCGAGACCTTGTGCGTGAACACGAAGTTGAAGGTCTCCGTGCCGAGCGCGGGCCTGGCGATGCCCTCGATCTTCTGCAGCACCCACGGGCCCACGTCGGTGTTCGTGGTCGTGCCCGCGGTGATCGCCTGCCAGGGCCAGGCGAAGCCGAGCTTCGGCAGGTGCACGCTGACGCCGAACAGGTGCAGGGCCGCCGACAGCGCCGTGACCGCCGCGAACGCGATGGCCTTGCGGAACAGCAGGCCGCCGGCGCCCAGCACCGCCGTCCACTTCAGCCACGCCGGGATCCGCCGGCGTCGCCCGCCCCGCCCGGTCCCGCCGCCCGGGGCGCCCGGAACATCCGGGCCCGGCCGGCCGCGCGGAACGTGCGCCGCGGCGGGCGCCGGCCCGGTGACCGGAAGGGTGCCGTAACCGTCCCCGGCGCGCACCGCCGCGCCGGGCACCGGCCCAGGCCTCCCGGTGGTGAGCATCCCCAGCAGCAGGGTCAGCAAGCGAACCATGTGTCGGCTTCCTCCGGCGATCAGGCGGCTGCCGGGTAGTGGAGCCACAGCACCACGGGCACCGCGCCGAACGGCATGCGGAACCGGCTGCCCGGCTTGTCGGGCGCGTCCGGCTCGTTGATCGCGGGCCAGCGCATCCTGAGGTGCTCAGCGGTCAGGCCCGCGACCGAGTAGGGAAATTCCATGGCCGAGATCCGGTGTGCCCGCAGCAGCCCGCCCCAGCGGAACGCCGCGAACACGCGGGCCAGGTCCGGGACTGACAGCGTCCGCCGCGCGGTGAGGTCGATGCCGTAGACCGCCGCGGCGAGCTCGATCAGGTCCGCCGCGCACTGCGCCAGCGCGTGCGACTTGGTCACGTACACCGTCCCGTCGGCATTGGCGGTGCCCAGCTTCTCGCCGTGCACCGGGGAGAAGCGCGGCTGGGCCCGGCACTGCATCCAGTCGCACGCGGCCAGCAGCTGCCAGCGGATTCCGCTGTCGTGGGCGACGTCCCGGTACAGCGGCTGCGAGCGGATCAGCGACACCTTGGCCGTGGTGACGAACTCGCTGGAGACCTTCCGCGGAATGCGTGCCAGGTACCGGTCGGTGGCGGCGTAGCTGCCGCGGGGCGCGATCCGCGGCGCCGGCCGGCCGGACGCAGCGCGCGGCCCGGCGAAGCTATACGGCGCGCCGGGGATGCTGGCTCCGCCCCGCGGCGCCACCGCGGCCGGCGCGCTCCCGGCGACGTCGCCGGCCGCGCCCGGGGCGGCGGCTGCCGGGCTCGCGGCCGGAACCGCGGCAGCCGCGGCTCCGGCCTGCGTGGCCGCGGCGGGCCGCGCCGCCGGGTGGGCGGTGGCGGGCGTGGCCGCTGCGGTCGAAGCGAGCGCCGGGGCCGGCGCCGGCGCGGACGACGCGGACAGCGCTGGCGCGGACGGCGGGGCCGGCGCCGGCGCGGACGGCTGGGCGGGGGACGGCGGGGCGGGGGACGGCGCCGGCGCCGCGGGGGCGGTGCTGGCCGGCGCGGTGGCCGCGGGCGCGGTGACAGCCGGCGCAGCCGTCGCCGTCGCGTCGTACCGGTACAGGTCGTACAGCTGCATCAGCGCGATCAGCTTTGCCCCGTAACTGGGATCGGTCGCGTACACGCCGGTCAGGTCGTTGGCGAACGCGTCCGGCGTGTGCCGGTCGGCCATCGCCTGCCGGTAGACGGGATCGGTCGCCAGCAGCTGGGCGTGGTCGGCGATGCTCTCGGCGACGTTGTGATACACCCGGAACGGCGCGGCGATGGTCACCCACTGGCCGTTCTCGTATTCCTCTGTGCTCAGCATGGTCGACCCGGCCGGCCCGGTGCCCTTGATGCCGAACAGGTTGTTGTCCTGGGCGGCCAGCTGGCTCTGTCCCCAGCCGGACTCCTCGATGGCCTGGGCGATGGTCACCGAGGCCGGGATGCCGTACCTGCGCTGCGCCGCGATCGCCCCGGGCGCCACCTCGTTGATGAACGCCTGCTGCGCCGCGGTCTCGGGAGCCCCGGCCGCCGCCGCGGCGGCGCGGTTCCCGCCGCCCGGCCGCGCCGGACCTTCCTGCCTCCCCGTCCCGGTGCCCAGCGTCCGTCCGGCCCGCCCGGCGGACGCCCCCGCCGGACCCGCCGCGGGCGCCACCGGCGAGCCCGGCTCCGGCGCTGCCGCCGACGCGGCCCCGCCGAGCGCCTCGCGCGATATCGGCTCGGCACCCGGGATCACCGCCGTGCCCGCGGGCGCCTGCGCCGCGCCCGCCAGCCCGCCGCCGCCTGCCTGCCGCGGCCGCGGGGACCGCGGGGCCTGCGCATCCTGCCGTCCGGCCGTGCGCGGCCGCTGGCGGGCGGCCTGACCGGCGCCGGCTTGCTGCGGCGCCGCCGGACCCGCCGCGGGCGCGGCCGCCGGGAACCCCGGACCGAGCGACACCGCAGGCGTCCCAGGTATCGCTGCCTGGCCCGGCGCGGCCCCGCCATCCGCGTGCGCCGCCGCGTCGGCCGCGCCCCGGCCCGCCGCGGTCCCGCCGTCCGCCGGCCGCGCGCCCGAGCCGGCGAGCTGGCCGCCGCCCGGCGGCTGCGCGGCGGCGGCCGGGCCCGCGGGCTGCAGCGAGCCGTTGTCCACGAACCCGGCGACGCCCTGCGCGCTCAGCGGCGCCGGATAGGAGTGGGCGTTGACCGAGAAGTTCGGCAGCGAGTCACCGCCGATCGTGGACAGCACCCCGCCGGCGTACTTGGTCACCACCTCGACGTGCCCGTTGAACAGCACCCAGTCGCCCGGCTGGGGCTGGTAGCCGTCGCCGAGCGGATGCCACCGCCCGTGCTCCTCGGCGTCCTGCTGGATCGAAACGATGTTCATCGAGTCCGGGTTCGGGTCTACCCGGACGTCGGCCCAGCGGTGCAGCGGCCACGGATACGACGTGCCTCCGCTCACCCAGCTTTGCTGGCCCGCGGCCTGCGCGCCCATCTCCAGCGTCAGGCTGGCGAAGGCGGCGCACGTCGCGCCATGATCCACCCCGTCGACGCTGTCGTGCTGCCAGATGATCGCCTCCATCTCCGCAGGCGTCTTGGTCTGGGCCATCCGCAGGTAGTACGTGGCGACGCTGACGATGGAGGCGCGCAGCCTCGCGTCGGCCGCGGACGGCGGGCTGGCCGGCGTGGAGGACGCGAGCAGGTGGGCGGGCATGCTCGTCGGCGACGTCAGGTCGGCAACCGATCCCTGGGCAAGGGAGAACCCGGTCATCGCGCCGCAGGTGCTCAGGCTCACCAGCGCGGTCGCCTGCTGCAACCGCTGCTTCCTCGCGGCGTGCACGACTTCACCTCCCCGCGGCCGCATCGCCAGCATCGTCATGGCAGGCTCGGGTTATCCCTGCGGGGACAGGCTCTTGAGGATCGCCTGCACCTGCGGATTGCCCGGATCGTTCGCGTTCTCGAACAGCACCGCCGCGTCCCGGGCGTCCGCGGCCGGCTCGCCGACAAACCACGCCCGGTACACGTCGGCCACCAGCGCCGCCTGGCCGGCCGCGCTCGTCACCGGCTGGGCGCACAGGCTGGGGTACCCGGCCCGGGACACGATCGCGGACGACCCGGTGTACCGCGCGCAGTTGGCCGGGCTGCTCTCCAGCCCGGGCTGGACCGCCGGGCTGCCGTTGGCGCTCGTCAGCGTCGCGCCGCCGATGATGTTGTTGATGGCGCGGGCCGCCACCGCCAGGCTGTCGATCGGGTCGTAGGGGTTGTACGGATGATGCAGGTCGAGCGACCAGGCCACCTCGCCGCCCTGGGTCGCGGTGATGGGCTCCAGTCCCTTCCTCCCGGTCTTGGCGTCGCTGAACGCCGGGTCGTCGGCGCTGGTCAGCAACGAGAAGACCCACAGGATCTGGCTGGTGTCCTTACCGCACGCGAAGTTGACCTGGTCCGGCTCGGACGCCACGTTGGGGTTCTGGCATGCGGTGGCGATCTCGCTCTTCACCACCGCGACGCTCGCCGGCCACGAAGGGCCCGGCCGGAACGCGAGCAGCAGGCCGCCGATCAGCATGGCGGCCGCCGCGCCGGTCCACAGCGCCCTCTTCCGGATCCGCGCGCCGCGGGTCGGGTCGGCGCTGCGCCGGCCGTGGTCGATCAGCATCCTGGTGCGCTGCCGCCCGGAGGCGGGCCGGCCGGCCGTACGGCCGCGCAGGTATCCCCTCGCCGACGCCGGCACGGTGTGGACCGGCTGCCCGAAGTCCTGCTCCGCGTCGTCCTCGTCGTCCGCGGGCTCGGCGGGCCCGGGCGCGGCCACCCGGCGGATCGCCGCCTCCGGGGAGCGTGCGGCGGCCCTGCCACGAGGTTGCCCGGCACGCCCGCGCTGCCGCTGCCGGGACTGGCGCCAGTCCGACAGCTTGCTCTGCAGGTCGGTCGCCGTGGTTTCTATGTCGGAGAGCCAGTCCTCATCTTCATCGCTTATATGTTCGAAGTACTGCTCCATGGTCACTGCCTCTGAATGTGCGTCGCGCCCTGCTGGCTTATGGCCGGTTGCGGGCCGCCCGCCGGATGGCCGGGCGCGCCCGCCGCCCGGCGGGCCCGGCTCCGACCCGGGAGCCCGGCACCGCGCCCCAGCACGCCCTCGCCTCGCGGAAACCAGCCACGAAGCTATTAGAACACATATACGAGCATCATGAAAGACCTCGATACGAGATCTTAACTTCGTTTGATGTCCGGGCGTGGCTAGGGGCTGCCCGGCGCTGGTGCCGGGCAGCCCCTGACCGCACGATGGCCTGGCGCGGGCACCGCCGCGCCAGGTGTGTACGAGCCTACTTGCTGCGCAGCCAGGTGGCGCTGAAGTTCTCGCCGCCGCTCAGCGCCGAGACGGAGTCCTTCTGGCGCCCGGCGTTGTCGACCATGATGATCTCGGTGAGCCCCGCGGCGTCGCCGAGGGCCGACCCGTTGGCCTGAGAGCCGGTGAAGCTCACCGTGCCGAAGTCGGCCAGCGGCAGGATGCCCCCGCTGAACGTGCAGCACGGCGCCTCGACGATGACCTCGGCCGACGACCGTGCCGCGCCGGCCAGCGAGTGCGTCGTGGTCTGGGTCCAGCCCTCGGTGGAGTCGGCGATGGTCAGCCGGAACGCGTTGCTGCCCAGGTAGGTCACCGAGGCGCTGAGGTGGTCGCCGGGCCTGACCGTGTTCGGGTAGTTCTCCGACGGGCCCGGGTACATCTCGTACCACGCGGAGTACTCGGCGGTGCGGCCCACGCAGTCCGCCTCGGTGCCGGTCTGCTCCACCGTGCCGCTGGAGTAGCCGTCGATGCCGACCCAGAACGCGGAGTACTGGTCGCCCCTGCTGCAGGTGACCGACGGCTGCGTCCAGCTTGCCGCGGCGCTGGTGTAGGTCCCGGCGGTGCCCGCGTAGCCGGACCAGTTCGTGCTCTCCGCCTGGTGCCTGATGCCGCCGCTCACCCGCCGGCCGCCGGAGCCGGCAAGGTGAACCGGACCGCCCGGACTGAAGCGGCTGGCGCCGGCCGTCGCCGCTGACGCGCTGCTCGCGGCGAGTGCCGTCCCGGCCGCCGCGGCCAGCGCGGCGAACAGAACTCCCCATCGTCGTAGCATCGAGACTCCCTTTCGGTCGGTAGCCACGCCGTGCGGCGGATAGCTCGTGCCTGTCTGCCATGTTTTGTTGTGTTTTGTCGAATTAGCCGTGGGTTGCCGAGAGCCGACTCTCCGTGAGAGTAACCCAGCGAAACGATCCGGGAAAGGGCCTGTGAGCGGCTTCAGGGCGATTCGGTGCGGATCGTGGCGGCACGCCGCCCGCGGGCCCGGCGGGCGCCCCGGCGGAATTCCTTAGCATCGCTAATGGTTTAATCCTTAGCGGAGCTGAGCACTATCGACGTGAAGGGTGACAGGACGCCAGTGCGGATCGTGCCTGCCGCGGCCGGAGCGCGGTTTCGCCCCGCCCAGGTGATCTCGTCGCTCCGGCACCGGAACTACCGGCTGTACTTCTGCGGCCAGCTCGTCTCCGTGGCCGGGACCTGGATGCAAACGGTCGCGCAGTCCTTCGTCGTCCTCGACATCACCCACAGCGGAACTCAGCTCGGCCTGACCACCGGGGCGAGGTTCCTGCCCATCCTGGCGTTCGGGCCGGTCGGCGGCCTTGTCGCGGACCGGATGGACAAGCGGCGGGTGCTGTACGTCACCCAGACGCTGTCCGGCCTGCTCGCGGCGGCCTTTGCCGTCCTGGTGGCCACGCACAGCATCCGGCTGTGGGCCGTATACCTGCTCGCCGTGGCGCTCGGATTCGTCAACGTGTTCGACAACCCGGCGCGGCAGAGCTTCATCTCCGAGCTGGTGCCCGCCGGCGACCTGCCGAACGCGGTGACGCTCAACTCGGTCTCGATCAACATGGCCCGGGTCTTCGGCGCCGCGCTCGGCGGGGTGATCGCCGCCGCCATCGGGCTGGCCCTGTGCTTCGCGGTCAACGCGGTCTCGTTCGGCGCGGTGCTGATCTCGCTGGCGGCGATGCGGAGCTCCGGGCTGTTCCCGGCCAGGCGCCTCGCCAGGAACAGGCGGCAGGTCCGGCAGGGGCTCCGCTACGTGGCGGCCACGCCCGAACTGCTCGTCCCCCTGCTCATGATCGCGGTGGTCGGCATGCTGGCCTGGGAGTTCCAGGTGACGCTGCCGCTGATGGCCGCCAAGGTGTTCCACGGCGGCACCGCGGCCTACGGCGTGATGACATCGGTGATGGGAGCCGGCGCCGTGGCCGGCGGCCTGATCTCGGCCGCGCGGTCACGGCCCCGCGCCAGGTCGCTGTGCCTGGCCGCCATCGGGTGGGGCATCGCCATCCTGGCCGCGGCGGCCGCGCCCAGCCTGCCGCTCGAGCTGGCCGCCCTGGTCTTCGTCGGCTACGGGAGCATCACCTTCAACTCGCTGGCCAAGACCACGCTCCAGCTCGCCGCCGCGCCGACCATGCGCGGGCGGGTGATGGCGCTGTGGGCGCTGGCCTGGCTGGGCTCGACGCCGCTCGGCGGCCCGGTCGTGGGCTGGATCGGGCAGGCCGCGGGCCCGCGGTGGTCGCTGGTCGCCGGCGGCCTGCCGACACTGGCTTGCGGGATCCTCGCCCTGCCCGCGCTCGGCCGGCTGGGGCGCCGGGCCGCCGCCGGCGGCGTTGAACCGGCGGGCCTGGCCGTCCGTGTTGGTGGGCGTGGGGAGAGCGTGGCGGACGTCACCGCCGCGGCGGTCGCTGCCGGGGATCGCCGGGGCGGCGCTGCTGATCGCCTCGGGATCAATTCATCTCGACCTGTACCTGACGGGGTACCGGTCGATACCGACGATCGGCTGGCTGTTCCTGCTGCAGGTGATCGCCGCGTACCTGCTGGCCGCCGCGGTCGCCGTCACGGGTAACCCGCTGGCGGCCGCCGGGGGCGCCGCGCTGGCGCTTGGCACCCTCGGCGGCTACCTGCTGTCGCTGCGCGTCGGCCTGTTCGGCTTCACCGAGGTCCGCACCGCCGCCGGGATCGCCGCCGGGGTCGTCGAGGTGGCCGCCTTCGCCGCGCTGGTGATCGCGGCCGGCCTCCCGCGCCGGGCCGTCCCCGGGCTCGCCGGCGCCTGCGTCGTCGCGTTCGGGCTGCTCGCCGCGGACGTCGCCATGCCCGCGGCGCAGCCGAGCGCAGCCGCGGCCGGCGCGGGCGGCACCCAGAAGCTGGAGGTCGGCCGGGCCGACGGCGCTGCCGTGCTCACCGACTCGAGGGGATTCACCCTGTACTGGTTCGCCCCCGACACCGCCACCAGGTCCGCGTGCACCGGGACCTGCGCGGCCTACTGGCCGCCCCTGCTCGGCAGCCCGTCGGCCGGCCCGGGGATCAGCGGCAGGCTCGGCACGATCAGGCGCCCGGACGGCTCGATGCAGGCCACCTTCGACGGCCACCCGCTGTACACCTACGTGGGCGACACCGCGCCCGGCGTGGCCAACGGCAACGACCTCAACCTGAACGGCGGCCTGTGGCACGACATACCGGTCCCCCCGGCGGGATGATCGCCGCGACCGCCCGCCGCATCCGCGTCACCGGCGTCAGCCGTTCTTCTCCGCGACGCAGCGGTTGACGCACTCGCCGAGGCCCTCGATCCAGGTGCGCAGCACGTTGCCGGGCTGGAGGTACACCGGCGGCTTCCTGGCCGCGCCCACGCCGCCCGGGGTGCCGGTGGCGATCAGGTCGCCGGGCCGCAGCGTGATCGCCTGGCTGGCGTACGCGGCGATCTGCGCCGGGCTGAACAGCAGGTCCGAGGTCCGCGACCGCTGCATCACCTCGCCGTCGACCTCGCAGCGGACCTCCAGGTCCGCCGCGTCCCCGACCTCGTCGGCCGTCACCAGGTAGGGCCCGACCGGGGTGGACCGCTCGAACATCTTGCCCTGCAGCCATTGCAGGGTGCGCCGCTGCCAGTCCCGCATCGACACGTCGTTGATGACCGTGTACCCGGCGATGGCGGCGGCCGCCTCCTCCGGCGAGGCCCGGTAGAGGGGGCGGCCGATAACCACGCCGAGCTCGACCTCCCAGTCGACCCGCTCGCTGACCGACGGCAGCACCAGGTCGTCCCGCGCGCCGAGCAGGGATTCGGCGAACTTGGCGAACAGCGTCGGGTACTCGGGCAGCTCCCGGCCGGTTTCCAGGATGTGCGCCCGGTAGTTCAGCCCCACGCACAGCACCTTGCCCGGCCGCGGCACCAGCGGCGCGAAGTCGGCCTGCGCCGCGGGCACCGGCGCGGCCGTCTCCCGCGGCCGGGCCGGGCCCGCGCCGCCCGAGGCCAGCATCTCGCCGACGTCGGCCGCGGCCAGCGGTATCAGCTCGTCCCCGTCAAGCCGCGCCGCGGTCGTCCCGTACTCCGTCCTGATCGTGGCGAATCGCATATGCCGACCCTAGCGGGCGCGCCGGAGACGTCGCCATCGGGCTCATGACCCGGAAGGCGCCGCGTCTGACCGGACAGGTGCCGCGCCCGCGCGGCGGCGGCGTCGGCGACGCGGCGCGCCGGTGGCCGGCCGCGCCGGGCCGGACTTATGATGCGGGCACGATGTCCGCACTGCAGCGCGTGCCCGGCAAGATCGTCGCGGTGCACACCAGCTACCGAAGCCGCGCGGCCGAGCGCGGCGCGGCGCCGCCGTGGCCGTCGTACTTCCTCAAGCCCTCCTCCTCGCTTGCCGGAAGCGGCGACCCGGTCCCGCGGCCGCCCGGGTGCGAGCTGCTGGCGTTCGAGGGCGAGGTGGCGCTGGTCATCGGGCGCCGGGCGCTGCGGGTCAGCCGGGCGGAGGCCTGGGAGTGCGTGGCGTGGATCACCGCCGCGAACGACTTCGGCGTCTACGACCTGCGCCACGCCGACCGCGGCTCCAACCTGCGGTCGAAGGGCATCGACGGCTTCACCCCGGTCGGCCCGCGGCTGATCGACGCGCGGGCCGTCGACCCGGCCGCGCTGCGGCTGCGCAGCTGGGTGAACGGGAACCTGGCCCAGGACGCGCGGCCCGCCGGCGACATGCTGTTCGGCTTCGATGACATCGTGGCGGACCTGTCCAGGCTGGTCACGCTGGAGCCGGGCGACGTGATCCTCACCGGCACGCCGGCCGGCTCGACCGTGGTGCAGCCGGGCGACGTGGTGGAGGTCGAGGTCAGCGCGGGGGAGGGCCGGTCATCGGGCCGGCTGCGCAGCCCCGTCGTCGCGGCGGACTACCGGCTCGAGCCGCCCGGCGCGATGCCGCGGGCCGACGCCGCCGAGCGCGCCGCCGCCACGGGCAGGCCGGTCAGCCTGCCCGCGGGCATCCTGGCCGGGCTGCGCGAGGTCTCCACCGCGACGCTGGCGGCGCAGCTGCGCAACCGCGGGCTGAACGGGCTCACCCTGGACGGGCTGCGCTCCACCAGGCCGGACGCGAGGATGGCCGGGTACGCCAGGACGGTGCGCTACCTGCCACTGCGCGAGGACCTGTCGGCGGCAGCGGGCGGCATGAACGCGCAGAAGCGGGCGGTCGAGGAGCTCCGGCCCGGCGAGGTGCTGGTCATCGAGGCGCGCGGCGAGCAGGCGGCCGGCACGATCGGCGACATCCTCGCGCTGCGCGCCCGGGTCCGCGGCGCCGTCGGCGTCGTCACCGACGGCGCGATCAGGGACAGCGCGGCGCTGGCCGCGCTGGAGATCCCCGTCTATCACGCCGCGGTGCACCCGGCGGTCCTGGGCCGGCGGCACGTCCCGTGGGAGACCGGCGTCACCGTCGCCTGCGCGGGAGTGACCATCCAGCCCGGCGACATCCTGGTCGGCGACGCCGACGGGGTGGTGGTGCTGCCCCCGGCCATCGCCGCCGAGGTCCTCGCCGGCGCCAGCGAGCAGGAATCCCAGGAGCGGTTCATCGCCGCCCGGGTCGCCGCGGGCGAGCCCATCGACGGCCTGTTCCCGCTGACCGACCGCTGGCGCCCCGCCTACCGGGCCTGGCTGGACCGGCAAGCGCACCAGCAGCAACAGCCGCCCAGCTCGCCTCGGGACGGCCCGCAACGATGTGACATCGATGCCGCCATGGGCACCACGATGTCACATCGAGGTGGCCGGGCCGCGGGCAAGGAGCCGCCGTGAGGTTCCGCGGCGACCCGGCCCGGCACATCCGCGGCGCCGGGTTCGTCGGCGCGGTGGCCAACATCGCCCCGCGCGCCGTCGCCCGGATGTACGACTGCTGGGCCGGCGGCGAGGCGGACAAGGCGCGGGACCTGCACTACCGGCTGCACCCGCTGGCCGACCTGATCGTCGCCGAGACCAACCCCGCCCCGGTCAAGTGGGTGCTGCACCGGGCCGGCCTGCTCGGCTCCGCGCACGTCAGGCCGCCGCTGGCCCCGCTCGGCGGCCCCGCCGAGCACACGGTGCTGACCCTGCTGGGACACCGCGCCCCGGTGCTCGACGCGCCGGTCAGCGCGCTGGTGCCGCAGCCGTAACACCGCCCCTCGTTCGGGGAAAAGATGGAGAGAGGAACCGCCGGTGACAAGCACACAGACCGAGCCGCCCGACATCGTGCGGGCCGCCTACGCGGAGCTCATCGTCACCGACCTCGACAGCGCCCGGCGGTTCTGGGTGGACCTGCTCGGGATGGTCGTCAGCGCCGAGTCGCCCGATGCGCTGTACCTGCGCGGCTACGACGAGCTCACCCACCACAATCTGATCCTGCGCCGGGGGCCGGCGCCGGCCGCGGCGCGGCTGGCGTTCCGGGTGCGGACCGCCGCGGACCTCGGCGCGGCCGAGGCGTTCTACGCCGCGCTCGGCTGCCGGACCGCGCGGGTGCCGGCCGGGGCGACGCCGGGGGTGGGGGAGGCGGTGCGGGCCGAGGACCCGCTCGGCTTCACGGTCGAGTTCTTCTGCGCCGCCGCCCACCCGCCGCGGCTGCACCAGCGGTACGACCTGCGCCGCGGCGCGGAGATCGCGCGGCTGGACCACTTCAACATCGTGGTGCCGGACGTCCGGGCCGCCTGCGATCACTACGCGTCGCTCGGCTTCGGCCTGTCCGAGACCATCGAGGACGCGCACACCCTGTACGCCGCCTGGATGTACCGCAAGCAGACCGTGCACGACGTGGCGCTCACCGGAGGCGACGGGCCGCGGCTGCACCACCTGGGCTTCTTCGCGCACGAGTCGCAGCACGTGCTGCGCATCTGCGACATCCTCGGCTCGGTGCACCAGGAGTTCCGCATCGAGCGCGGCCCGGGGCGGCACGGCGTGTCCAACGCCTGCTACGTGTACCTGCGGGACCCGGACGGGCACCGGGTGGAGGTCTACACCAGCGACTACTACACCGGCGACCCGGACCACCCGGTGCTGCGGTGGGACGTGCGCGACCCGCGGCGCCGGGACTTCTGGGGCCATGCCGTGGTCCCGTCCTGGTACGCCGAGGCCACCACGGTCCTCGGCCTGGACGGCGAGCCCCGCCCGCTGCTGCCGCAGCGGCAGGCCGCCGAGGCCGGCGTCGGCGCCGACGGGTTCACCCGCTGAGGCGTTCCACCCGCAGCTCGCCGGCCGCGTGCCGGGCGCGGAGCAGCTTCTTGTCGAACTTGCCGACGGCGGTCTTCGGGATCTCCGCGACGAACGTCCAGTTCTCCGGCACCTGCCAGCGCGCCACCTGCGGCCGGAGGAAGTCGGCGAGCTCTTCCGGCTTCGCCGCCGCGCCCGGCCGCAGCACCACCGCCGCCAGCGGGCGCTCGCCCCAGCGCTGGTCGGGGATGCCGATCACCGCGGCCTCGGCGACGGCCGGGTGCCCCATGAGCTGGTTCTCCAGCTGCACCGAGGAGATCCACTCGCCGCCGGACTTGATGACGTCCTTGATCCGGTCGGTGATCACGAAGAAGCCGCGGTCGTCGATCGTGCCGACGTCGCCGGTGCGCAGCCAGCCGTCGCGGAACTTGTCCGGGGCCGGGTCGCCGTGGTAGCTCCCGGTGACCCACGGGCCGCGCACCTCGATCTCGCCCTCGCTCGCCCCGTCCCAGGGCAGCTCACGGCCGTCCTTGCCGACCACGCGCATCTCCATCCCGGCGATGACCCGGCCCGAGCGCATCCGCCAGTCCAGGTCCTCGGCGGTCCCGGGCTCGACCCCGGCGGGCGGCAGCGCCATGCCGCCGACCGGGCTGGTCTCGGTCATCCCCCAGCCCTGCACGATCCGCAGCCCGTATCGCTGCTCGAAGCGCTCCAGCATCGCCCGCGGCGCGGCCGAGCCGCCGGAGGTGCCGATGCGCAGCGAGGACAGGTCGATCTCGTGGTCCTGCCCGTAGTCGAGGATCGAGTTCCAGATCGTCGGCACCGCCGCGGTGACCGTGGCCCGCTCGGCGGCGATGAACGCGGTCAGCTGCTCCGGGTGCAGGAACGGGCCGGGCATGAGCAGCGTGGCGCCGGACAGGAACGCCGCGAACGGCATGCCCCAGGCGTTGACGTGGAACATCGGCACGATCGCCAGCGCGCGGTCCGCCTCGGTGACGCCCTCGACGGCCGCGGCCATGACCGCCATCGCGTGCAGGTAGGTGGACCGGTGCGAGTACACCACGCCCTTGGGGTCGCCGGTGGTGCCGCTGGTGTAGCACATCAGCGCGGCGGCGCGCTCGTCCAGCTCCGGCCAGCCGAAGCCGGCATCCTCCGCGGCCAGCAGCTCGTGGTAGCGCAGCACCGGCACCCGGCCGCCGAGCGCCGCGGCGTCCCCGGTGCCGTTGACGATGAACGCCTCCACGGTGGGCAGCCGGTCGGCGACCCTCGCCAGCAGCGGCACGAGCGTGTCGTCCACGATGATGATCCGGTCCCCGGCGTGCCCGGCGATCTGGGCCACCTGGCGGCCGGGCAGCCGGATGTTCAGCGTGTGCAGCACCGCGCCCATGCCCGGGACCGCGAAGTAGGCCTCGAGGTGCTGCTGGTTGTTCCAGCAGAAGGTGCCCACCGGGTCGCCGGCCCCGATGCCGAGCCGGGCCAGCGCCGCGGCCAGCCGGCCGGCGTTCTGCGCCACCTCCCGGTACGTCGCCCGGCGGGCGCCCGCGCCGGTCCAGGTGACGCACTCGCTGCCGCCGTAGACGCGCGCGCCGTGCCGCATGATCGCCGGGATCGTGAGCTGGTAGTCCTGCATCGTGCTGCGGATCATCGCCTCACATCCTCGCTGGCAGCGACACCTACTGCGCGGTACGGTAGGTCCGGTCGCGGCCCACGTCAAACGCAACCCGCGCCGAGGAGCCCCCGTGCCACGCCAGATCATCCTCGCCTCCCGGCCCTCCGGATGGCCGAACGCGTCGAACTTCGCCCTCACCGAGACCGAGCGGCCGCAGCTGGCCGGCGGGCAGGTCCGGGTCCGCAACCTGTTCCTGTCGGTCGACCCGTACATGCGCGGCCGGATGAACGACGTGAAGTCCTACGTCCCGCCGTTCCGGGTCGGCGAGCCGCTGGAGGGCGGCGCGGTCGGCACGGTCACCGAGAGCCGCTCGCCGGACCTGGCCGTCGGCGACCTGGTGCTGCACATGCTGGGCTGGCGGGACGAGGCGGTGCTGCCCGCGCGCGCCGCGCGGAAGGTGCCCCCGGCCGCGGGCCTGTCCCCGTCCGTCTACCTCGGCGCGCTCGGCATGCCGGGGCTGACCGCCTACGTCGGCCTGCTCGACATCGCGGCGCTCGCCCCCGGCGACGTGGTGTTCGTGTCCGGCGCGGCGGGAGCGGTCGGCAGCCTGGCCGGCCAGATCGCCAGGCTCAGGGGCGCCGCGCGGGTGATCGGCAGCGCCGGGACCGAGGAGAAGGTCCGCTGGCTGACCGCGATCGGGTTCGACGCCGCGTTCAACTACAAGGACGCGCCCGTCCTCGGGCAGTTGCGCCGGGCCGCGCCGGACGGCATCGACGTGTACTTCGACAACGTGGGCGGCGACCACCTGGACGCCGCGCTGTCGGCGCTGAAGGTGCACGGCCGGGTCGCGCTGTGCGGCGCGATCGCCGGCTACAACGCCGCCGAGCCGCCCGCCGGGCCGCGCAACCTCGGCCTTGCCATCAGCAAGCGGCTGAGCCTGCGCGGCTTCCTCGTCCTCGACCACTACGACCGTCTCGCGGACATGCTCGACGAGGTGGGCGCCTGGCTGCGGGACGGCAAGCTGACCTACGCGGAAACCGTCGTCGACGGCCTGGAGCGCGCCCCGGAGGCCTTCATCGGCATGCTGCGCGGCGCCAACACCGGCAAGATGATCGTCCGCCTGTAGCACGCAGGACCCGTCGGGGGCGGCCCGCGGTCACCGCCGCCTACTCGAGCGGCTGGCGGGCGACGCCGGCCGGGTCGCGGCCGGCCAGCAGCCAGCCGAGCACGGTCGCGGCCAGCGGCATGCCCACCGCGATCACCAGCAGGTTGGTCACCGGGATGCTGGTCAGCGAGGACAGGCCGTCAAGCTGGCTGCCGCTGGCGAAGCCGATCGCCGCGAGGTAGCCGCCGATGATGCCGACCATGGCGCCGGTGAGCGCGAGCGCGCCCGCGGTCGCCGCCGTGATCGTGCGGCGCGTGGCAGCGCTCGCCCCGGTGGCGGTCAGCGTGCGCAGGTCGCGGGCCGCCTCGCTGCGGACCAGGCCGACGCTCATGCCGAGGATGCCGAGCGCGAGCACGATCCCGAAGATCGTGGCCGCATCGATGATCTGCGCCAGCGACGGGATGCTGTTGCGGGTTTCCACGCTCATCCCGGGGGCCGCGGCCGCAAGCTGCCGGGCCGTGGTGATCTGCGCGGGGGTGAGGCCGTGCGGCACCGTGATCAGCCAGCCTGCCGTCTGGATCGAGCGCTGCAGGCGGTAGGCGGCGATCGCGTGCTCGGTGATCACCGTGTTCGGCGCGGAGGTGCCGGACGGGAGCTGGCTGACCTCCTGGATCGGCGGGTTGGCGACGCAGGAGCCCGGCGGGCAGGGCCAGCCGCCGCTGGCGCCGGGCCCGTTTCCACGGGGGCCCTGGTTGCCGTAGCTGAGCTGCATCAGGCTCATCGTCGACAATCCTGGCCGCATCGTGAGGATGTCGGCGTCCGGGCTGACCTCGCTGGACCTGATGCCGAACGCCCTGAGCAGCTGCGGGGTGGCCACGTAGATCGGGCCGGACCACTGCCGCCCGGCCGCCGCGTGGGTCAGGCCCGCGCTGGTGGTCTCCAGCGTGACCATGCTGGTCGTGCCGAGGTCGGCGGCGATCTGCCGCGCGACCCGCCGCGCCTGCGCCGTGCTCACCGCCGGGGCACCCGGCTGCCCGGGCGGCCCGCCGCCCTGCGGCGCTCCGTACGGGCCGGACGGGGCGTAGACGATGAGCTGGCTGGAGGTGAGGTTCGGGCCGGCGTAGTCGAGGACGTTGCCGAACCGGGCGGCGCTCTCCACGCAGATGATGACCGCGATCAGCGTGGCGAGGCTGATCGCCGCCAGCGCCGGGCCGGACCGCGCGCGGTAACGGGCGAGGTCCCGCAGCGCCAGCCTGACCCCGACCGGGGCGCGCCGCCCGGCGGCGGCGACCACGGTCAGCAGGGCCGGGGCAAGCAGGACGATCGCCACGGCGAGCGCGACGAAGCCGAGGACGACCTCCAGCAGCCCGTTCCCGTTCCCGTTCGCCGCGGCGGCCGCGCCGAGCAGCAGGACGGCGGCCGCGAGGAACCCGATGCCGACCGGGATCGCCAGGTGGCGGGCCTGCTTCGGCGCGGGCGGCCGGCCGGCCAGCGCCGTCACGATCGGGGTCCTGGCGATGGCCTTGGCCGGCCGGGAGGCGGCGAACCAGGTCGCGATCACCGCGAGCGCCATGGAGATGCCGATGACCGTCCACGGCACCTGGAACATGCCCATCACGTGGTGCGCGCTGGCCTCCGCGCGCGGGCGGTAGCCGAGCCAGGCGAGGAAGCCGAGCACCGCGCCCGCGATGGCGCCGACGACGCCGGTGGCGGCGCCGTTGGCCCACATCACGAGCCTGATGTGCCGCTGGGTGGCGCCCTGGGCGGCGAGCATGCCGATCGCCCTGAGCCTGCGGTGCGCCAGCACCGTGAAGCCGCCGACGCCGACGAGCGCGATCAGCAGCATGCCGAGGACGGCCGCGGCGACCGAGATCGTCTCGGGGTTGATCACGTTGGCGCTGGCCACCGTCTGCGCGGTGGTGACGTTCAGGCCGGTGCTGCTGCGCAGGCCGTCCGCGGCCCGGCCCGGAGCGTCGAACAGGACCGTGACGGTGTCCGGCCTGGTGACCTGGCCGGGGATGACCAGGGCGAACTCGTCGAGCAGGCTCTGCGGGTTCTGCACGATGCCGGTCACCTTCCGGGTCTTGCCCGCGATCGTCCAGCTGCTGCCGAGGCTCAGCTTGAAGTCGGCCGCGACGCCGCTGGTCACCGCGACCTGGCCGGCCGTGGCCGGGTAGCGGCCGCTGACCAGGGACAGCAGCGGCCCGCCGAACGGCCCGCGCGGGTCCTGCGCCCGCAGGTCAAACGTGTTGAGCGTGCCGGGGACGGGGACGCTCTGGTTCTCGATGACGTCGACCCTGCCGTAGCGGCTTGCGAGCTGCCTTATCTCGGCGTTGACGGCCGCGGGCGTGCCGGACAGCGAGGCGGCGTCGCGTGCGGTGCCGAGCACGCCGGCCACCGGGGCCGGGGTGTCGGTCGCGACCGTGGCGGCGACGACGGTCGCGCCGACCGCGACCGTGGTCAGCGTGAGGATCAGCAGCTGCTGGCGCCACTCGCGGCGCAGCAGCCGCAGCGCCCAGCGGATGACCGCGCGGCGGGCGGGCAGGCCGCCGCCGTGCGCTCCCTGCGCGGGCCGTTGCCTGACCGCCGTGGCGCTCATCGGTTCTGTTCCGGGATGAGCAGGGACTCCGGGCCCGGTGCCGGGGCGGTCTGGTCGGTCACCCGGCCGTCCCGCAGGAACACCACCCGGTCCGCCCAGGAGGCGAGCTGCGCGTCGTGCGTCACCACCACCGCGGTCATCCCGGCGTTCTTGCACGCATCGTGCACGAGGCGCATCACCGCCTCGCTGTTGACCGAGTCCAGCGCCCCGGACGGCTCGTCGGCGAGCAGCAGCCTCCGCTCGCCCACCATGGCCCGCGCGATCGCCACCCGCTGCCGTTCGCCGCCGGACATCTGGTCCGGGTAGTGGGAGGCGCGCCCGGACAGGCCGAGCGCGTCCAGCGTCGTCAGCGCCGCGACCCGGGCCTTGCGGCCGGACACTCCGTCCAGCTCAAGCGGCAGCGAGACGTTCTCCGCCGCGGTCAGCCCGGGCAGCAGGTTGAAGTCCTGGAACACGTAGCCGATCACGCGCCGCCGCAGCCGCGCCTTCGCGCCGCGGGACAGGTCGCCGACCGGCTGGCCGCCGATCAGCACCTCGCCCGAGGTCGGCTCCTCCAGGGTTCCCGCGATGCTCAGCAGCGTGCTCTTGCCCGAGCCGCTGGGTCCCATCACCGCGACCATCGCGCCCTCGTCCGCGGTCAGGCTGACATCGCGCAGCGCGTGCACCTCGGCGCCGCCCTGCCCGTAAGACTTGGACACCCGGCCCAGCTCCAGCATGCTCATCCCCGTATCCTCGCTTCCCGCCGGTGCCGCGGCAGCGGCGCTCGTGTCTGTTCCCGCCGGCCCGCCTGCTCCGCCCGGGCCGCCGTCGCGTCGGCCGCCGCCCGCTTGATGCGGGCTTCGGCGGCGTCCAGCCAGCGGATGACCGAGTCGAGCCGGAACAGCTCGGCGTCCACCGCCAGCAGCATGTTCAGGTCGCTCCAGGCGTCGTCTTCCTTGATCCGCGTCCACTGCTGCATCAGCTCCACCAGGTAGCGCCGGTGCGCCTGGATCACCGCGTGCACGTCGGCGCTGGGCACGTGCAGCGCCACCAGCACCTTCATCACCAGTTCGTCGCGCGGCGGCGAGCTCAGGTCCGGCGGCGTGCGCAGCCACCTGGCCAGCTCCCGCTCGCCGTCGGCGGTGATCCGGAAGCCCTTCTGCGGGCCCTCCCCGCCGGTCCCGTCGGACTCCACGAGCCCGTCGCGTTCCAGCCGCTGCAGCGTGGTGTACACCTGGCCCACGTTCAGCGGCCAGACCTCGCCGGTGCGGGCCTCGAACTCCTCGCGCAGCTGCAGGCCGTACTTGGGACCCTCGCTCAGCAGCGCGAGCATCGCGTGGCGGACGCTCATCACCTGCTCCTACTCGGCAGCATGCTGGGTAGCATACTGAGTATTATGCCGGGTGACAGTGGTGCTGGCCACCCAAACCGCGGTGGTGACGCCACCCCCGCCCGGGGTAGGGCCAGCTACACCCCGCCGGCCGGCGCGCAGCCTCGGGGCATAATTGGCCGGTGGGTTCGGGTTCCCTGCGGCCGGTGAGCCTGGCCGAGCTGGTGGCGACGCTGTCGCTGGTGGCGGACCTGGGGATGGGCCGCCCGATGGAGCGGGTGCTGCGCCAGACCGTGATCGCCATGCGGCTGGCGGCGGCGGCCGGGATGGATCCGGCCACCTGCATGTCCGTGTACTACACCTCGCTGCTGACCTGGGTGGGCTGTGCCGTCGATACCAGCGAGGTGGCGGCGCTGTTCGGCGACGAGACCGAGTTGTACGCCGACACGCGCGAGGCGGATCTCGACCGCGCGGCGCTGGCGGTCTTCGTCGCCCGTCATCTCGGCCGCGGCAAGTCCGGCTTCCACCGCATCGGGCTGGTCGGGAAGTTCCTGGCCACCGCGGGCCACTCGGTGCAGCGGGTGATGGAGGCGCACTGCCAGGAGGCGAGCGACCTCGCCGGGCGGCTGGAGCTCGGCCCCGCGGTGAGCCAGCCGCTGCTGCAGGCCTTTGAGCGATGGGACGGGCGAGGGGTCCCCGGTTCGGCCGGCGGCGACAACCTCGCCCCGGCCATCCGCGTGGTCCACCTGGCCGACAGCATCGAGGCGTTCCACCACGCCGGCGGCGCGCAGGCCGCGCTGCAGGTGGCCCGCGAGCGGCGGGGCACGCAGTTCGACCCCGCCCTGGTCGACTGCTTCTGCGCCCGGCACGCCGACATCCTCGACGGGCTCGGCAGCATGGCGGCCTGGGAGGAGGTGATCGCGCTCGACCCGCAACTGGGCGCGGAGCTGAGCGGCGATCAGCTCGACCAGGCGCTCAGCGCGTTCGCCGACTTCGCCGACCTGAAGTCGCCGCTGCGCCTGGGCCACTCCCGGGCGGTGGCCGAGCTGGCCGCCCGAGCCGGCGCGGCGCTCGGGCTGCCGGCCGCCGACGTCGGCATGCTGCGCCGCGCGGCGCTGGTCCACGACGTCGGCATGATCGGGGTCCCCAGCGGCGTCTGGGACGAGCCTGGCCAGTGGAGCGTCTCCCAGCGCGAGCGGGCCCGGACCCACCCCTACCTGACCGAACGGATGCTCGCCCGGGTACCGCTGCTTGCCCAGGTCGGGCACTGCGCGGCGCTGCACCACGAGCGGCTCGACGGCTCCGGCTATCCGCACGGGCTGCGCGGCGAGGCGATCTCGCTGCCGGCGCGGATCCTCGGCGCCGCCGACGTCTACAACGCCCTGCGGCAGCCCCGCCCCCATCGCCCGGCGCTCGGGGCCGATGACGCCGAACGGACGGTGCGCGAGGAGGTCCGCGCCGGCCGGCTCGACGGCGACGCGGTGCAGGCGGTGCTGCGGGCCGCCGGTCACCGGGTACGGCGCCGGGCCGGGTTGCCATCGGGGCTCACGGCCCGCGAGGCCGAGGTGCTGGTGCGGCTCGGCCAGGGGCGGTCCAACCGCGAGATCGCCGCCGAGCTGCAGCTCAGCCGCAAGACCGTCTCGTCCCACCTGGAGCACATCTACACCAAGCTCGGGGTGAAGACCCGGACCGAGGCCGCGCTGTTCGCCATGCGCCACGGCCTCATCGACGCGGCCGGCGAGCCGGGAACCTGACGAAAAGATCGGGCAGCTACCCGATTCCCGCCGTGCGGGCGGGGCCGAGCATCGGACCATGACGACTACGCATGGCCAGACCCCAGCCGCCGCGGTGCCGCAGTTCGCCCTCGCGGGCGCGTTCATCGAGGGCCTCGCCGCTCAGGACTTCACCCGGCTCGGCGGCGCGCTCGCCGCCGGCGCCCGGCTGCGCGCCCTGCTCCCGCCCGGCCTGATGGAGCGGACGGGTGCCGAGCAGATCGCCGGCACGTTCGCGCGCTGGTTCGGCGACACCGAGGGCTTCGACCCGGTCGAGGCCACCGTCGGCGAGGTCGGCGGCCGCCTGCACCTGCGCTGGCGGCTGCGGCTGCGGGCACGGCGGCTGGGCGCGGGCTGGTTCACCGTGGAGCAGCAGGCCTACGCCGACACCGACGACGACGGGCGCATCGCCCGGCTCGACCTGCTCTGCACCGGCTACCGTCCCGAGGGCAGCAATGGCTGACGTGCCCCCGACCTGGGGCGGCTGGACGCCAGCGATCCGCGACGACCCGTTCGGCCACTTCGCGCAGGCCCGGGCCCGCTGCCCGGTGCAGCGGGTGCGCCTGGCCGACGGTCACCCGGCCTGGCTCGTCCTCGGCCACGACGAGGCCAGGCAGGCGCTCGGCGATCCCCGGATCTCCAAGGACATGCTCGCCGCGCTGCGGCACAACGGCGATGTGGTGGCCGAGGGCCTGCCCGGGCCGGAGTTCTCCCGGCACATGCTCAACGTGGACCCGCCGGACCACACCCGGCTGCGGCGGCTGGTGTCCCGGGCCTTCGTGCCGTCCCGGGTCGCCGCGCTGGAGCCGGCCATCCGGGTGATCGCCGAGGATCTCCTCGACGAGCTGGGCGCGGCCGGCCCGGATGGCACCGTCGACCTCGTCGAGGGCTACGCCTACCCGCTGCCGTTCCAGGTGATCGGCGAACTGCTGGGCATCCCCGCGGCCGACCGCCCGCGCCTGCACGCCTGGTTCCAGGTGCTGCTGACCGGATGGGCCGGTGACCCGCCGCCGGCGGCGGTCCAGGCATCGGACGGCATCGTGGCCTACCTGCGCGAGCTGGTCGCCACCAAGCGGCGCAGCCCGGGCGACGACCTGGTCAGCGTGCTGACCGCGGCCGGCCACGACGCGCTCACCGCCCAGGAGCTGCTGTCGAGCCTGTTCCAGCTCGTCGTCGCCGGCCACGACACCACGGCCAGCCTCATCGGCAACGGCGTCGTGGCCCTGCTCGACCACCCGGACCAGCTCCGGGCGCTGCTGGCCGATCCCGGCCGGCTTCCCGCCGCGGTCGAAGAGCTGATCCGGTTCACCGCCCCGGTCCCGCACGCCACGTTCCGCGCGACGGCCGCCCCGCTGACTCTCGGCGGCGTGCGGATCCCCGCGCACGAGCAGGTGCTGGTGTGCCTGGGCTCGGCCAACCGCGATCCCGGCCGCTTCCGCTCACCCGACGTCCTCGACGTGGGCCGCCGCGACGGGCCGCACCTCGGGTTCGGCCACGGCATTCACTACTGCCTCGGCGCGCCCCTGGCCCGGCTGGAAGCCCGGGTCGCCTTCGGAGCCCTGCTCGGCCGCCACCCTTGCCTGCGGCTGGCCGTCGACCGTGACGCCCTCGCCTGGGCGCACGGCGACGGGCTGGTGCTCCGCGGCCTCGTCTCGCTTCCCGTCGTCCTCGGGCCCGACCGGCGCCGGGGATGAACCACCGTCCGATCACACCGAAAGCAAGGAGACACCGATGACCGTCACCGACCGTCCCGTCGACAACGGCGTGAACGTCCAGGCGCTGCTCGGGGCCCGCGAGGCGCTGTCCGCCGCGCCGGAAGCGGCCCAGTTCACCTGGCGGGCAAGTTGCACCTGGCGCAGCGGCACCCACAGCCGGTCCACCGTGGCCGACTTCACCGGCCTCGGCGCCCAGCAGCAGCACCGCAGCAGGTACGAGTTCGACGTCGACCACCCCGAGTGCTTTGCGTCCCAGGACAACGGCGCCACCCCGGTGGAGTTCGTGCTGGTCGGCCTGGCCGGGTGCCTGACCGCGGGCGTCGCCTCAGTCGCCCAGCTCCGCGGCATCCAGCTGCGGTCGGTCACCGCCACGATCGACGGCCAGATGAACATCCTCGGCATCCTCGGCGCCGACCCCGGCGTGCGCAACGGCTTCGAGGCCGTCACCGTCCGGTTCGCCATCGACGCCGACGCGTCCCGCGACGACGTGGAGGCGCTGGTCGCCCAGTCGCAGAAGCGCTCGGCGGTCTACGACATCGTGACGAACCCGACGAAGGTGTTCGTCGAGCTGGCCTGAGGGCCGCGGCCCAGGCGCCCGCGCGATGCAGACCACGGCAGCCATCATCGGGGCCGGCCACGCCGGCCTGGCCATGAGCCGCCGCCTCACCGAACGCTCCATCGACCACGTCGTCCTGGAGCGCGGTGAGGTGGCGAACTCGTGGCGGACCCAGCGCTGGCCGAGCCTGCGGCTGCTCACCCCGAACTGGCAGGCCCGGCTTCCCGGCCAGGACTATTCCGGCGATGACCCCGACGGCTACCTGCCCGCCGCCGGGGTGGTGGCCGCCCTGACCCGCTACGCCCGTCTCGTCGGCGCGCCGGTCCGCACCGGCGTCACGGTGCGCGCCGTGCGCGCCGCGCCGCGGGGCTTCGAGCTGCACGCCGACGGCGACGTGGTGCACGCCCGGGCCGTGGTGCTGGCGACCGGAGCGTGCAGCCTGCCCGCGGTCCCGGACGCCGCCGCCGCCGTCCCCCGGTCGCTGGCGGTGCTCACCCCGCTCACCTACCGCGATCCCGGCCAGCTCCCCGACGGCGGGGTCCTCGTCGTCGGCGCGTCAGCCACCGGCGTCCAGCTCGCCGCCGAGATCCACCGGTCGGGGCGGCCGGTGACCGTGTCGGCCGGCGAGCACGTCCGGCTGCCCCGCCGCTACCGCGGCCTGGACATCTTCTGGTGGCTGGAGGCAACCGGCCTGCTGGCCGAGCGCTTCGACCAGATCGACGACCTCACCCGGGCCCGTCACCTGCCCTCCCCCCAGCTCACCGGGGCGCCGGACGCGACGTTCACCGACCTCAACTGGCTGGCGGCGCAGGGGGTCCGCGTCGTCGGCCGCCTCGGCCGCATCACCGGCGGGGTGGCCCAGTTCTCCGGATCCCTGCCCAACACCTGCGCCCTCGCCGACCTGAAGATGAACCGGTTCCTGAAGCGGGCCGACCAGTGGGCCGCGG
>Ga0209061_1000730_pt1 | contig 72476 bp, 69 predicted proteins | sample Coa_R1_10_FD_187157 | JGI IMG/M metagenome (GOLD analysis project Ga0209061, IMG submission 187157) | Surface soil microbial communities from Centralia Pennsylvania, which are recovering from an underground coalmine fire - Coalmine... | ecosystem: Environmental > Terrestrial > Soil >... | reverse complement strand
CAAAAGAGAAGCCGAAGTTTACAGGAAGGTAGGAGAGCCTATGGCTATAAGAAAAATCATCAATCCGCCATCGCTGCCCCGGCCCAGAGGCTTCAGCCATGGCGTTCTGACTACCGGCGGCAGCCTGCTCTTCCTGGCCGGGCAGACGGGCAGTGACGCGGAGGGCAATATCGTCGCCGGTGACCTGGTGTCGCAGTACGAGCAGGTGTTGCGCAACCTTCAGGCGGTCGTTGAAGCGGCAGGTGGCAAGATGCGGGATATCGTGAAAATCACCATCTTCGTCCGCGACCGCCACGACTACGAGGCGCACCTGAAGCAGCTTGGGGTGGTGCATCGCGCCTACTTCGGCGACTATTACCCGGCAACAGCCCTCTTCGAGATCTCCGGCTTCTTCCAGGAGGAGGCGCTGGTGGAGATCGAGGGAATAGCGGTGATATTTCAATCCCAAACGGGAAAGGAGCCAATTCCTGCCCCCTCCTGAGAGGATTACACCATTAAACCCGAAAAGGTCAGCTACAAAAAGACACTGGACGGAAAGGATTGGCATGGATTTTGCACTGAGCGAGGAACAGAAACGTATTCAGGAGCAGGCGCGCCGCTTCGCTGAGCAGGAGGTTGCCCCAATCTCGCGTGAGGCCGATGAGAAGGGCGAGTTTCCCATGCACCTCGTCGGGCGCATGGGCGAACTTGGCTTTCTGGCCGCGCCGATTGACCGCGCTTATGGCGGCTCCGGCATGGACTACGTGAGCTATGCCCTGCTCTGCGAGGAACTGGGGCGCGTCGATTCGTCCGTGCGCGGCTTCCTGACCGTCCATGCCAGCCTGGTCGCGCTCTGCATTCAGGATTGGGGAACGGAGGAGCAGAAACGCCACTACCTGCCGCGCCTGGCGACGGGCGAGTACATCGGCTGCTATGCCCTGACCGAACCCAATGCCGGTTCCGATGTCGCCAGCATAGAGACAACGGCCAGAGAGGAGGGTGAGAGCTACATTCTGAACGGTGAGAAAATCTGGATTACCAACGGCCCCGGCGCCCACGTTGCCATCGTCTTCGCCACGCGGGATAAGGCGGCACGTCACCGGGGCATCTGCGCCTTCCTCGTGGAGACAGACACGCCCGGTTTCCGGCGCGAACCAATGCCCGGCAAAGAGTTGGGACACCGCGCCTCGGAACACGCCCACATCGTCTTTGAGGAGTGCCGCGTGCCGAAAAGCGCGCTGCTCGGCGCGCCCGGCGCAGGCTTCAAAGTCGCTATGTCCGCCCTTGATCGTGGTCGTTTAGGCGTCGCCGCCGGGGCCGTCGGCATCGCGCAGGCCTGCCTGGATGCCTGCGTCGCCTTCACGAAGCAGCGGCGGCAGTTCGGCCAGCGCATCGCCGATTTTGAGATGATTCAGGCATCCCTGGCCGATATGGCCGCGGATGTCGAGGCGGCGCGGTTGCTCACCTACCAGGCGGCGTGGCTGAAAGACCAGGGCCTGCCAGCCACGAAAGCCACCTCTATCGCCAAGCTGTTCGCCACCGAGGCAGCAATGCGGGCAGCCTCTGAGGCGGTGCTGATACACGGCAACCGGGGCTATTCCAACGAGTATCCCGTCGAACGCTACTACCGCGACATTAAGGGGCTGCAAATCTACGAAGGCACCAGCCACATCCAGCGCGTCATCATCGCCCGCGAGCTGGTCGGGCGCGACCGGTAAAGCATTTACCGGCGTAAGTGATTTTTATATAAACTCAAGGAGGCGGCCATATGGAACGAGCGGGCGCTGATCCTTTATTAGAAGCTTTCGAGAAATACAGGCTGGCACGGCTAACCTTGCTGAACGAACTCAATTGCCCACACTCAAATCGTGATTCGCTCGCTGAGTTCAGTGAGAGGCTGGTAGCTGAGCTGGTAAATGGCCATCTCACTGAGAGCCGTGTGCAACCAGATTACGATATCATCGGCCCGGCAGGAGAAAAAATCCAGGTGAAGTATCTGGCAAACCCTGGCAACAAATGGATTAATGAACACGAGATTAAGTTTAGCCCGAATATGGATTTCTATGCGCTGGTCTTTTTTGAGAACCTGCAACTGGTTGCTATTCTGATGTTCTCACCAACAGGAATAGAAGCCGTTTGTCGAACACTCAAAAAACGTCATGGCAATCAGCATAATTCTCTTCAGCTAACACAACGTAACTTTCGCCAGCTTCTGAGTGATACTGAAAACTTTCAGAAACATGGCGTGCGTGTGTTATACCGTCAGACAGCAACAAATTTGTGAGAATACCTGTTGCTCTAGTTCGAGGAGGAACCTGACATGGCCTATTCTGAGTACTGGAACCCGAAAAACGAGACGATGCCTCGTGAGGACTTGCAGAGGCTGCAACTGTACAAGCTGCAGCGTATGTGCGAGTGGGCGTACAACACGACGCCGTTTCACCGCCGCCGTTTTGACGAGGCCGGTTTCAAGCCGGAGCAGATCAAGACGCTGGATGACATCCGCCGCATCCCTTTCATGACACGAGAGGCGTGGATGGATTCGCAGGTCGAACAGCCCATGTTCGGCGATATGCTCGCCACCGACCGCAACCACGCCATTCGCTACCATCTCACCTCTGGCACGTCGGGCCGCACGCCCATTCGTGTGCTGGATAGCACAAAGGACTGGGACTGGATCGCAGAGATGTGGGCCTACGGGCTGTGGGGCTTCGGCATCCGACCGGAGGACATCGCCTATTTCGCCTTCGGCTACGGCAGCTTCATCGGCTTCTGGGGCGCGCACTATGGCTGCGAGAAGATGGGAACGCTGGTCATCCCCGGCGGCGCGCAGACATCCGAGGGACGCATCAAGCAGATCATCGAGATGGGCGTCACCGCCGTTTTCTCGACGCCGACCTACGCGCTGACACTCTGGCAGAAGGCGCGGGAAATGGGCATCGATCTGGCGAAGGAGAGCAATGTCAGAATCGTGATCAGTTCCGGCGAGCCTGCCGGGTCGATTCCCGCCGTCAAGCGGTTGATCGAAGAGGCATGGGGCGCGAAGTGCGGCGATACCGCCGGCATGACCGAACTGGGAACCATCATGATCTTCGAGTGCTCGCACCAGCCCGGCGGCACGCACATCATTGAAGACCACTTCATTGAAGAGGTGCTTAACCCGGAGACGGGCGAGCCGGTGGGCTATGGCGAACTGGGCGAGCGCGTCGTCACCTCGTTCGGGCGCGGCTTCATCCCCGTCATTCGCTACCGTACAAAGGACATGGTGATGAAGGTTCCCGCCAGCACCTGCACCTGCGGGCGCACCTGGGACCTCTACGATGGCGGCATTCGCGGTCGCTGGGACGATATGAAGCTCATTCGCGGCACCAACGTCTATCCCCGCGCGGTAGAGTCCATCGTGCGCGAGTACCCGGCCATCGACGAATTCCAGATCTACATCTGGCGCAAGGACGATCTCACCGACGAGATCACCATCAAACTGGAGATCAAACCCGGCTTCGAGGAGCAGTGGCCCGAACTGGGTCAGAAGCTGGCGAAAGACCTGGCGAGCGCGCACGAAGGGCTGCGCTTCAACATCGAGCGCGTCGAATACGGCACGCTGCCGCACTTTGAACTCAAGGCCAAACGCCTGGTGGATGCCCGCCCGGTCGCGCAGTACCAGCACTAAGCAAGCAAAGGAGTGAAAGTATGACCACAGCCACGAATGAGACCGACCTGCTGGGCAGGCCACTGAGCGAGGTGGAACGCGAATTGCTGGACGCTTACCAGGCGCTCAAGAAGCTGGCGGCACGCTCTGACCTGCCGCCCTGCGCCAGCCGCAATGCCATCCAGGCGCTCTCCGCCCTCTGGCAGGCCACCAACGACCTGGACCTCCAGTTCGAGCAGTTATACGATCTGGGCGTATAATGGCAAGATAATCTTGTAGTATCTTTTATTCCTGTTTGAGAGGAGCACAACATGCCCGACAACACGCACATCAAGTTCTTGCTGAACGAAGACGAGATGCCAAAATCCTGGTACAACATCATGGCCGACCTGCCACATCCGCCCGCGCCGGTGCTGCATCCCGGCACGCACCAGCCTGTCGGCCCGGCAGACCTTGCCCCGCTCTTCCCGATGGAACTGATCTTGCAGGAAGTAAGCACTGAACGCTACATCGACATCCCGGAGCCGGTGCGCCAGGTCTATTTGCAGTGGCGACCCAGCCCGCTCTTCCGGGCACGCCGTCTGGAAAAGGCGCTGGACACGCCCGCCCGCATCTACTACAAGTACGAGGGCGTCAGCCCGGTCGGCAGCCACAAGCCCAATACGGCGGTGGCGCAGGTCTTTTACAACAAGGAAGCGGGCGTCAAGAAGCTCTCCACCGAGACGGGCGCCGGGCAGTGGGGTTCGGCGCTGGCAATGGCCGGGGCCTTCTTCGACATGGAGATCGAAGTCTTCATGGTCAAGGTCAGCTACCAGCAGAAGCCCTATCGCCGCAATCTCATGCAAGCGTTTGGCGCGACGGTACACGCCAGCCCGACCAACCTGACGGATGCCGGGCGCAGCATTCTGGAGAAGGACCCGGACAATCCTGGCAGCCTGGGCATCGCCATCAGCGAGGCGGTCGAGGTCGCGGCCAAAAGCGGCGGCACGGTGAAGTATTCGCTCGGCAGCGTGCTGAACCACGTGCTGATGCACCAGACCGTCGTGGGGCAGGAGGCGATGCTGCAAATGGAGCGGGCCGGTGACTACCCGGATGTGGTTATTGGCTGCGTCGGCGGTGGCAGCAATTACGCCGGGCTGGCCTTCCCCTTCATCGGTGAGACCCTGCGCACCGGCAGGAAGACGCGCTTCCTGGCCGCCGAGCCGATGGCCTGCCCCAGCATGACAAAGGGCGTCTACGCCTATGACTTCGGCGACACGGTCGGCATGACCCCGCTGGTCAAGATGCACACCCTCGGCCACGACTTCATCCCGCCGGGCATTCACGCCGGCGGCCTGCGCTATCACGGCATGGCCCCGATTGTCTCGCAGTTGCACGAAGAGGGCATCATTGAGGCCGAAGCCTATCATCAGGTGGCCGTCTTCGATGCCGCCGTGCAGTTCGCCCGCAGCGAGGGCATCATCCCTGCCCCGGAATCGGCCCACGCCGTGCGCGCCGCCTTCAACGAGGCGCTGCAGGCGAAAGAGGCCGGTGAAGAGCGCGTCATCCTCTTCAACCTCTCCGGTCACGGCCACTTCGACATGGGCGCCTACGACTCCTACTTCGCTGGCAAGCTCCAGGACTACGAGTACCCGGCAGAGGCCGTCGCGGCGGCGCAGCAAAGGATGCCGCAGGTCGTCTAATTGACTGGCGCACTTTAACAGGACAGAGTTGAGGTCCATCACGAAATGGTCCGCGATAAACCTCAACTCTGTCCTGTTATCTACGCCTATGATGAAGTCCTTGCCCTGTCGTAGCTAGCAGCGCCGGGTCACACAATGACAGGCAGCCTCAGGATCGGGCAACTCTGGGTGACCAGCGCGGAACTTCGATACCAAATTGCCGGGCGTACTCCGAATTGAGCCGAGACCAACCGAACTTCATCGCCTCCCTACCAACGATGCGACCAACAGGAGTTCCGCTGAGAAGGTGATCCAGAACATCAAGACAAATGTGCCACCCGGCAGCACCCATTGAGATGAAGCGGCGATCGATGTCGTGCCACAGCGTCAGGCGCGTGCCGCCATCAGAAGCTTCGAGTTCCCACCGGATATTGTTGCCACCCCAGTTGTACTCAAGCACCCTGGGAACATCGGCTCGCGTCACTTTTGTTTCGGAAACCTGCGGCGTGGGTGCTCCTATCGTAGTAAGCTTCACCGTGGTTCCAGCCGTACCCAGGTTCCCATCGGCTTCAAAGGGAGCCCACTCGCGCAGATGCGCCGGGTCGGTCAGCGCCTGCCAGACTTTTTCCGGCGAGTGGCGCAGTTCTCTGACGAGAATGAGCGTCCACTTCTCTCCGTCCTTTCGTATCTGCGCCCCACTGGCCAGACCCGGTGTGTACTGCTCGTGATCGGTCATCTTCTTCTCCCTGTCCTCCTTTACGTTGCTGATGATTGATCCATGCGGTCGAGGTGGCGTTCGAGCGCATCCACGTGAGCGGACCAGAACTGACGGAACGGAGCCAGCCAGGCATCCACCTCCTGAAGTGGTTCAGGTTTCAGCCGGTAGAGACGGCGCTGGGCGTTCACTGTGGATTCCACAAAACCGGCTTCACGCAGCACGCGCAGGTGCTTTGACACGGTCGGCTGTGGCATATGAAGTTGACGCGCGATCTCTCCCACCGATTGTTGTGACGAGACCAGCAGGCTCAATATGGCGCGGCGGTTCGGCTCCGCAATGACTTCGAACACGGATTCCACTTGAACAGATGCCCTTAATGGTGTGCCAACTGCGCGAGCTGAATGAGGTTGCCGCAGGTGTCGTTCAGCATCGCAATGGTCGAGGCGGTCACATCGGTGGGCGGCATCGTGAACTCGGCGCCACGGGCCTTGATCCGCTCGTAGTCGCCCTTGACGTCGTCAGTGTAGAACATGACAGCGGGCTGGCCCTGTTGAAATAGCGACTGCTGATACGCTTTGGCCGCGGGGTTGTTGTTCAGCGCCAGTTGCAGTTCAGTGCCATCCGGCTCCTCGGGCGAGACCACAGTCAGCCAGCGATATGGACCCTGACGGACATCGGTCTTCTTAGCAAAGCCCAGTACCTCCGTATAGAAGCGCAAGGCCTTGTCCTGGTCGTCCACGTACACAGAGGTCAGTTTGATTTTCATCTCGTTTCTCCTTTGTCATATTCGCGGTTTTCGAACACAGATTCCACTTCCTTAATATACTCTATAGGGTATATACCTGTCAAGGTATATACCCTGTTATCCTACCACAATCTCCATAATTTTCTTGTATAGAAAAAAGATGAGATATAATGAGCCAGGAAGCAGCCAGAAAACGAAGTTTCTATCTGATCTCACCTGAAAGGAGATTCTTGATACGTATATGACCCATCTCTATATGATTCGTCACGGCGATTATGTGAGTCTTACGAGCGAGCCATTTGACGGGGGCCTGTCCCCGAAAGGTATTCAGCAGGTCGGTTTGCTGCGTGACCGCCTGCTGCGAGAGGGCCTGAAGGCCGATGTGTTGATGGCAAGCACGCTGCCCCGCGCTATGCACACAGCCGAGATACTGGCGTCCGCGCTCCAATTGACTCCACTGTTTGAGGCAGGCTTTGAAGAGTGGCATAATCAGGACGGCTCGCTAACACCTGATGAGTTCCTGCGTATATGGCTTGAACTTTCACACGAGCAACTGCCGTTCCATCGCTTTACACCAACAAGCGAGACCTGGCTGGAATTCAAGTTGCGCAGCCTGTCTGCGCTGCGGCTGCTGCTTGAGGAGCACCAGGGCAAAACGATTGTGCTGGTCTGTCATGGTGGGATCATCGAGACGGCCTTTACATATTTTCTTGAGACGAGCGGCTTTGGCTTTCCCAAAGCGCTGGTAGAGGCACGGCACACAGCTATTACGCACTGGGAACAGAGAGACTATCCCGGCTTTCCCGGCCTCTGGGCGCTGCGTTGCTTCAACGATGATCGCCACCTTGAAAGTCTCACAGCAGCAGTTTGAGCCGCCAGAGGCTACCGGTCTTTGCCTCAGCTACCACGCCGCGTGCGTCATCCATCTCGAAGGAGCCAAAATCAAGGATGAAGAGGTATTCGCCAGCCGGGTCAAAGCGCACGTCAATTGGCCTGAGCAGGGGACGGGCAATGAGGGGGTGCAGGCTCCAGTCCGACGGGTCGACGACAGCTACCGAACGCCCTTCTCGCGGGCCGAAGGGTGCAGTCATAGGCACCTCATCACCAAAGAGAGCCACAAACAACTTGCCCGCCCAGCCTGGCAGCGACGAGGGCGCAACGTCGAATCTCACTGCCGCCGCGTGCGGCGGGAAGCGCAGCAGCGCCGGTTCGGGCGGTGGCAACTCGTGATGATTTGCCAGCACAAAAGTGGGACCTTCGCCACGCAGCGGACGATATGCGGGATTAGTGATGGGATCATCACCAATGAAGTCGGGCCAGCCATACCACGCACCCTGCCGCACTTCAAAGAGCAGGTCAGGGATGTTGCCAACCGGACGACTTCCGCGATCATCCGCTCCCTGATCAATCGCGAGCAGGCGGCCATCGGGTAGGAAGCCGAGACCAAAGGCGTTGCGAACACCCCATGCGACCAGTTCCAGTTCACTGCCATCGGGATTGCAGCGCATCACCGCCGCCGTGCAGGGGAGCCGGGCGGGAATACGCTGACCCGGCTCGGTAGGCACCCCAAAGGGAACAAATGCTCCCGTGTGCGCTTTCGCCCCCGGCTCGTTGCTGAGGGGGTCAGGCGTCTCAGCATTGAAGCCGCTCAACTCGATCTCATAGCCAGGGATGTCGTGCGCGTGGGGCAGCAGGCGCAGCCAGCCCAGCTCATAGGCGTCCAGACCAACAATGCCAGTGTTGGTCATTGACCCCTGACTGAAATAGAGTTTGCCATCAGGACCAAAAACCACCATATTGGTATGATAGTTGCCGGGGCCGGGCAAGTTGTCCAGAATCACCGTCTGCCGCCCATCCATCTCAAGTCGACTGATGCGTGCCGGATGACCTCCTTCTGAGATATAGAGGCCGCCTTGATAAAAAGTCAGGCCGTTCACCGGTGAGTGCAGCCCTTCGGCAAGCAGCGTGCGCGAGTTATCGCGCTCAAGCCGCCAGATGCGCCCACCCGGTCTCGCGCCGCCAAAGGGCAGCCCCGATTCGGCGACATAGGCCATGCCAGCTTCATCAAACGCGAGACTGGTCGGAAACGAAAACTCCCCCGCCACAAGTTCAAGTTGATTGTTGCTCTCCATCACACTGTCTCTTTCCTTACTCTCTACCTGAACAGGCAGAGTAATACAAAATATATCCTGATCTTACCAAAAGTAGATTATGAACAGGTGATAATCTGGTTGAGAAATGGTATTTCATAAAAACTGCGGATTATATCTTCCTCACTCTCGAATCTTCCTGCCAAAATATCTCCAAGCAGGTCTCCTTGAAGCCGACGCTCTGTCTCCAGGATGGCTCGTTCCCTCATCAAGACCAGAGCTGCAACTGTGGCCGCTCCCTGTACTGCAAGCACGTCCAGGTCGCCCAGGACACGGAGCACTTGTGGCACCGAGAGGACTGCCAAAGCCTCATTCCCCACGATCACTGGCACCACCAGGCGCACCCGGTCTTCACCTGGAATCGTGAGCAAGCGAGCACGATGGTCGAGCCGGAACAACTCGCCAATCAGCCGGGCGGAATCCCGGCCTCGTTGGGCCAGCTGGGCGAGGGTCACCGGTTCAGGACCCGGCGAGCCACGCGGTCTTGCGGAACTCAAGATAGTACCATGTCAATCCTCTAGAGCACCGGTCAAGTAATCAAGCAACAGCCTGAAGCTCAGCAGAAAGTGCTTGAGAACGAGCCAGGACGTGCAGATTGTGGACAACGGCACACCGGCGCAGATCGAAGAGATTTTTGCGCAGCCCGCGATAGCGTGCGCGTCGTCCTTGCCATTGACCCACATGGGCCAGAGTATGCTCAACGGTCACCCGCTCACGCAGTTTGGCCCGTCCCTGTGGGGTCTGTTGACGTTGGCGTAACTCGATGAGCAAGGCTTCATCAGGATGGATGCTCACACTCCGTCCTTTCGCACTGGTAGTGCATTGGGTTTGCAAGGGGCACTGGGCGCAGGTTTCTCTGGGAAAGTGGACGATCCCACCAGGCACAAAGGGCATTTCTTGCTCAGCCGGACAGCGAATGATCTGCCGTTCCCAATCAAGGGCAAACGCCTGCTTGTGAAAGCGTTTGCTGATCCGAACTGGCCAGGCTTTGCAATACACCTCCAGATCATCGCCGCGCTCTCGCACCAAATGGCTGCTCAAATACGCCCGATCAATGTGCAGTTCTTTCAAAGCCACGTGTTGTCGATCCAGATCTGCACTAATCGCTTCAGTCACACTGGCTTCAGGAACATTGGCTGGGTGATTCCCACCGCGCGGATCAGACCGCTATCCAGATCGTGAAGCACATGTCGCTTGTATCCATCCACCCACCCGCTCCGACTTTTGCGACCATAGCGCATTTGTCCGTCTTCGACGCTGATACGCCGGTCCCTGGCAACCCCCTTGACGAGGCTCGCCTTTCCCTTTTCGCTGATCTGCACATCTTGCTCCTCGACCTGTTTTGCAATCGCTAAGACGGGATCGGCCACAGCTTTGTCCTCTGGATCGCCCAACTGTTGGACCCAGGCATCAACTGTGTGCAACACCTGCAAAACCAGTGTCAGCGCCTCGTCTTTCTGGAGTTGTTGATCCCAGTCCCGATCCAGCGCTGCCTTCAAGCTTGTGCCACAGACCAGTTCTGTCCTCGCTTCCTGGGCGACTTCGCCCAGCCCCCGCCCCTGCTGGTCAGCCACCACTCTCATCACCTTTTTGAGCGCATGTCCTAACAAATTGTACGTATCTTCGACTCGCCCTGCCCCCACAAGGGACTGCTATCGAGTGCAGCGCGCAACGCCCGTGGCCTAAACGCCTGCCTCTGGCTGGCCACTTCGATGGTTTGCTCAATGAGTCGTCGGTCCATTTGCGCGTCGATCAGCCGCTGGCGGAAGGCCACCAACGTTCCTTTGCTGAAGGGAGCCTGGTCGGTATCCAGACAATCCAGCACCAACTGCCATCGGCGACCCATGAGCGTCGCTTCAATGACCTCATCATCTGAGACACCCGTGTAGGCTTGTACAATGGTTGCCAGGGCCAGTTGCGCCGGAGCAATGGGTGGCTGACCTCGCTTACTTGTTCGGTACAAGCCTGCCAATTCCTGCTGAAACGCCGCATCGAACAGCTCGTGCCGATGGTGGCGCAGAAATACAAACAATTTGGCTCTCCGTATCCGCTTCACGACCCACTCCTCTTGCTCGGAGAGCTCTACTGGGGGTTGCCAAAGTGAGGGTTGCATGGGTCTTCTAGCTCCTTTGGTCTTCTCCTGTTGTTACTTCTGCCACCAGCGCCTCCAGTTTGTGCTCAATGAGCCGCGCAACACGGGTGATCTCCTCGTGTTGATACTGCATGAGCAGAGAGATGAAGCTATCATAGGCCACGAAGGTTCTCCCCTGCTCATCCTCGTACACAACGAGCCGCAGAGGAGCGTACAGGCCAGCTTCTGGCTGGTGGCAGGTCATTTGAACTGCCAGGAGTGGGTTGCCAATCGTGTACTGAGTTGCACGACTGGTTTTTCCTTGCAGAGAGAGCAGAAGGCCATGATCCGTCTTGGAGAAGAGGGCGAAGCCGCTTGTCCCAAGAGACTCTTCTATCGCCTGTACAATATGCTCCCAGGATGCGTTGGCGACCAGCAATTGTTGTCTCATCGCTTCCCAGTTTCGTGCCAGACCCAGGCGAGCTTCAAGTGCGTCAAGCACCTGTTCATACGGCTGGTTCGACGCGACGACGGTGTGCTGGGTGATGATGGGCGTGGTTATCTGTCTCATAGGTGTGCCTTCCTGACAAAAGGTGTGTCTGTGTGAATCGTGCTGGGACAACAGGTAACGGTTAGCGTTTTGCTGGATGTTTGAGCCCTGGCAGTTCTTGCTGAATCGCTTCACCTAGCTGTTGGAGCCGGATGTGCCTGCGATACGCCCGCCGGTCAATTCCTTCTCCCCGTTTCCAGACACCAGTGATCGCGCGCGTCGCTCGGATATCACTGGTAGGATCGCCTTCCACCAGCAGCAAGTCGGCGCGTAGCCCTGCGGCGATACGACCTCGATCGGCCAGATCAAAGATGCGTGCCGGGACCGAAGTCGCGGCAGCGAGCGCATCTTTCGGGGTGAGTCCCGCCCTGACCAGCAGTTCTAACTCATGATGTACGCTTACTCCGTGAACACTTCCAAATGGCGCATCGGTTCCCGCCAGGATAGGCACGCCCACCGCCTTCAATTGTCGTACCGCTTCCTGTGCCACGCTGTGACTGCCAAAGCGGTACGAGCGGCGGCTTCGCAACTGCGTCCTGTCGGCAGAAGAAAGGTAGGGAGAAAGGTGAGGGTCGTTGATCAGAGACTCGCTCGAAGCCTCGCCACACAGGTATTCCAGCACGGAGAGCGTCGGAATCGCAAAGATATGGGAGGAAGCGGCCAATTGAGCAAAAGAGGCATCAGGAACCTGATCCACGAACAAGTGTGCCAGGCCATCGACCCCTGCCTCGATAGCATCACGAGTATCCTGCAATTTGAGCACATGCACCACCGTTCGCTTTCCTCGCCGATGGGCTGCCTCGATCACAGCAGCCATGGTCTCCTTCGAGAGCGTCGGTTCCGGTTGGCCCGTCTTGTGGGCACGATCATCATAAACGATCTTGATATAGTCCGAGCCCTCTGCAATCCGCGCATCGACAAAGGCTTGCGCTTCCTCTGGTTCGGTCAGCGTGGGAATGGGCATTCCAAACTCGGTCCCGTGTCCACCGGGAGCGGTGACCATGGTGCCAGCAGAGCGCAGATCGGCCAGGTCTTGCCCCTCATCCGTCTCTTGGAGGGCTTTAATCTGTTGTGCCACACGCCAAGAGGTTCCCATATCTAGTTCCGTCGTCACGCCAAAGATCGGTGCCTGTCGGAGGCCGGAGAAATCAAAGGTATGCGCATGAGCATCAATCAGACCGGGCAAGAGCGTGAAGCCCGTTCCCTCAATGACCAGGGCCGAAGGTGGGAACACGAGATGGCTCCCCACAGCAGTAATCATGCCATCTTGAACGATGATGGTGTCATCGTCCAGCACGCGCTCTCCATCAAAAATGCGCACCTGGTGAAAAACAGTCGCCTGTCCCATCGATTTTTTTCTCCTCTTCAATTGTTACTTTCTTTGCTTCATGAAGCAAGGCTGAGACGGTAGCCTTTGCGCTAAGGATAGCTATCGTAAACTAACCTGAAAGCGAATTTTTTTAGCGCTCCTGAGTGCGCAGGCCACGCAGCCAGATGCGACTCATCTCTGCCTGAACCTGGGTAACCGAAGCCGTGAGATGGAGCATCAAACCGTACTGGATCGCGAGAATCATGCTCATATAGCCCCAGGTGGCCGCATCCAGAGTGGTTGCTGGGTCCAGGAAACCGCGCTCCTGGGCACGTTCGACCAGTTGGCGGATCAGCTCATAAAGCGCCCGGTTATGCTTGCTAATGCAGCGAGCAATCTCGGGATCACCGGCTTGTGTGACTGCCTGAAAGAGAATGCGCTGCGTCTCAGGATCGGCGGTAATCACCGCACAATACTCGTCCACAATGTGTGCGAGCGCATCAAGGAGATCTTCCTCAGCCCGGTGCCAGAGGCGTTCTCGCAGTGTTGCCAGAAACTGCGTGCTTCCCTCACCAAGGACAGCCAGGAAGAGACCTTTCTTGCTGCCAAAGTGCTTGTAGAGCATGGGCTCGGTGACCTCACTCTCGCGTGCCAGTTCGCCCACGCTCGCCTCTGCATAGGTGGAGCGTGCGAAGACCCGTTTGGCGCTCTGGAGGAGCAACGCGCGCCGCTCTTTCCCGCGCAGCCGTACCCGTTTTTCTGGCTGAGGTAGCTGCTCATGCGTCATGGGATCATCTTCCTTCACAGTCATTAGTTAACGTTCATTAACCTATGAGGTGAGTATATCTTGTGCAGAGTGACTTGTCAAGGGGAAAACTGGTTCCTGATTTCCTTTTGGTCAAAGGTGTGGATGGCATACATCCTTTGTGCGTCCTGGCCCGCTGCCTGTTGTTTCAAGCTGATCTTCAAGATGCTGCTTGATTTCTCGATCGGCGCTCTAGCAGAAACTGTCGTCCTGATCTAGATGGGCAAGTTAGACTTTGCCTGACATCCCGATCACGCGCCCGAATACCAGTTTGGGAAGAGGCCATCGTTTAGCCCACACTGCCCGACATCTCCAACTGGATCAGGCGGTTGAGTTCAACCGCGTATTCCATCGGGAGTTCCCGCGTGATTGGCTCGATGAAGCCGTTGACGATGAGCGAGTAGGCCTCGGACTCATTGAGGCCACGGCTCATCAGGTAGAAGAGCTGGTCGTCACCAACTTTCGAGACGGTGGCCTCGTGGCCAATCTCGGTCTGGTTCTCTTCGACACGAATGGTGGGATAGGTATCAGTCCGCGCATGCTCATCAAGCAAAAGCGCATCGCAACGGACACTGGACTTCGTGTGGTGCGCACCCCGGTTGACGCGCACGAGACCGCGATAGGAGGCGCGACCAGTCCCCTTGGAGACCGACTTCGAGAGAATCTGGGACGTGGTGTACGGAGCAAGGTGCGTCATCTTGGCTCCCGCATCCAGGTGCATCCCTTCGCTGGCGAATGCCACGGAAAGAACATCACCACGAGCACCTGGCTCCATCAACAGAACCGCCGGATACTTCATGGTAACCTTCGAGCCCAGGTTGCCATCAACCCATTCCATCGTTGCATCCCGGTATGCTGCTGCACGCTTGGTCACCAGGTTGTACACATTCTTCGACCAGTTCTGAATGGTCGTATAGCGCACACGGGCACCCTCCATCACCTTGATCTCGACAACAGCACTGTGCAGGCTGTCGCTGGCATAGGTTGGGGCAGTACATCCCTCAACATAATGCACATAGGAGCCTGGAGCAGCGATAATCAACGTGCGCTCGAATTGTCCCATGTTTTGAGCGTTGATACGGAAGTAGGCCTGCAAAGGAATTTCAACACGCACCCCCTCCGGCACATAGACGAAGCTGCCACCACTCCAGACCGCGCTGTTGAGCGATGCAAACTTGTTATCGGATGGCGGAATCACCGTGCCAATATGCTCTTTGATAATGTCAGGATACAGGCGCAGAGCGGTATCCATGTCAGTGAAGATGACACCCAGCTTCTCCAGGTCTTCGCGTACCTTGTGGTACACCGCTTCACTCTCGTACTGTGCGGTTACGCCCGCCAGGTACTGCTGCTCAGCCTGCGGAATACCCAGTCGATCAAAGGTATCTTTGATGTCTGAGGGAATATCGTCCCAGGTTTTCCCTTGCTGGGCGACTGGCTTGATATAGTAGTAGATATTGTCGAAGTCAATCCCCGCGAGATCCGCACCCCATGTGGGCATTGGCCGTTTCTCGAAGAGAGCCAGGCTCTTGAGACGGAACTTGCGCATCCACTCAGGCTCGCCTTTCATTTCGGAGATCTGCTCCACGACCTTCGTACTCAGTCCTCGCTCGGACTTGAATACGTAATTTTCTGCCGTATGGAATCCAGCAGAATACACCTGCTGTTGCGCATCATAGGTCTGAGTACTCATCAAAATTTCCTCCGTCCGCTCATCTATTCATTTTTCTTACTTATACTGTAGCTACTGTAACACAATTTTTAATATTTGTCAAATAGGCAAAGCCGAACTTCAAGGCATAAAAATTTCATTTTCCCTTCTTTTTATTTGATTAAGTATTGCGAAGCAACAAAAAATAGTGTATACTTAGAGTGTCTTATAAGATTTCTTATGAGCAGTATCTCTTGAGCATGTTCTTCCTGGAAGCAGCTTGCAGCATCGGGTGCGTCATCTCTTCCTCTCGACAGATTATACACGCCCTGTCATCAAGCAGTGTCTCTCATAGCACAGCAAAGGATACCATTATGTCAGCGTTCATTCTCCCGTTACTGCTCCTCGTGTTTCTGCTTGGCGGCATCTGACGACACGATGCATTGTATCAACGTCAGGAGGCAAGAGCGAGCAAGGCAGCCAGTAGCATGAGGGAACCAGGAAAAGCGGCTCTCCATTAGTTGTTCTCATGGCTCTGTACAAACAACAACGAGCAGGAAAGTGAAAGCATATGGCAAATCAGAAGCATCTTGATCTTCTTTCATCAGGGAAAACGCTTTGGAATGCGTGGCGACGAGACTTTTCTGAGGTCCAGGCTTTAGAGCCGGACCTCCACGGAGCCAATCTCCGTGGAGTAGACCTCCACGGCATGAATCTGCACGGAGCCGACCTGAGTGAGGCCAACCTTCAGGGAGTAGACCTGCAAGGAGCAGATCTGCGAGAAGCGGACCTCCGCCACGCCAATCTGAGCCATGCCAATCTGAGTGAGGCCGATCTGCTGAAGGCACACCTCCACAGGGCGGACTTACGTGGCACTGTCCTCTGCCGCACGAACTTACAGGGAGCAGACCTCAGCGGCGCAGACCTGCGGGGGGCAGACCTGGATGGAGCAATGCTGGGCAAAGCGCATTTTGAGGAAGCGAACCTGTCCGGGGTAGACCTCAGTCGAGCAGACCTCACGAAGGCCGATCTCCGTGGCTCTGTCCGGACAGAGCCAGCGAACGCCGCGAGCAGTGCAACCTCTGCTGTTGCTTCCAGGTCGGGCGATCATGCTGCCTGATTCTCTCACCTCATACCAGGCCCCTTTTCTCTGCCACCCCTTCAGTGAAAACCATCAGTACACTTCGTAGTACAGAAAGTGAGCAAGCAACGAATGAGCAAGAAAACAAGAACGACTTCAGCACCCAGGCCGGGTGGAGACGGAGGTATTACCATATTGAGAAACCACTACTATGTCCAGCACCTCGCCGATCACGTTTTTGTGATCCGGGAGCGCATAACTGAAGACGGAGAGCCAGGACCCAATGATCGTCTTGTCCGGTCGTTCGCTGTCCGTGATGATGCCTACAGGGTTGTGAGCGAGATGAACGAGACACGAAGGAAGCTCGATGAACACCTTGAGGGTGAGAATGACGCGGACGTTTTTGTGGGCGATAGTCATAGCGATCTGTTCCATGAATTGGGACAGCAGGAAAGAGGCAAATAATGAGCAATCAGGAACAGATTGCCCTGCTCCAGCAGGGCATTGTGAAGAGGTGGAATACATGGAGACAGGCTCACCCTGACCTTCCCCTTGATCTGGATGAGGCAGATTTGAGCGGATTTTATCTCGGTGGCTTCAATCTCTCCCATGCACATCTGCGTGGTGCCAACCTCAGTGAGACCGATGTGAACAACGCGGATCTCAGTTATGCTATCTTAAGCGGGGCCAATCTGGAGAGAGCCAACCTTGCCAGCGCCGACTTGAGGAATGCGGATTTCCGCGGTGCTAACCTGAGCGAAACTTTTCTGAGGGGGGCCAATCTGTGGGAAGCCATCATCACGTCTGACCAATTGAAGCAGGCCAGAGCCAGAAGATAGAGGGGAAGTGAGAACATGCAACAGGTCAGGATTTATAGGTCAGGTCTGTTTAAGGGAGAAGCGCGGTATCAGTTTTTGAGAGATGTCAAGAAAATGGCAAGGAAGGGCTGGCATCTTCATACCCCCTCAGATGAAGGAGTGGGGAAGGGGCAGGCACATACCGGTCGATACAAAGCGATCTATGAGAAGAAGGACAGTGATCATTTGCCAGTTCAGGGAGGAAGCAGCTATGCCAACCTGGGAAGACGTTGATAGGAGACAACAGGCCCGCAAAGAGCGCGAACAACGCGCCACTGAGTCCATTTTCAATGCCATCGGCCTCAATCCAACAGAGCAGCAGCGCGAGCGGGTGATGATCAGTCTCAACCACTTTGCCGCTGATGTGGTCAATGCAGATCGTCAGCGGCTGGCAAACGATTTCAGCGACGCACTGACTGAACATGGCGTTGAGGTGAACGTGGCGCATTTCACCGGCGATGCAAGCTCTCCTACTGAATACTGGCTTATCTATGGCGACATCCACTCGCCAGGCCCAACCTTTGATCTGGCGTTGCTTGAGTTCGTTTTGAAGCTCTTGCGAAAAGGAGGGAAGGAGTAACGCAACGAGGGAGAACTCCTCTGAAGGGATCAAGCATTGAGCGAAACGTTCTTCGTGTTTCACTCTTCCCCACGTGCGCACCCATCCGGCTGCAATTTCCTGCCTGACACTTTTTTTGCTTCTGGTCACTCTAAAGAAGAAAGAGACGGAAGCGTAAAACAAGAATGGAGTCAGCTATGGCAAAATGGTCTCGGGGGGTCATTGCTTCAGCAAGCAGTATCGGGCTAGTAGCTGTGATGGTCAGCAGTGGTATCGTGTTATTGGCGCATCGCTTTGTCAATGAATTTACCCATTCGCATGTCTTATTAGACGACAACCAATTTACATGGGATATGCCAGTCGCAGAGTCAGAACCTTCAGCAATGGTGCGCCGGCAACTGAGAATCGACACCTGTGACGGCCAACGTCTCTGCGGCGAGTTCTGGGCGCAACCTCGTCCGGCCCCGACGATCATCCTCTGTCATGGCTATCGCGTTCCCCAGGTTCATTTGCGTCCGGTCGCAGCCCTGGAGTACCGCGCTGGCTACAATGTCCTGCTCTTCGATTTTCGCGGACATGGCAAGAGTACACAGGCCGTTGTCAGTGGAGGCATCGCCGAAGTGCGCGATCTGCAAGCGGCCGTGCAGGCAGCACGGCAGCAGCCAGAGACGCTGCCAGGCAAATTGGCGCTGCATGGCTTTTCGATGGGAGCCGCTGTCAGCCTGCTGATGCCGCTCCATCCCGAGGTGGTCGGCATCATTGCGGATAGCGCCTATGCTCGCCTGGATGCCATCTTGCAACGGCTCGCCCACTACCGTCTCACAGAAGAAAGCACTTCCTGGCCTGCCCTCTTCCACAAGCTCCAGGTTCTCTTGCCTGCTCTTTGCTGGGCGGCAGTCGTGACGAGCCGACTGCTCTTCCGTCTGCGCTTTGGTCACCCCTTAATAGCGCGCCCTGATCGCAGCTTCAAGCATTGGGTTGCCTCGGCAAAGATAACGCATCAGCCTTATCCCGCCATCCTGTTAATCCATAGCAGAGACGATGAGTTGATCCCTTTCTCTCATGCCCGGCAGATTGCAGCACAGGCACAGGCATGTCATATCCCCATCGAAACCTACTTTGTCCACCACGCTCCCCACGGCGGAGCCTACGGAAGCGATCCAGAGCAATATGTCATACGCCTGAAGCACTTCCTGGCGCAACAGACGGGGACACCGGCAAGCGAGAGAGAGGTGCTTCAAACGGGAGTTCATTTCAGAGACGATCTTCTCCAGGTATGAACACTTCACCTTGCAACGGGCGAGCCTGTCCTCGATACAGCAGCCTTCTCCTGCGTCTTGCGGCGCATCCTCAGAGTCGGTGGGATGCGATATACATCATGGGCAAGGCCGAGCCGTTCGAGCGTCCAGATGAGATAGCCGGAGAGGTCGAACTGCCACCAGTGCAGCCCATGAAACGCGGAGCGTGGGAAGGCATGGTGATTGTTATGCCAGCCCTCTCCGAACGCTAGCAGCCCAACCACCCACTCATTACGGCTGCGATCGTTCGTCTCGAACTCCCGCTTGCCAAAGGTGTGGCAGACCGAATTGACGCTCCAGGTCACGTGGTGGGTGAGGAACATGCGTACCAGTCCTCCCCACAGCAGCCCCGTCCAGCCGCCAAGCGCAAACGGGATGAGCAAGGAGAGCAGCGACCAGAAGAGGAAGGTACGGCTGACAAAGACGACCATCCGGTCTTTCTGCAGGTAGCTACAGTACACATTGGGATCGACCTTCTCACCAAACATCCAGCCAATGTGCGCATGAAAGAAGCCTTCGACAGGGCTATGCGGGTCGCCTTCACGGTCGGCCTGCGCATGGTGCTTGATGTGTGTGGCCGCCCATTCGATGGCCGGTCCCTCAAAGGACATCGAGCCCAGGATCAGCAAAAGGCATTTGACAATGGGATGGGGCCGAAAGCTGCGATGCGTTAGCATGCGATGGAACCCGACGGTCACACCCAGGGCCACAAGAGCGTACAGAGTTGCTAGCAGCGCGAGATCGGACCAATGAACGGCGCGCTGCCAGAGCAGCACAATAGCCAGCACTGTAGCCAGTAAGGGAACAATCACTACGACAAGGACAACGCCTTTATAGACAGAAAAGGGTTTCATAAAACCTCCACCTGATAGATGCTCCACTGCAAATGCGGAACAACTATTGGAGAGAGGTATGCGGGCTTTTGTTTCAAAACATTTCCCTTGAGAAGGTGATATATGGCATTACTGTAAGAGAGGAAAATGAGAAGTTTTCCCAGAAGCATGCGTTACATCCTGAATAGGGTGATGGGTCGACCTTCAATGCCCATCTGCCAATTATCTGCGCCAGAGGAGCACGCCTTCTCCCCAGCGAAGCGATGAGTTGAGGACAAAGACGATTCCCCGCACATGATCCCGATATTCAACACTTTTGGGAAAGCCCTCTACTCGGCGCATGACCAGGAACTGAGCGAACAGAGCAGCAGGGAAGTTCTTTCCACCATCCAGCGCATCGATGCGAGGATCGATCAAGAATAAGGCAGCGATACCCGGTTGATCGATGAGCCAACGGGGTATCGCTGAAATGAACAGGATTAATGAGAGCGACGACGCCTGCGACGCTGTGCCTCAGCTTTCCGCTTGCGGCGCACCTGCGGACTTTCATAGTGTCGTCGACGTCGGGACTCGGCCAGGATTCCGGCGTCCTGTACCTTGCGGTTGAAACGTTTGAGTGCTACTTCAAAGGAATCGCCCGGATTGATGTGAATGTGACTCATGACGATTACCAGCGCTTACCCTGGTCATGAGAACGGCCAGAACCTTGCTGCTGATAACAATCACTACAATAAACGGGCCGGTCATCGCGTGGCTGAAAAGGGACCTCGGCCTGATTGCCACAACTGGCACAGGTGATGGTATACATGGTGCGTGGTTCGCGCTGGCGATGCCCTGTCCCCTGGCCTCTGTTTGAATACCCACCACCTGCCTGTTTATGTGCAGCACGGCACGAGGGGCAACGACTCGGCGCATTGGTGAGGCCACGGCTCTCGAAAAATTCCTGTTCGCCAGCCGTGAAGGTGAATTCCTGATTACAGTCGCGGCAATACAAGATACGATCGGTAAATTCCATTCTGCTTTCTCTATTCCCAGGCTTGAAGCCTGGTGTATACTCCTGTATTGCGCAGCTTCCAATAGACATCCTACTCGTAGCAACGATACACTATACAGTATTGCCAATTATAGCACATTTCGCCTGCCAAAAGCATATGTTCTCCTGTCAGAAGCCGATTTTTCCCATGCCGGGCTGTTGAAATCGCCGTCTGAGCCAGCTTCCAGAGGTTCCTCCTGCTTTGAAATAACCAGGCGATCTGGTTTTCAGCCACCGTTCATCTGCTTTTTATGGTATACTATCTTTGTATTAAGGACGGTGTCGTGACGAGGCAGGGAGAAGTTCCAGGAAAGGTGAGCGAAACAGGCAATCTCATTGTCGAAGCAGTGGGCCAGCTTCCAGCGTTGCCTCCATTTTCTTCTCGTAAATCTCTCATGAAACACACCACACGGTGATGTATCGCTCTTTCTCGTCATACTACCCACGTTGAGGCAGACTTATGGCTGGATTATACAGAAAGGGTTCGTGTTATGCCATCTTTCATCCTCTTGCTTCTTATCCTGCTGGTCTTTGCCTCTGCATTCGGACTCATGATCTATAGTGACTTCAAGAGGCGAGCCAGGGAAAAGAAACGCAACCAGTATCATGATCGCGTCTGAGATGGGTTTCTCTCAGGAGAACTGATGTTCGACACAGCAAGTGTATTCATCAATCAGATGTGTGCGACCTGCCGACAAGAGGAGGGGGTATGAGACATTCAGAACAGAGAGGCCTTGCCACAGAAAAGGAGGAAGCGATGAGACGGATACCGAGTGGAGTCATTATCTGGAGTTTGAGTCGATATACCAGAAACCAGAACTTATGGGATCGTAGCTGCCAGAGATGTAAGCAGAAAACACCGGTCTTTGAGTACGAACACCGTGATGAACAGGAACGGCCTGTCTTTAGCTATCTGTGTGAGGAGTGTGGGCAGAAGAAACTGGCGGAGTGGCTGCAATGCGCTGAAAGTCCCGATTATGTGCATCTTGGCTATCAGACGGACTTTGATATCGCGACCGTTTACTACGAACAAAAAAATGATGGCGAGACCTTGTTACTGACACGCTGGAGCCCAGAACAACGCCGACGTAGGCTCCAAGGCGAGCAATAGAAAACGGGAAGCGTGAAGGGAGAAGAAGAAGCCCTTCTCTTCTCCAACACACAAACTGTCAAATAAACTGTCTCAAGAGAAAACAGGAGTAAGGAAGACGAATGAAAGCTGATAAGAAGCCACTTGAGGGCAGAGGACGGTGAAACACTAGAGAGTCCCCCTCGGCATTTTCAAAGCGCCTTAAGGTAGGTAAGAAGCCGCTTGAGGCGTTTTTTGTCAGGCAAAGACAGCAAAGTTGACGCAAAACCGTTATAACATCCTGACTAGCCCGATGTGCAGGTTTTTTAAGCAACCAGCCGATCCAGTTGGAGCGGAGGAGCCTGATCTTGCAAATTGAACAAGACACACAACGTATGCATGAGGACCATGCGCGAGCCTCCGATTGCGCAGGTGCGCCGGAGCCAGGTACATCTGGGTCATCCCCCGGCCAAGACAGTCTCATGTGCAGGCGAAAGCCATAGAAGGTCTGGCGCGTATTATGATCTTTGCTAAAGCTGGCGCTATCGAGGATCGTCCACTTGAGCAAAAAACGTTTCCAGGTCTCGCAGTTCTCTTTCTTCCATCGCATCGTCTCCCCCTTTCTGCTCATATTCTCTCACCTCCTCCAAATTGAGATGCGATTGCCCTGCTCTGGTAGCTGTTTTCATGGCTCCTCAGGAAGATAAGGATGAACCTGCCTCCACCTATTCCACCTTCTCCAATGCTTTCCGAACAGTATCAACAAGTTCCGGCGTAAGCGTATTCTGTCTGCGAGCAACGTCAGCTACTTGCCATACCTTATCCCACTCCGCTTTGTAAAGTGCATCTCTTTTGACGTTCTTACCTGTATATTCCCTTAGATAGGCATCTAAGCGCATAGAAAGCCGCATTTGCGTTATGTTATCGCTCATTTTACTCCGACCTCGTCTTTCTGGTTGGATCTACGGTGGTATCGAGATTCATTTGTGCCATGGGCTGGACTATCATCGTATAATCTCCTTTCCTCATTCATGACAAAGGGTATGCCGAGTCGCACTATATGGCGTCCGAGTTCCTCCGGATCGATGGGAGTGCCCAGAAGTACGGGCCGCCGCGTCTGGATGACAGCAAGAGCCTGTTTTGGCAATGGGATACCCAGGAATGCTTGTGCTTCACTTGTTCTTGCGCTCTGTTTTCCCTCTCCAATGCTTTTTCCCTCTCGATGAGGTTTCCTCAATGCCTTCTGCTCTCAAGATGAGCTACGAAGCGTTAGAAAAAGCGTTATCCAGGCGTTCCTTGAGGAGATGCCTGGCCCGAAAGAGATGGGTCTTGATCGTGCCAACAGGTATAGAGAGGATGTCAGCCATCTCTTCATACGTCTTCTCCTGGATGTGGCGCAGGATCAACACCATGCGATACTTGTTCGGCAGCTTCTCAATCTGCTCACGCACCACGACCTGCAGGGCACGTAGCTCTAGCATATCTTCCGTCCCCTTCTGCTTGTTTAGCCCTTCCAGCATCTGTTCCGCTGCCATGGCCGCCTGCAAGGATCGCTCGCGCTTGCGCCGTTCAAGCTGTTTCAGGGCGCAATTGTAGGCGATGCGATAGAGCCAGGTAGCAAAGCGCGCCTCGCCACGGAATGCTGGCAGCCCCTGCCATGCAGCAATAAAAGCCTCCTGGGTAATCTCACTGGCATCATCATGGTCTTGCAGCATATGCAAAACCATATTGAAGACGCGGCGCTGGTGACTTTGTACGAGGAGCGCATAGGCTCCCTGGTCTCCTTGTTGGCTGGCTTTCACCAGTTGCGCCTCGTTCTGCTCAGCTTGTGAAGAGGCGATGTCTGGAAGAGATATCTCCACGGGAATTTGTATCACTTCACGAACGTCCCCCATGTGTCCTCAGACTTCCATTACTGCTCATACGTCACCTGCTCTTCACGGACTTCAAGCTGCTTCAAGCTGGAACCTGGCTTCATCAAGAACCTTTCTCTGTTTGCCGCTATACGATCTGACAACCAGTACTAAAAGTATCCTAACCGCGCAGCGTTAAATAAAGCGTTTAAAAAATGTTAATAAGGAACAGAGGTTGGTCACTGACAGAGAATGGGAGGAATGGCAAGAACCTGTGCAGCGAGTTCTTATCAGGAGCAACAAGTCAGCGCTCGCTTCGGCAACCAGTTACGCCGCGATGAGCCCTTGTGTATCGTCTCGTCAGATCGAAGGACTACGGCGCGGCCAGGGTACTCAGGCGGTTGAGGGCAGTGCTCTCCAGCGCAGGCTGGCATGCATCCCGCGCGTACGCGAACAGCGAGGTATAGGCTGTCCGAGCCTTCTCCCACTCAGCGTTCAGTTCATATGCCCGGCCCAGGTGGGTGTACAGATGCTCGATCTCCGGCGCAGGAAGCCTGGCTTCCAGGCCGTGCGATGGCACAGACCCGGTCAGCAGATGCCACGCCTGCTCGTAGAAGGTGATGGCATCGCGCACGGCTACCAGGTGCATGGCCTCATCGCCTGCGGCGAGACTCCAGCGGAAGGCCGGTTCCGCTAGCCCCGCAGCCAGCGCATGGTATGCCAGTACAGCAGCAGGTGCAGCCGCCGCTTGCAACACTTCCAGCGCACGGCGGTGAAAGATGGAGCGCCTCGCCTCACCTGCCTCGCCATAGACCACCGCACGGATCTTCGCGTGCGCGAACACGTAGCGCCCGGCAGTTCCGCGCCCGCCCTGGCGCTCCGACTCATGCAGCAGGTGGCTATGCAGCACCTCGTCCAGGGCAGAGAGTCCGTCCTGTTCTGTGAGATCGGCCACCTGGCACAGGCGCTCAAAGGTGATTCCCTGACCGAGGACGGCTCCTGCCACCAGCAGCGCAAAGGCGTTCGGCGCAAGTCGATCCAGGCGGGTGCAGATAACTTCGCGCACGCTGGGCGGGAAGAATCCACGCACCACCATCTCATGCTGCATGGCAGCGGTAAAGTCAATCGTCCATCCACCATTTTCGTTCGGACGGGAGGTGAGTGCGCCACGATCGAGCAAGACCTTGAGCGTTTCCATGAGATAGAAGGGGTGCCCCTCTGTTTCCGCAAAGAGCCACTGGCCAAAGCGTTCCAGATCCGGCGACTGCCCACCGTCTTTGCCCCCTTTGCCACTGAATGCCTGAAGCAGGCTCAGGATGTCTTCGGCGCTGAGAGGACCAAGCGGGAGATGGGTGAGCGGGACGGCGCGCTCCATACCAGTTCGCCACTCGGGAAGCGCGGGCCTCATAGCTCTCTCCTCCAGACGCAGCGTCAGCAGCAGGAGCGCAGGAGCCTCACTCTCCGAGAGGCGCCGGGCCAGATAATGCACCACGTCGAGCGAAGCGGCATCGGCCCACTGCACATCATCGATGAACAAGACGAGCGGTGCCCGTGCCGCCAGGGACTGGCCCAGGCGCGCCACCGCCTCGAACAACCGATTGCGCGCTCCCGACCTGTCCCCGCCAGGGTCAGGCAGGTCAGGATAGCGATCGCGCAGTTCGGGGAGCAGGCGCGAGAGTTCCGCCAGCCACAGGTCCGAAAGCAAGTCGTCCGGGGCATTCTCCCGCTCGATGCGCGGGCGTAAGGCCTCGATCACAGGCAGGTAGGGCAGTTGACCACCGGTTTCAAACGCCTGTCCCCGCAGCACGTCCGCCCCCTCTACCTCTGCCCAGGCCAGAAATTCGCTCGCCAGCCGCGTCTTGCCAATGCCGACCTCTCCCTCCAGAAGCACAACCTGCGTCTGGCCTCGCCGGGCAGTATGGTAGGCCTTGATCAAGGTACTCAACTCCGTCGTTCTCCCCAGGAGCGGGCCTTCGAGGAACGCCGCCGGGGAAAGCGCAAGCGCGGGCGTAGGTGACTCCTTGCGACGTGGAGGAGCAACAGCGCGCATCCGGCTGGCCAGCGCCACGGTTTCCAGAGTTGGCTCAGTCTGCATGCCCGTTGCCAGTATAGCCCGGCAATTGTCATAGGCGTGCAGGGCAGCGACCCGATCACCAGCCGCGAAGTGCAAACGCATCAGACGCCGGTAGGCGTCCTCATGCAGCGGGGCAAAGACGAGCCAGCGGTTGACCGTTTCAATGGCGGCCTCAAGCTCTCCAGCTTCGAATTGCATCTGAGAGAGGCGGTCAAAAACTTCACCTGTGCGCAGGTGCCAGTACTCGCGTTGGAACCGCACCCAATCGTCGAAGGCCGGAGCATCACGCAGCGCGAAGCCCTCCAGGAACTCACCACGCGGGAGGCTGATCGCGTGTTGAAGCCTGGCAAGCAGGGTGCGCCGTTCCTCTTCTGGCATGGTCAGCGTCGTGTGGGTCGAGGCATGTGCCGCCGCCCAGGCTTCCTGGAGGGTATGGAGGTCGAGTTTGAGATTGGAAGTGAGATCAAGTCCGAGCGTGTCACGTTTGATGAGGAAGTGAGACACCGGTTCAACAGAGGTATCCTCACACAGCAGATGACGCAGATGGAGCAGGCTAATGCGCAGGGCTGCCCGGCCATGCTTCGCGTCCCCTTCTGGCCAGAACAGCTCAGAGAGTTTCTTACGCTCATAGATGCCGCCTTCCACCGCCAGATAGATGAGCAGCGCAAGTTCCTTGCGCGTGGAGAACAGCAGCACTTGATTCGCATGGCGCGCTTCTGGCGGACCCAGTAATGTCAGGTATAAGTCACCCATTTAACGTTCCTCATAACGCTCTGCTGCTATGATGAGATCAGAAATGCGACAGGCAAGAGGACTGCTCCACATAAAGAACAAAAGGATGTCAGAGAGTTTCAAGCCAACGACTAGATAGAACCTATTTATTATCGCACAAAACAGACAGAAGTGAAAGGAGAGCCTCCCATGCTCCCATGCCCCAGGAAAAAGAATCCTCTGCCCGCAGAGCAGCAGGCCAAACTGATCGAACTGTTGAACCGCCGCTTAGCCGACGCCATCGATCTGCAGTTGCGAAGCAGACAGACGTACTGGAATGTCAAAGGGCCTCATTTCATGGCCCTGCGTGAGCTGTTCGACAAGGTTACCGAGGGAGTGGAGGAGTATGCGAACCTGATCGCTGAACGTATTGTGCAGCTCGGCGGCAAGGCCGAGGGAACAGCCCCTACAGTCGTCGAGCGGTCTTCGCTCAACGGATATCGGCTTTCGAGTACAGATGAGAACGACCACATCGATACGCTCTCGACAACACTCACCGACTTTGCAAGACATACACGTTACGCCAGCGCACAGGCGACCGAGCTGAAGGACGCCGATACCGCCGATATCTTCACAGAGATCGCACGAGGCATCGACAAATGGCTCTGGTTCGTCGAGACGAGCCAGCAACCAGACAGTTGAGCGGAAAGAATTTCATTTAACGCCGACATAACGCTCGCTATAACGCTCTCGCGGTACACTTAAAAGCAGAGAAGGACCTGTCCAGCCGTCATAGCTTCCTCATAGTGAGCAAGAAGGACGTCTGGAATAGAACAGTAAAGGACAACATTATGCCAATCTTTCTCCCCCTGCTTCTGATCTTCGTACTCCTTGCGTGTGCCCTGTGGTACCATGACGTCTGGTTTCCACCTGAGGGGCGAGCGTACAAAAAGAAGTGGAAGCTCGACCATAAGCGAAACTAAAGGCGGTCTTTCCTTCCTTCAGTTTCTCAGGCCGTAAGGAGGCTTGCTATGAATATATTGATTCCGTTTGTGATTGGCGTTCTCGTGCTGATCCTGGTGATCGTCGCGCTCTCCGCCATTCGCGTGGTGCAACAGTATGAGCGCGGTGTCATCTTCGTACTGGGACGTTTGATCGGGGCAAAAGGCCCCGGGCTGTTCCTGGTACCCCCCTTCATCTCCCGCATGATGAAAGTAGACTTACGTATCGTCACGCTCACGGTTCCACCGCAGGAGGTGATCACCCGCGATAACGTGACGATCAAGGTGACGGCGGTACTCTACTTCTACGTCACCGATCCGATTGCAGCGGTGGTCAACGTCGTGAACTTCAACCAGGCGACCACCCAGATTGGCCAGACGACCTTGCGCAATGTCCTGGGCCAATCGGAACTGGATGAACTGCTGGCTGAGCGCAAAAAGATCAACAGCGACCTGCAGGTGATCATCGACGAGCAGACGGAGCGTTGGGGTGTGAAAGTGACGGCGGTCGAGATCAAGGATGTGGAGTTGCCGACAACCATGCAGCGCGCCATGGCCAAACAGGCGGAGGCCGAGCGGGAGAAGCGGGCCAAAGTGATCCACGCTGAGGGAGAATTGCTCGCCTCGACCCAGCTCGCTCGGGCCGCCGCAGTGATCGGCTCGCAGCCCTCCACGCTGCAACTACGCTACTTACAAACGCTAACCGAGATCGCAGTTGAGAAGAATTCGACCATCATCTTCCCTCTGCCCCTCGACCTGGTAGCGCCGCTGATGCAGATCATGCAGCGCCAGGCAAGCGAGCCAGCCCATGAGCCACTGAACGGCTCTCACACAAATGAGCCATCCCTGACCTACCCAACGTAAACGCGGGCTGGAGGAACAGGGTTCAGCAGCAAGGGAGCCATGAATGCTGTTGATTGTTCCTCCAGCTTTACCCGGAAAGGCGACATCTATGACAACCTCACCACAGACGGCGATACCGCCGATGACCATCTCATTTTCTGAACGTCTCAGTGAGACATGGCTGCTTGAAAGAACGTATCACGCACAACTGCGCAATGGGCAGGAACTCTCGGTTTCCAACCTTACTTGCGCGATGAAGCAGCTCACCGATTTCGATGTGCCGCTTTCATCGCAGTCAGCGAAATCAAAATTGGCAGAGAGGTTGCCTCTGAAGAAAAGCGCAAACTTCTCCGTGCCTGTCTCCACCTGGAGGGAGATCTCGCAAGAAGAAGCCTCTGCGACCTCTCAACAAGGCATATCTGTCCTGCTCTACGCAGAGCATGCGTGGGGGCATGTGAAAGGAGCCGAAGGCGCGTGGAAGTGGAGTCCGAATAAAAACATGCGGTTCATCATCTCTGGCAATGCCGGGCTGCAACCAGAGGCGGTCTCTGGAACCGACTACGCCGTGTGCTATATTGACCCACAACGAGGGACGTTCTCCAATGCCGTTTGGAAAGCCTGGTTCGCTTCTGACCCTGCAACGATGCTCGAAGGCGACGACCACAGCACCATCACCTTCTTTGGTCCCTGTGTTCAGTTTCCCTATACCACCCACTACACAGTGATTGCCGCCGATGGACAGGTCTATGAGTATGCGGATCGTGCCGGAGCAGTACAGGGATTCCAGACTTTGCCTTCACGAGAGGTGAGCAGCGGAAGCCAGGTCCAAACCGTCTTCCCACAGTTCTGTTACTACCATGAGGTCACCTGTCCGAGTGGCGTCTGCCGCATCGAATTTTTCGGACTTCGCATGGATGAGCGGGGATATCCGGTCAAGGAGGCAGCATGACCGGGGTCTTACCTGCTAGCCAGGGCGATGTAAGCAGTGCGGAGAGCAAGCAGCGCCGGGTCGCGGTGGCGACCCAGCCGGCCTCTGACAAGCCACCTGCAGTTGGAGTAGAACGGCAAGGAGTCGTCTCCGAACTTTTTCTGACGAACCTACCGCAGGCAGCTTTCACGGCGGCGTATGTGGTCGGCTTGCCCTGGAAAACTGGCCGCTTCTCAGGACAAGCTTTTGCCCTCCAACCTGATGGCACGCTGCGCTGCCCAGCCAGGCAGTCGCTGCTTGCCCATCAACGGCGCCGAGAGGCCAATGGAAGCTTGCGCGTGGTCTATGCCGCCAGTATCCGCAGCTGCCATCCCTGTCCTGTACGCCAGCAGTGCCAATGGCAGGGCAATGTCACCAGGAAGCCGCGCCAGGTGAGCATCCTGCTGCATCCACTTATTGTCGGGTCTCAACCTCTCCTCTGGAGGGACTGGAGTCGTCGGCGCCAGCGACGAGCCTGCTTGTCGCAGCGCAGCCAACACCTCCAGTTACCGATAGGACAGGCTCTCTGCGTGAGCCAGGATACTTCCCTCCACTTCTTTCCCGTGCGCAACGGGCGCATTATCGTCTGGAATGCTCTGAGCGAGCGGCTGGCTTGCAATGCCCGGGCGGTCGGATACCAGCGTCTGCTGGGTGTCTGCCCGCACCCAGCAGACGGCCTGAGACTCGCTGCGATAGCGATAAGCGTATTCCAGGGCCGTCTGGGTCTTGCCGATGCCGCCCGGGCCGGTAATGGCCTGCGCTTGCGTCAGGGCTGCGGTCTTGCCCACCGTTAAGGTCTGGTGCAGGCGCTCAAGCACCTCCTCGCGCCCGGTGAAGAAGGGGTTGCGGCGGTATGGAACGTTCCATAAGCATGATAAGCAGTTGATATGTCCTACGCTCCAAAATGATAACACTTGATATTATAGCAGGTTAGCCTGTTCAGGCATACTAAATAATATGTGAGTGGAACGAAACTCTCACCTTCGGCCCTTTACATCGGTGAAAGAGGAAAGGCTAGCGCAGTGGTTCTCATCCTGCCGATGATAGGATTCGCGGTCGCTGGTGTCGGTGTCTTGATTTCTTCTCTGGGAGGGACAGCTCATAGAGAGATCTATAAGAGCATGCGCTCAAAGATGGCGACGTGCTTCGCTTTGGCAGTGTTGAGGTACGCTTTGAATTGTGCTGAATATGTAGCGCAGTTGGAGGCTCCTCAGGAGCATACCGGGCATATCATAGCAGACGCCTCAAAAGTTGAAGTCACCAAGAGAAGGAGGAAACGATGAAACTAGAAGGACAGCAGCTTGGCCAATGCCGTCTTCTTCATCTCCTGGCAACGGGAGGACTGAGCGATACCTATCTCGCAGAAACAATGAGCGCTCCATCTCACCCGCTAGCAAGTAAGGTGCTTCCCTGGCCCCATCATCTTTCCTCCACCCCGGTTATTGCGGCAGCAGAACAGTACTTCTTCCGCCAGGTTGAGGCTATCTCTCAGCTTCAACATCCGTCTATTGTGCCCATCTACGACTATGGCAAGGTAACGTTTGGTGACGAAGAGTATTTCTATCTCACCATGCCGTTTTTCCCGGAAGGGTCCCTTAAAGAGTGGCGGTGGCGACGAGATAGCAGGACTGAACAGGTCTCCCCTCAAGAGGTAGCTCACCTGATAGAGCAGGCTGCTGATGCGCTCCAGCACGCGCATGATCGCTACATCATCCACCAGCATATTCGCTGGTCCAATTTCCTGGTACGCACCAATACAAACAGCTCCCAACTTCCAGACGTGCTGCTGACTGATTTCGTGGCGGCTGAATATGAGAAACTGCTGCTATCCAGCCGTACGCAGCAATTCCTGGGGACCCCCCTCTATATTGCACCTGAACGACTGAAAGGGATTTCCGTCCCGGCAAGTGATCAATATGTAGTGGCCACGATGATCTACGAGATGCTGACCGATCGTATCCCTTTTCTGGGCAAGAATGTGGAAGAACTGATATACCAGCTCCTCTCCACCACACCGGAGCCGCCCAGCACTTTCAATCCTCAGCTCTCCAAAGGGGTCGACGAGGTGCTTTTGCACGCATTGGCAAAACGTCCTGAAGATCGTTTCGCCTCGATTGCTGAGTTTTCTCGCGCTTTCCAGCAAGCCTTGCACATTTAGCGCCCAGGAGTCAGTGCTGTTTGAGCCTGGCGCGCGCTTGCTTTATGTAGCCTCGAGAGACGATAAAAGGCATTTATCCCTTTTTTGTCTCTGGCCTCTTCTTGAGAAGCTCGGCTATCCACGGAACATTGAGTAGCAAGCTCAGGAGAGTTACAAAGAGAACTAGAAAGGGCTGAGCCAGCAGGCCGAAGAATTTTTCAGAGGAGAAGGTGGGCCCTGGGGGTGTTGCAACATAGAAAGAGAAGGATTGATCGGCGAGCAGGCGCTCTATCGCCGACCCGCCACTCCTGGGGACCCATCTCCCTGTCACCATCACCTCTAGAGACTGGTACCCTGGGGATTTGGGAGTGAGCGTCCAGGTAAAAGCTCCAGGCTGGCCAAAGGCTTGCTCTGGTTGCTTCTGGGGAACCACGTCAAAGGCGTCGGCATTGAGCCGGGCTGTGACGAAGAGATCGTAGCCCGAACCAAATGCTTTGATAATAGGCACTCCAGGAGTTCCAACAGGAGTCGGCTGCGATAGGCCTGACGGGGAAGTAAGATCGGTGTCCACTTGCACCGGCTGATCGGTATCTGCGGGAATGGACACCAGCGTCTGAATAGCCAGGTTTGCGACGTCTGTTTCTTTCACTTCGATTGCCTCTATCCCGCTAGCTAGTTTAACCCGCGTTTGACTCTGCATAAAGAGGAAGAAGAGCGCAGAAGACGAGATGAGAAGGACAGCGACGATCAGCAGGCCATAGGAACGTGGGAATCTCCTGCGCTTTACCCATACAAAGATGGTAGTGGCAATGGCAGCAGCCAGGCTGAGGGGAAAAAAGGCGTGGACGAGCAGCAAGGGAAGCGCGTTCATGAATAGTTCCTCTGTTGCCCAAACGCCAGGGGAGCGTAGTGGGCGATTAGCCCGGCCACCTCGCCCTGCTGCCACTGCCGCACATAGAGACTGATGGGAATCACGTTGGGCATCATGTCGGCATAGGGGCGCATGCCTCCGGCGGGAAGTCCCAGAAGTGGCAGCGCCCGCAGCACGGGAAGAGCTTTGTACTCGATGCGCAGCCAGCGCGAAAGTTCCAATGCTGGCAACTGCTGCCTCATGCCCTCTTCCAGGCTCATCCCTGCTGAGACAGGTTGCCCTAACAACAGGCCGCTCACCTTCTGAAGGTGGAGGGATTGTAATTCGCATCGTTATCCTCAATCACTATGTCGCGTACCGTCAGGTCGGAGGTACTTTGCAGCAGGACGCCTTCGAACCGGCCAAGGCGCACGGTAAAACCGGAGATCACCGTGCCGACTGTCGCGGCTCCCACCACGTACATGCCGTGAGGCTGGCCGGTGGCGTCGATGGTGGCATCGTGGCCGATGAGTGTCAGAGCTTTGCCGCTCATCGTGAACTGCTCTGGATAAGTAGCACGGGCGACGTTAATCATTGCGCCATTGGGCACCGCATTGACCGCAGCCTGAATAGTTGAGTAACACTCATCGTTGTAGGGGTTGACACAAATGTCCGCAGATGCGTGTGCGGCAAATGTCGGGGTAGCCCAGGCCGACGAGAGAAGAGCTGCCCCTGGCATAGTTCCCATGATACGGAACTTTTTCATAGGAGACCTCCTCAGACCACTTTGACGATAACTTGTTGGTCACCACGAGCATCACTATGAACACTGGGAACCCCCATGCCTTTGAGTCGGAAGGTTCGCCCATCTTGCGTGTTCGGAGGGATCTTGAGCATGGCCGCCTTACCATCCAGGAGGGGGACTGCTACCTCAGCGCCAAGAGTCGCTTGCGTCCTGTTCACAGGCAGTTCATAAATGATATCGTAGCCAGAGCGCTTGAAGAAGGGATGTGGTTGCACTGTGAGTACTACGTAGAGATTCCCGGAAGGGCCCCCGCGTGGAGAGGCATGGCCTTCACCAATTACACGCACATTTATGCCGTTATCAACCCCAGCAGGAATATTGACTAGAAGGCGACGATGAAGATTGATGTGACCTTGACCGGCACATTGTTTACAGGATGAAGCCGGCATATCAGGTAGCATCCCGGTGCCTCTACAGGTAGGACAAAGCTCCCAACGCGGCAACTCGATCTCTTTCTGGCAGCCAAAGACAGCTTCCTCGAAGGAAATCGTCAGATCATACCGGATATCGGCTCCTCTGCCTGTTACATCGGAGGCAGGAGTGCCTGTTCTGGCTTGTTGTTGGAGCCAGGCGTCGGCCTCTTTGTTATTGATCATGCTCTGAAAGCCACACAGATTACAGCGTAAGGTGGTTGTCTTCCTGAGCGGAATAATGGGTACGAAGTAGAGGGTAAACCAGCGCTGTGAACGCACCAGCGTGTGATAGGCCTGCCGGTTACATTGTGAGCAAATATGCAGCACCTGCCCCATAACCTTATACTGCTGTTTCCTGCCGCTGATAATAACACACATCATGGCTTGTATCTCCATCCAGGCATCCACGAGTTGTGGATACAATTGCTATCTATAATTAATATGCCTGAATAAAGCTAAGCCGGTGAATATCAAGTCTTATCATTCACTTATCAAAGTAAAACGGCTGTACTTTTGGGCAAAGGCGCTTCTTATTACACGGCTTGTTTGCTGCCATTTCATTCACAAAAGCCACCGAAAAAGAAACATGCACTGCGCAACATCATCATCGGACTTGTGGTGTTTCTCCTGATCGTCGCCGCGCTGAACGCAGTGACGCACGGGAGTGGCAATACAAATACCAGCAACAGCAATACACAGCAGCAGGCGCAGGCGACAACAGCACCAGCGCAGAAACCTACGGCAACGCCAACACCTCAAGTCGTTCACTATCCGCCCAAAACAAAGGCCGATCTACAGGGGCTTGCTGCAAAGGGCGATGCGAGCGCACTGTCAGTGCTGGACAGCCAGAGCACAGGACTGACTGGAGTTTGCCCACAGCCACGCGTCGATGCGGTTGTTAGCACAACTATCACGGGCGAGCAGTTGGCCAAAGATATGCTGGCCTACTTTTACCGTCAGAACATGGATACGCCCTGTGGCTCGGTGCTCTTCGTCTACTACAGCAAGGCGGATTACAACGCTGGCAATGGCTATACCGCCGGGCGCATCCTGCTCGATACCACTGATGCGAGTGGGCAAAGCAACACAGATCCGAATGCGACCAATATCACGTACACAGTGACGCTGGATACTGGGAGTGCTCTGGGAGCAGAGCAGGAATATGTGGTGACGTATTGACTGTGTGAATTTTTTGTGAACATCGGTTATTGGTACGAATCAGATTTGCAATTTGCACCATCAGAATGCTGGGATTTACAGTAGAGGGAGAGTTGGTATTTCGCTGTCTCTAGACTGCTTTTTTGCGGTTGGTGGTTGTGGTTTGGCCTGCGGTGGGGTTTGCGGTGATTTGAGGTGGGATGTGCTATAATAGCGCCATGCTGAGAACAATTACTGCTACGCGCTATGTGGCGCCGCTACGAGAGGGCGGCTCCCTGCCCGCCATCGTTGAGGCCAATGACGAGGGACTTTATGTCCTTAAATTTCGTGGGGCCGGGCAGGGCGCAAAGGCGCTCATCGCGGAACTGGTCGCGGGCGAACTTGCGCGTGCATTGGGGTTGCCTGTGCCTGAAATCGTCTTCGCCGAACTTGACGCCATGCTGGGCCGCAGCGAACCGGATTTTGAAATCCAGGCCCTGATTAAGGGAAGCGTCGGACTCAACCTCGCCATGGATTACCTGCCGGGGGCGCTGCCTTTCCACACGCTGGACGGGGAAGAACTCAATCCCCTGCTGGCCTCATCCATCGTCTGGTTCGATGCCTTCGTGACCAATGTTGACCGCACGGCACGCAATCCCAACATGTTGTTCTGGCATAGACACCTGATGCTTTTCGATCATGGCGCGTCGCTCTACTTTCACCATACCTGGGCCGATTACCTGGAACGCAGTCGCAGCCCGTTCAAACCCATCAAGGATCACGTGTTGCTGCCCTACGCCACTGCATTGAAGGAGGCCGACGCCCTGCTCAAAGACCGGCTGACCCCGGCTATGATACGCGAGATTGTCGCGCAGATTCCCGAAGCGTGGCTTGAGGACGATGAGGAGTTGTTCCCTGATGCTGAGGCGCACCGCGCGGCCTATGTTGATTACCTGCTGAGTCGCCTGGAGGCTTCGCAAATCTTTGTGGAGGAGGCCCTGCATGCCCGCGCCCAGCTCGTATGATTACGCAATCATTCGCATTGTCCCATACGTCGAACGGGGCGAGTTCATCAACGTCGGCGTGATCCTGTTCTGTCGCACGCGCCGCTTTCTCGGCATGCTCTTCTCCCTGGATACCAACCGCTTGCAAGCCCTCGCCCCTGACATCGACATTGAGGATGTGCGGCGCGAGCTTGCCAACATGCAGCGCATCGCAAAAGGCGGGAAAGAAGCCGGCCCTATCGGCTCCCTCTCGCCTTCAGAACGCTTCCACTGGCTCGTCTCCCCGCGCAGCACCATCATCCAGACCTCGCCGGTACATAGCGGCCTCTGTACTGACCCGCAGGCCGCGCTCGACCACCTCTTAAAAACAATGGTGCTGCCCCCTCAGTCCGTCAAAGGAGAGATGCACTCCACTAATACGTTATAGCAAAGCTTGCTACCCCGCTTTGCGGAACCCCGCCTGTTCCGCGAAATCGATGAAAAACTCGATGGATTGCGGGTTCGCCATCGCGTCGACGCTGACGGCTTTCTCGACGGGGAGGCCGAGGAAGAGCTTTTTGACGGGTACTTCCATCTTCTTGCCGCTCAGCGTGCGTGGCACCTCTTTAATTGCCACCACTTCATCCGGGACGTGATGGGGAGAGATACGTTCGCGCAGGCTCTGCTTGATTTTCGTCTTGAGCGCATCATCCAGCACAACGCCTTCGCGCAGGACGACGAAAAGCGGCATGTAGTATTTGCCGCCCGGCTGTTCGACACCGACGACCAGGCTGTCAAGCACTTCGGGGATGTCTTCGACCACGCGGTAAATCTCGCTGCTGCCCATACGAATGCCCTGACGGTTGATAGTCGAGTCGGAGCGGCCATAGATGATGGCGCTGCCGCGCGGCGTGATCTTGATCCAGTCGCCATGTCGCCAGACGCCGGGGTACATGTCGAAGTAGCTCTCACGATAGCGTTTGCCTTCGGCATCATTCCAGAAGAAGAGGGGCATGGAGGGCATCGGCTCCGTGATAACCAGTTCGCCGACTTCATCAATGAGTGGTTGGCCCTGCTCGTCGAAGGATTGCACATTCGCGCCGAGGTTGAGGCACTGCAGTTCGCCGGCGTAAACGGGATGAAGGACGGAGCCGCCCACGAAGCCGGAACAGACATCCGTGCCGCCGCTAATGGAGGCCAGCCAGATATCTTTTTTGACATTATCATAGACCCACTTGAAGCCTTCTGGCGGCAGCGGCGAGCCGGTTGAGCCAAGCCCTTTGAGCGTGTGCAGGTCATATTCCTTATTTGGCTCTATGCCAGCTTTCATGCAACTGCCAATGTAGGCCGCGCTGGCTCCGAAAAAGGTCATCTGTGTATCCTGGGCGAATTTCCAGAGCGTGCCGATATCGGGATAGGCCGGGCTGCCATCGTAGAGCAGAACGGTGGTGCCGACCAGCAGGCCACCAATGAGCAGGTTCCACATCATCCAGCCGGTGCTGGTATACCAGAAGAAGCGGTCTCCCACGTGCATATCGAGGCCGAGGCTCAAAGCTTTCATGTGTTCCAGCACGATGCCGCCCTGCCCCTGCACAATGGCCTTTGGCAGGCCGGTGGTGCCGGACGAGTAGAGTACCCAGAGTGGATGGCTGAAGGGAACCTGTTCAAAGGTCAATTCTGCCTGCCTGTCAACAACATCCTGCCAGAGAACGGCATCCTTCAGCCCCTCAGGCGTGGCATCAGGCGAGAGATAGGGGACCAGGACGGTCTTTTCCAGCGTGGGCAGAAAGGACTGTATTTCAGAGACGATGATATGCCGCTCAATGGGCTTGCCGTTATACTGGTAGCCATCGACGGCGAACAGCACCTTTGGCTCGATCTGCTTGAAACGGTCGATGACGCTGCTGGTGCCGAAATCAGGCGAGCAGCTTGACCAGATGGCGCCAATGCTGGCGGTGGCAAGAAAGGCGATCAATGTCTCTGGAATATTGGGCATGTAGGAAACCACACGATCACCGCGCTGCACTCCCATCCCGCGCAGTGATTGCGCTACCGAGGACACTTTCTGGCGCAACTCATCCCAGGAAACTTCGCGTAGCGCGTGCCGCTCGGAGCGAAAGATAGCAGCGGGCCGGTCGGGTGTGGCGTTTCTAAAGACATGCTCGGCATAATTTAATTCCGCGCCGGGAAACCACTGCGCGCCCGGCATCTTGCGCTCGACCAGCACGGTCGTATAGGGTCTGGAAGCCTGGATGTGGAAGAAATCCCAGATAGAGGCCCAGAAATCTTCCAGCTTATGGACAGACCATCGCCAGAGATCGTTCGGATGCGCGAATTTCAGCCCCTTCTCCTGCTCCAGCCACTGCATATAGCGCGTGACATTGGCCTGCCGCTTCAATTCCTCCGACGGCTCCCACAGCAGAGTCCCTTCCTCAATCGTAGCTGCCATAACGCATTCTCCTTCAATTGCTTACAATTACGCAAATATGTACTGTTATTATATGCCCTTTACTGCCTGGAAGACAAAACAGCACACCAGATTTCAGGCATATAATAATAGCGAGGAATTATTGTCCAGTAAGAAAGAAAGGCGTTTCATGGAAGGGTTTTACCAGCAAGAACATACGTTTTTGTGGTCAAGAGAACACGAGACGTTGCGGATTGAGCCGTGGGGACGCGATAGCCTGCGCGTGCGCGCAACGGCCAATGCACGCATTGCAGAGAGCGTGGTACACGCGCTGCTCCCACCCGCTCCGATGGAGGCGCACATCAGCATAGGGGAGCAAGGGGCGAGCATCACCAACGGAGCAATCACGGCCCGCGTCTCCGCGCAGGGGCTTATCCGTTTTTTCAAGACAGATAGCGGCGTTGAGTTGCTGGCGGAGGCGCAGCCGACGCGGGCCAGTCGCATTCCGCCCCGTTATTTTAAGGCCCTGCACAGCGACCTGTTCCACCTCGAAGCACGCTTCCGTGCCTATGATGGCGAACGTTTCTACGGGCTGGGCCAGCACCAGCACGGGCAGCTCAACCAGAAAGGCTGCGTTATCGATCTCATCCAGCGCAATACGGAGGTCTCGATCCCCTTTCTCTTTTCCAGTCGCGGCTATGGCCTGCTCTGGCATAATCCCGCCATTGGACGCGTCGAACTCGGCAATACGGAGACGCGCTGGGTTGCCGGGGCCACGCCGCAGCTTGATTACTGGATCACTACTGGCGTAACGCCAGCCGAGATCATGGAACACTATGCCGACGCCACCGGACACGCGCCGGAATTTCCCGCCTGGGCCTCCGGTTTCTGGCAATCGAAGCTGCGCTACCGCACGCAGGACGAACTGCTGGCGGTGGCGCGTGAATACAAGCAGCGCGGCCTCCCGCTCTCGGTCATCGTCATCGACTTCTTTCACTGGACGATGCAGGGTGACTGGCGGTTTGACCCGCAGGCATGGCCCGACCCGGCGGCAATGGTGCGCGAGCTGAAGGAGATGGGCGTCGAATTGATGGTTTCCATCTGGCCCACCGTCAACCCGATGAGCGAGAACTACCAGGCGATGAAGGAAGGCGGGCTGCTTGTGCGCACAGAGCGCGGCCTGCCGGCCCTGATGGTTTTCCAGGATAATCGCCCCGAAGGCCCCGTCTCCCTCAGTTACTACGACGCGACCAACCCCGAAGCGCGCCAGTTCATCTGGGAGCAGGTACGCAAGCACTACTACGAGTATGGCATCACAAGCTGGTGGCTGGATGCCTGCGAGCCGGAGATGTTCCCGATGGACCCGGATAATCTACGCTTCCACCTCGGCAATGGGCTGGCCGTCGCCAACGCCTACCCCATGCTGCACGAACAGGGCTTCTACGAGCAGCAGCACGAGCTAGAGAGCGGCCCCACGCTGAATCTGTGCCGTTCGGCCTGGGCTGGCAGCCAGCGTTACGGCGCCGCCGTCTGGTCGGGCGACATTGATAGCACCTTCGAGGCGCTGCAGGCACAGGTGCGCGCCGGGCTGAATATGAGCATGAGCGGCATTCCCTGGTGGACAACCGATATCGGTGGCTTCTATGGCGGTGAGATCACCTCCCCGACGTTCCGCGAACTGGTGGTGCGCTGGTTCCAGTACAGCGCCTTCTGCCCGCTCTTCCGCCTGCACGGCTACCGCAACCCCGACCGCAATTCCGCCGCCATGATCGGCACGGGCAACGCTAATGAAGCCTGGTCGTTCGGAGAAGAGGCTTACCACATCATCAAAGACTTGCTCTTGCTGCGCGAGCGCCTGCGCCCCTACATCGACGAACAGATGCGCCTTGCCCATGAGAAGGGCATTCCCCCCATGCGTCCACTCTTTTTCGACTTTCCTGACGATACAGAGAGCGCCGGGATAGATGACGAATTTCTCTTTGGCCCTGACCTGCTGGTCACGCCGGTCTTGCAAGAGGGCGCGCGCAGCCGCAACGTCTACCTCCCAGGTGGTACAATCTGGACAGATGGCTGGACAGGGCAGACGTTTGAGGGTGGTCAATACGTGCAGGCAGAGGCACCACTGGCGCGCATTCCCCTCTACTTGCGCGCCAACGCCCACCTGCCCATCAGTCGGGTGTGACGCTTAATAGGGCAAGCCTCACTGGAAAGGCCAAAAACGACGCGATGCTTCTTGCGATCCCAGTGCCTGGGCTGGGCCACCCAGGCACCGCAGGCATGTCCAGTTGCGAACTTTCATCGACGATGTGGTCGATTCGCTCTGCCCAAAGCGCCACCGAAAGCCGACCGGGCAGATCGAGTAGCAGTCCGCGACCGCCGCGCATCAGCTCGTAGAGGCGTATCGCCCACCAGGACCTTGACAAGCGCGGCTTAAAGCCTCTGCTGTTCCGCAGTCTCGATAGTTCCAGGAGCATTGTCCTGTTCGGTTGATTCGACGACGAGGGGTAGCGAGATGTAGAAGGTGGAACCCTGGCCTTCGCTGGACTCGAACCAGATACGCCCGCCGTGACGTTCGACAAGCTCGCGGCAGAGATAGAGGCCGAGGCCCGTTCCGCCGATCTCTCGCGCATTGTCGGCGCGCATGAAACGTCCGAAGATGCGCCCCTGCTGCGAGGCCGGTATGCCAATGCCGTGATCTTGAACAGAGATGACAGCCGTATTGTTGCCGAGTTCGGCGCGTACCAGAATATCGATCTCGCCGCCCTCTGGACTGTACTTGATCGCGTTATTGACGATGTTGGTAAGCACCTGCTCGAAGCGCTGAACATCGACATTGGCAACCACGTACTCAGGATGGGAGCGAATAACGATAGAATGACGCTCGCTGGTAATTTGCAGGCGTGCGACGACGCGGCGTGTGAGCGCCACCAGATCGTGCGGCTCCAGGTGCAGGTTTAACCGTCCGGCCTGCAGGCGCGTCACGTCCAGCAGGTCTTCGGTCAGTTCGACCAGGCGGGCCGTTGCGCGGTCGATATCCTGTATGGCCTCCATCTGCCAGTCGGCCAACTGTGGGCCGTTGCCGCGTGCGGTCTGAAGCAGTAGCATTTGCACAAAGCCCTTCAGCACAGATAATGGAGTGCGCAGCTCATGCGCTGCTATGCCAATAAATTCGTCTTTGAGCCGCTCGGCCTCCTTGAGCGCGGTCACATCCTGGTGTACGACGATAGCCGCCGGTTGCGGCTCCGTGCCTACCATTGCAGTCAGGCCAAGCATACGGGCGTCAAGGCCAATAGCGTTGACCAGCACAGGCAGCGTGGTGCCATACGGCTGACGAATGATCTCCAGGTAGTGGCGCACAGACTCACCGGAGAGGGCGCGCATGGTGGCAAATTCGTCGAGAGCCAGCGGGTGCCCATCTTCATGAAAGACGCGAATATGATGCTCTTCGAGAAATGCGGCCATTGGCTGGTCTGTTTTCCAGACAGCGCCCCACAGAGCGGCGGCAGTACGATTTGCCATCACCAGGCGCGCATCACGGCCACGTACAAGGTAGACGCCGCTGGGCAGTTCATCCATGACCGTTTGCAGCAGCGCCCGCCGCGCCTCCGTTTCGGCATGAGCGCGCCGCTCCGTCAGCAAACGGCGCACCTCGGTCACATCGTGCCAGACAACGACCGCGCCGACTTGCGGCTCCTGTCCTTTGCTGGTCTCTCCCTCCTCACCTTCGCGCTTGTGCAATGGACCCGATATCTGATCCGACTGGCGCAAAGGAGCAACGCTCACAAAGTATTCGCGCTGCTCATTCTGCAGCGCACTCACCTCCACAGTCGTTCCCTGTCCCTGTTCGCCAGAGGAGGCGCCGAGCAGGCTGACAGCCGTTGGACTCTCTTCAGCACTCTCGCCCAGCATATCGCGCAGGCGGCGCGCTGTGCGGTTCTCGCGCAGCACCCTGCCCTGTTCGTCCACCAGCGTCACACCATCCGCAATGCTCTCAAAAATGGTGTCTAATTCTTGAGCCTGCGTGCGAGCGGCATGGTAGAGACGCGCATTTTCCAGGGCAACCGCCGCCTGCGTCGCCAGGCCAACCAGCAACGCCTCATCCTGGACTGTGAAGCGATTCGGCTCCGCATGCCCCAGCAGGAGACCACCACGCACCTGCCCATCACGGTCTAATAAAGGCGCGCCCAGGAAACTGCGCACAAGCGGATGGCCGCGAGGAATACCCATGTAACGCAGCCTTGCCCTGCCAGCCTGCCCGCGTGTATACTCATGCGCGTATTCAAAGGCCACACGCCTGGCCTCTTCTCTGGCCTCTGGCGAAAAGGCTCTGGCATGCCCGGCGCGACTTCCCTGCCGGGGATATGCATGTTCCAGGGCATCGGAGACGCGCACCGGAACGCCGTAGCGGAAGATGGGGGCGAGTAACCCTTCACCGCCGAGCGCCATGCGCCGCAGCCTCTCCTCCTCTTCAGGAGAGACGCCTACAACGGCGGCAAGCCGGAACAGATTTCCTTCCGAAGGGACAAGCGGCTGCCCGAAAGCATCGAGCGGGCGCAAGGTAAAGGCCGCGAAGCCCGCGCCGGTGATCTCACGAGCCGTTTCGGCAATCAGGCGCAGCAGGCGCTGCTCGTTCAACTCGCTTGCCAGCGCGGTGCCAATCTTATTGAGTGCCGCCAGCCGGGTCGCTTCCTGCTCGGCCTGCTTGCGGCGATGACGGGCAAGTTGTACAATTGCCAGCATAAAAACGGTAACGGCTGCCAGCGTCACCAGTTGCGCGCTACCCTGCGCCGTTAAAGACTTGAAGGTATTGCGGGGAGCAATAAAGAAAAAATAGACACAGCATAATTCCAGCAGCGCGGCCACAATACCCTGTCGAATGCCCCAGTGATAGCCGAGCATTGCAACCAGCGGAAGATAGATCAGCCCCGGATTGGGCAGGATAACGCCCACAGAATCGATAAGGGCAATCAGCAGGGTAACACAGAGGGTGCCAGCCAGCATAAGGGCTATGCCAGCAATCTGATGGTGCGCCAAACTGGAAATCCGCGAACGCCAGGCCTTGACCGGTGCGGATTCCCAGGTACTGTATGTGAAATGCCGTAAACTTTTCATTGAGGAAGTAAACAATACCTTCTCTTTACAGAACCGCGAACAATTGTGACGTGTTTGTGATATTGTGCTCTGTTCCGTGATTATATTGTGAGCGTCTAACCCCTATAATAAAACACAAACAGAGATTTCACAAGTAGATACAAAGCGGGTGGAGAAGAAATTTTGTGAAACTTAGGAGGCATCATGGAACTACAGGAAGAAGACAGGATAGCGCAGGAGAAGCAGAGGGCGGAAGGGACGTTGAACGCGGAAGTTCTGGCAACAGTCGGCCACGAACTGCGCAGCCCACTGACCGCCATTATAGGATATACTGCCACGCTCCTGCGACAGGAACGCCGCATCTCACGTGAGGAGCGACGTGAATTCCTGCTTGCCATCCGCGATGCCAGCGAACGCCTGCAAGCCATTGTTGACCGTTTTTTAGAAGTGTCCGCGCTGGAGACCGGCAACATCAAATTGAGACGCGCTCCAGTTGATGCTGCCCGCATCGCCGGGGAGGCTCTTCTGAATGCGGAATTGCGCGCCAGCGAACACCTGCCGAACACATTCTCCTTCCACCTGCTCCTCAAAGATGAACGCGGCCAGCTCATTCAGCAGGTGCCGCTGGTGTGGGCAGACCGGCGTCTTTTGCGCGAGGTGCTGGACAACCTGCTTGAGAATGCTATCATCTATTCGCCGGATGGAGGAAGAATCGATATTGTGATACGCCCCGTCCAGTTGCGGGGAGGTGCGGCAGGGCGGCCAGCAACAGGAGAGAATAAGCCAGAAGGAGAAAATGAGGGCAAGGCAGTTTCAGTAACTCCCCGCATGATCGACATCGTTGTCTGCGATAATGGGCAGGGTATCCCCTCCGACCATCTTGAGCGTATCTTTGAGCGCTTTCATCGGGTAGAAACCGGGCTGACACGCACCGCGAATGGTCTGGGACTCGGGCTGACGGTCAGCAGGCGTATTATCGAAATGCATGGGGGTACCATCTGGGCCGAAAGTTGTCCGGCTGGAGGAAGCGCCTTCCACGTATTGCTGCCCCTGTACGATGAAAATAAGGCAGATGAAGATGCCATCTCCTGAGCGGGCTACCAGGATAGAAATGAGACCGGTTCAGGTTTTATAATAAAGACGAGACTTGAGTGAAGGATAAAGAGCAATGCCAGCAAAGAAGACGACAGTTTTAACTGCCGATGATGATCCACAGTTGCTGCGATTGATCGCGCGCAATCTGCAGTTTGAGGGCTACGACGTCCTCGCGGTCAGCGACGGGCAGCAGGCGTTAGAGCAAATTGAAAGCCATTCACCCGATGTCGTGCTGCTAGACGTGATGATGCCAAAAATGGATGGCTTCACCGTCTGCCAGCGTGTGCGCGAATTTTCGACGGTGCCCATCATCATTGTCACGGCACGCGGTCAGGATCAGGACAAGATACGCGGCTTAGACCTGGGAGCCGATGACTACCTGACCAAGCCCTTCAGCGTCGATGAACTACTGGCGCGTGTGCGCGCTGTCCTGCGCCGCTCGCAATTCTCAGCCAGCGAGCAATCACAGAACATGCGCAAAACCGTCACCATTGGCGACCTGACCATCGACTACACCCAGCACCTCGCAACGATGAAGGGCCAGGAAATCCCTCTCACTCCCATCGAATATCGCATTCTGGCCTATCTTGCGCAGAACGCTGGACGCGTCGTCACCCAGGACATGCTGCTCGAACACGTCTGGGGTTCAGAGTATATCGGCGAAAGCCACATGCTTCAGGTCAACGTGAACCGCCTGCGCCGCAAGCTGGAACCGGAACCCGGCAGCCCGCGCTACCTGCTCACCAGAGTGGGCGTCGGCTACCTCCTCTCCGCCCCACCTCCAGGCTCTAACACATAGGTCGACCTTGCGCCAGCCTGATCTTCCCCGACCCGGGAAGGTATTCGCGGCTTTCGTCCCAACCCGGGTCGGGAGAGGGCTGCAAAGGACCGGTTACGGAACGAATTGGGCAATTGTCCAGGTATCGATATATTTCACGACGCGAGCATGGTGACGAGCAAGCACAGCGGCTACCCTCGCCACCTGTTCGTAGCCGACAGGGCGAACCGAGACAATATGGTGTCCGCGCCGCGCTTCGTGCAGGTACATACCGTCGAAGCCATAATCAAAGAACAGGTGCGTGAGCGACTGCAAGAGGCTGCCTTGCTGCAAGGAGCGTTGTTCAATCGCCGTAGAGAAATCCTGGCCAGACATCACATGAATATCGCCGGTATTGTAGCCAGCGCTTTGTAATGCCTCAATCGCCAGCGCCACATCTTGCAGATCGTCGAACACACAATGGACATAATTTCGTGGATATGGGGTCGCTGGAAACACTCTGCGCGAGGTAATGGTCACTTGTCCGTGTCCCTAGCAGACAGGTGGCTGGCAACCAGAACTGGTAGAAAGCTCAAGAAGGGGAGAGCAAAGGTGTAAATCATAGGGCGAGGGCGGAAACGCACGCAACGAAGCCAACCGAGGACAGGCCTCAGACGGCAGGAGTTGCCAGCAATGCTGGCAACTCCTGAACATTCTTCCTGAATCAGAAAATCATGACCCTACCCCAGCTATCTGTTATTCAACTCCGCAGTTGGAATGATCGCCGGTACGCTGGAGTCGCGGATGAGCGCATTGAAGGAGACCACTGAGGTGTTGATGACCTCCTGCAAACGCTGCAGCTGCGCATCGACACGGGCGGAGAGATCGTCGAAGAGTTCGTACTCCTGCTTTGTGGGCGCGGCCTGCGCGCTGCCAACGGCAAGGGCAAGGGCAGCCAGCTTGGCGTTGAGTTTGGCAGGATGGTTGAGCGTATCCTGCCGCGTCTTCGCTTTTGTCTGGATAAGCTCCTCCTCGACGGCGCTGAGCTGCTCTTTCAACGATCCGGCAGCCTGCTCAACCGCCTCGTAGTCCTTTTGCCTCTTCGTGCGCTGCTCCCACTCTTCGACCTGCCGCCGGATGCTGCGAATCATGTTGATCGCATTGTGCGTCTCCGTGAGCTTCTCCCAGATTTTGCGGCGCAGTTCAAACTGGGCCTCCATATCCGGCTGCGTCGCCGGAGCATTGGGGTCTCCGGCAATTTCGAAGCTCTCGCTCAAGGTCTGGTCCCCAACCTTCAACTGCACCTGATAGGTGCCAGGCGCAACCATCGGACCCGCGAGAGCGGCATCGTTACCGACGAAGCCATCGATCTTCGGCGTGTCGGGATAGCGCATGTTCCAGACAAAACGGTGCGCGCCTGCGTCCTTCTCGACTCTCGGTTCCTTCGCTTTCCTTCCCTTCTTGCCATTTTTCCCATTCTGTCCCGCATTTTCCTCCTCAGCCGCTTCGCTGGAGAACGAGCGAATTTCGTGCCCCTCCATATCCAGGAAGGTCAGCCTGACCTCGCCTTCCGGCTCCTCGTTGAAGCCATAGTAGACAATCACGCCGTTGGGGGGATTCTGCCCGGCATCCAGGTTGTGAATAACCTTCTCGCCGTTGGGCTTCTGCTCGCTCCGGGCGGTGATGACCATGCCTCCGGTGGAGACATAGAACTTGCCGGATTCGGGAGCCTGCGTAAAACCCCAGTTAGTTTTGAATTGAATGGTGCGGCGCGGCTTGAAAAGAAAGGCCGCAGATTCCTGTTCCTCTCCATCAAGCTGGCGCAGGGGAGTGATATCATCGAGTATCCAGAAGGAGCGGCCATGTGTGGCGACAACAAGATCGTCGTCCTTGACCACCAGATCATGGATCGGCACGACGGGCAGGTTGGAGCGCAGTGATTGCCAGTTTGCGCCCTCATCAAAGGAGACATAGATACCGGTCTCGGTACCGGCGTAGAGCAGGCCGCGCCGCGCCGGGTCCTCGCGAATCGCCCGTGTGAACTCATTTTCGGCGAAGCCGTTGGTGATCTTCGTCCAGGACTCGCCGTAATCGTTGGTTTTGAAGAGATAGGGCCTGAAGTCGTCCAGCTTGTAACAGGTGGCGGCGACGTAGGCTGTAGCGGGGTCGTGCGGGGAAGGTTCAATGATGCTGATGAGCGCCCATTCCGGCAACTCACGCGGGGTAACGTTCTGCCAGGACTTGCCGTTATCCCGAGAGACATGCACCAGGCCATCATCGGAACCAGCCCAGAAGAGGCCGGGCGTGAGCGAGGATTCGGCGAAGGCGAAGATGGTGCCATAATATTCCGCGCCCGTATTGTCCTTGCTGATGGGACCACCGGATGGCTCCATCTTGCTCACATCGTTGCGCGTGAGATCGGGACTGATGAGCTGCCAGCTATTGCCGTCATCAGACGAGCGGAAGACATGGTTGCCGGTGATGTAGAGCACATTGGGATCATGCGGCGAGAGCAGAATGGGGTACGTCCACTGGAAGCGATATTTCTGATCTTTCGCGCCCCAGCCGGAAGCCAGTTCGGGCCAGACATCGATGCGCTGCTCCTGCCGACTGCGATGGTCGTAGCGAGTGAGATAGCCCTGGTAGTTGCCCGCGAAGACAATGTTGGGGTTATCGGGCCGCACCGCGATGTAACCACTTTCACCGCCGCCAACCGCATAAATGTCGTTGAACGTGATGCCCGCGAGGGCGGAACGGCTGGGAACGCAGATGGTAGTGTTATCCTGCTGCGCGCCGTAGACGCGATAGGGAACCCGGGTATCGGTGGTGACGTGGTAGAACTCGGCAGTTGGCTGATTGTAGATGGATGACCAGCTCTGGCCGCCGTTGAAGGTAATACAGGCGCCGCCGTCACTGCCCTCGATCATGCGCTGTGGGTTGCGCGGGTCGATCCACAGATCGTGGTGGTCGCCATGCGGAAAGAAGACTTCAAAGAAGTTCTGCCCACCGTCAACCGATTTCCAGCAGCGCACGTTGAGTATCCAGAGCGTGTTCTCATCCTGCGGGTCGGCGTAGATATGCATATAGTACCAGGCTCGCGCCCGCAGACCACCCTCCTCGCTGAGTCGCTGCCACGTCTCGCCGCCATTATCCGAACGGAACAGCGCGCCATCCTCGGCTTCGATGATTGCCCACACGCGCCCCTCTCTGGCTGGCGAGACGGCGAGGCCAATCTTGCCAAGCATACCTTCGGGCAGGCCGCTGCTGCGTGTAATCTCGCTCCACGTGTCGCCGCCATCCACAGATTTGAAGATGCCGCTGCCCTCACCGCCGCTGACCAGTTCATGAGGGCGACGAATGGCTTCCCAGAACGCGGCGTAGAGGATGCGCGGATTGTTGGGGTCCATCGCCAGATCGCAAGCCCCCGCGGTCTCGCTGCGGAACAGTACGCGCGCCCAGGTCTTGCCTCCATCTTCCGAGCGGTAAACGCCGCGCTCAGCATTCGGCCCGTGCGCGTGTCCCAGTGCGGCCACATAGACGATATCAGGATTCTGGGGATGGACGCGCACCTTCGCGATATGGCGCGTATCTGTCAGGCCGAGGTGTATCCACGTCTTTCCCTTATCGGTCGACTTATAGACACCATCACCATGCGAGACGTTGCCGCGAATGGTGCTCTCACCCATGCCGACGTAGATCACATTGGGATCAGAGGGAGCGACCGCGATTGCGCCGACGGAGGCGCGCTGGAAGAAGCCATCCGAGACATTCTCCCAGATTAGCCCGCCATCCGTTGTTTTCCAGACGCCGCCACCCGTCGAACCGAAATAAAAGACCTGTGAGTCTTCGGGGTCGGCGGCTACCGCGACGACACGCCCACCGCGAAACGGGCCAATCAAACGCCACTCCAGCGCATTCAGCAAAGGCATGTTACCCATTTGCTGACTCTGCGGATTGACAGCATCGTTACTGCGGGGACGTGTTGATGATCCTTGCTCGTGTTCCATAAAAACACTTTCTCTTTTCTAGATGCTCGTTCTGTTTCATGAGCGAAGCGGATAGATGAAGCGGACAAAGTTTGAAACCTGCCGGTACAGGCTCTGGAAAGCTTAGACCAACGCAGGTGTTTTTATTGTATCACAGTAAAAAGCAGTGAGACACATTCAAAGAAAATTCTGGACGCACCTTCTCCTCCTGTGCTAGACTGGCATTACCAAAGGACCTGGATATAAATTTGAAAAAGAGGATCATCATGAGCATTGATACAAACACGCTTGAACTTGGCGTGGCAAAAATCTCCATTCTTAACATAGGAGACCTGACCATCACGCTCTCAGAAATAATGAACGTACCTGAGAGCGAGTGGCGACCGCGCTACGAGGATATTTTAGGCAAACCAGGAGTCTTTCCCAGCTACTGCATCCATATCGCGCTCCCCGACGCGTCAGTACTGGTCGACGCCAACAACTACGCGCTCTCCGCCCCGCCCGGCTACCCCTATGCCATGCCTGAAGGCTACCAGCCACCGCCTGATCTGCTTGCACAACTGCGCGAACGCGGCATCCAGCCAGAAGAGATCACACACGTAGTAATCACTCACGCCCACTTCGACCACTATGCAGGTGTTACAACAGAGCAGGATGGGGTCTTCGTGCCGAGCTTTCCCAACGCCCGCCACTACCTCGGCAAACCGGACTGGGACTATCCAGAAACCCAGGAGGCCCTGCGCGACCCCGACTCAGCAGATAGCCACACCTTCGGCGTCCTTCACAAAGTGGGCCTGCTCGAACTGGTCGAGGGCGAGCAAGCACCCACACCGGAGGTGACGATCATTCCCGCCCCCGGCGAATCACCCGGTCACCAGATCGTCCGCGTCACATCGCAGGGCCAGACGCTCTACTGCCTCGGCGACCTCTACCACCACCCTATCGAAGTCGAGCACCCCTCCTGGATGTCTCAGTGGGATGACCCCGGCCCCAATATCGCCAGCCGCCAGGCCCTCGCCAAAGCAGCATTAACAGAACATGCGCTGCTCATTGCCGCACATATTCCTGCCATTGGCCGCCTGGAACATTCTGATTCAGGTGCCAGATGGATAAATGCCTGAAGAGGCCAGAGATATTATTGACTTTCAGCCAGCAAACATGTGATACTCAACGCTGAGAACAAGCAAAGGAGACTTCCTGAACATGCCCCACCTGAAACTGGATGAAGCGCTGGTAGACGAGGCTCGCGCACTGGCCCGGCATATTGTCGAGCCGGTGCTTACATACAGTGGCGCGCATACGACGGTGGCTATTGAACGGACGACGCTGCGCTTGATCGGCGTTGACGGCATTGATGAGGAGGGGGTGCCACTACCGAATCGCGTGGTGGAGCGGGCATTTTCGCTGCTGCCGGGAGGCATCCTGCGCCCGTTTGTCGCGGCCATGCTGGCGCACGGACTGGATGCGCAGGAGACGGCGGAGGCCATCGGGAAGCGTAAGCTGGCGCTGCAAGCTGTGCCGGACGACACGCAGGAAGCGGCTGACATGGAAGCGCTGCGGCTGGTGCGCGAGGGTGTGGAGCGCATTCGCGCCCGCCGGGCAGAGCGCGAGGCGATGATCGAGGAACTGGGCAATCCCCCAACGCCCTGGCTCTACCTGATTGTGGCGACGGGCAATATTTATGAGGATATCGTGCAAGCGCAGGCGGCAGCGCGGCAAGGCGCGGATGTCATCGCGGTAATTCGCTCGACGGCGCAAAGCCTGCTTGATTACGTGCCGTATGGTGCGACGACGGAGGGTTTCGGGGGCACCTACGCCACACAGGCCAATTTCCAGTTGATGCGCGAGGCCCTGGACGAGATCAGCCGCGAGGTGGGACGCTACATTCGCCTGACCAACTACTGCTCCGGCCTCTGTATGCCCGAAATCGCGGCGATGGGCGCGCTGGAACGGCTGGACATGATGCTCAACGATGCTCTCTACGGCATCATTTTCCGCGACATCAACATGAAACGTACGTTGATCGACCAGCTTTTCTCGCGCCGCATCAATGCCGCCGCGGGCATCATCATCAACACAGGCGAAGATAACTACCTGACAACTGCCAACGCCCTGGAGTCTGAGCATACCGTCGTGGCTTCGCAGTTCATCAACGAACAGTTTGCGCTCGCTGCCGGTCTGCCACCCGGACAGATGGGACTGGGCCACGCCTTTGAGATCGACCCCACCACACCCAATCACCTGCTACACGAGATTGCTTCGGCGCAGTTGATCCGCGACCTCTTCCCCGGCTATCCGATCAAGTATATGCCGCCGACAAAGCATATGACGGGTGATATCTTTCGCGGGCATGTGCTCGACGCTTTCTTCAATCTCGTGGGCGTCCTGACGGGCCAGGGCATCCAGTTGCTCGGCATGCCCACCGAGGCCATTCACACTCCCCTCCTGCAGGACCGCTTCCTCGCCATCCGCAATGCTCTCTACGTCTTTAACGCGGCCCGTGATCTCGGCGAGCAGTTCGAATGGCGCGAGGACAGCTTTGTGGCGCGGCGAGCAGACGAGATTCTGCAAGCTGCCGTTGAACTCCTGGGCAAAATGGACGAACTCGGCCTCTTTAATGGCCTTGCCACCGGTCTCTTCGCCGACATCAAACGCTCCCCCGAAGGCGGGCGCGGCCTGGAAGGCGTGATTGAACGCAGCGAAAACTATTTCAACCCGTTCTATGAAGAATTGCTCCCATAAGCTCAGTGGTCGGTTCGATATCCTCGCCTGCATTTCTTTCTGCCCCGGCTATACGCACTCTGGAAGTTCAATGTCATGCTGATGCTGCAACTTTTTTCAAAAGTCACACGTGAACTTAGAGGTGTCCTGGCAATCGGGAAAGCTCAGCTTTTCTCTGATTGACCCGGTTATGAGCACGAGAAGGAGGATGAACCGGCAGGGTTTGAGGGCGCGGAAGCGCTCTTCACCTGTATTGTCAATGTGTACAGTGCCGTATGCATTGCCCTTTCTGCTCATTGTTAGTGCAGGTTTGTGAGAGATAGTTCAGCTTTCTACTGCTCGCTTTGAGACAGTGAGAAAGACAGGAGGGAAACAATGGCAGACAACAGAATTACCGAGGCTTCGTGGGACCTGATCAATTCCTGGCGGGAAACCAACCAACTGGCTGCCAATAGCATGGTCGCTATACAGGATTTCGACCTGAAGTTCGCGCAAAATATCTTCTTGAACGGAGTGGAGGTACTTGAACGACAGGAAGAGATCATGAGCAATCTGACGCAAGGATTGCAGCAACAAGGCCTAAGGCAGCAAAGCGCCTTCGAGAAGCTGGTAAACGCGACAATGGATATGTATGCTGGCTACTGGCACACCCTCTTCTCGTTCTACCGCTCCATCGGAGATAGCACACAGAATGCAGTGCAGCAAGGCGTCAAATACGCGCAAGACGCGACAAGGCAGGCGATGGAGACTGCCGCAAACGCGGCCCGGCAGGGAGCAGAGCAAGTCACGCAAGACGGGCGTTAGGATAGCAGGAGAAGCACAAAACCTCCCCGGCCCGAAGCCCGAAGAGGTTTTGTGCTGTTTTATGAAAACGACCCGGATCAACTACTCATATTGCAGGTCGTCAGGCTCAAACTCGTCTTCTTCCTCCAGATACTCGTCATCGTCATCGTCGTACTCGTCCAGATAACGAAACTCCTCATCGTACCCAGGTGAGTACTCCCTACGGATCTGGATGGTTGGATGGACGGGTGGAAAAGGCTTCAGCCCTCCCGGCGCAGCCGGACCCTCCATCTGCGGTTCGTAAGCTGGCGCCTCGCGCACCAGCACTTCATCTTCCCATGCCATCGACTCGAAGCCAAGTCGGCGCAGGTCCATAACCATGCCGGGCCACGTGTCTTCTGAATCGACAGCCCACCATTCGCGCCCCATCACACGTACAGGTCGAACACGCAAAGGCCGGTTGAGATCGCCCAGATTAGCCAGTAACGACGTGCGTTTCTTATCGGCTTTTTTCACGGCAGTGAACCGTCCCTTTCTTACATCAAAACAACGCTCTTTACGCCTCGCTTTGCCCTTTAGCACATACGCAATGAGAAGAACCACCCTTTTTAGAGATTCATTCTTTCTGTGTATCCGTTAAAAGGAAACCGAATGCTTATTACATACGATATCACATAACCCAGGCCATTCGCCAGGGAAAATGGTTGCGATTTCTGGATGCTGGAACAACCTGCAAATTTTCATCATTCACTATCACATACGGGTTCATCATAGGAGTTCATTACACCTCACTATCATATACGAGAAATAACATCGTCAGATCACACCTTTCTAAAGGGAAAGTCAGGATGAAGAAGCAGGTTCTCACGCATTGACAGGTGAAGCAAAAGCATGCATACTGCTTACGGAAAATGGTACTGTTTGTTGCAGGTCGTTATTTGGTGAGAAACGAGGGCGGAGATGAGCCAGCCAGGGCGGGAGCATTCAAAACACCTGACACATCCACTGCGGATCTTTCCGCAGACAACACTGCGCCGCCTGCGCAATACGCCGGGCTACTTTTTCCTCATCTGGCGCTGGGGCACGTGGCTTTATGCTCTCGTCTGGATCTTAGCCCTCCATCCCGCAAATACCAGTCTGGAGACAGTCCTGCTGGTGATTACCTTCCTCCAATCGCTGGTGGTAACGCTGTATGCCCCTCTCTTCTCCATTTTGCTGCCTCGACTGCCCGGCAGAAATCTGCTGCGCTGGCCCGGACGAGACAAAGCGAGGCGGAGGCATATTGCGCGAAGAAGGCCGGAGAGGCAGGCCCCCGCTGAGGACGGTGAGAACGAGGAGGAAGAGACAGATACGAATACACCTGCCCTCCTGCATAGCACGCGCAACCCGTACTGGAACATCGCTTTCTACACACTGGACGTGGTGATCTGCGGGCTGGTCGTATACTTCAGTGGCTACTGGACCTACCCTCCCTTTGGCGCTTCCTCACCCTTCTATCGCTATGGACTCTCAACCGCGCTGGTTGCCGCTTTCAGCTATGGCTACGGTGGTGGACTGTCGGCGGCTCTGGGCTACGATCTGTTTATGTTGCTGGGAGCATACTTCCCGCCCGGTGCCATCCATTTCACACCCCAGATCTCCGACCTCGAAGGGTCGTTGATCGATGCGCCCATCGTCGCCATTCTCGCGGCGTACCTGGCAACCCTGCTCAACAGCTATATTCGCAGCAAACGACTGGTGCAGGATGATGGACGGCGGCAAAGAGCGCTGCGCCGCGTCGGCGAGACGCTGGTGGCCGGAGCAAGCGACCGCGAGCACCTGCTGCAAAGCAGCGCGGAGCAGATACGCAAAGGAGGCCATTTTGCCCGGTTGATCATTGCCCTTGCCAACAGCGCTGAAGGGCAGGCAGTCTCTATCAGCAGCCGGGTTGAAGCGGGCGTGGTCGAGACTATCGCGGCAGACGCAAGCGAATGTTTGCTGACACAGGCGGCGCAGTCCGGACAAAAGCTCGTTACCTTCGAGCCATTGTCGGGAGAGATGGGCAGCGAAGGTTATGGTATCGCCCGGCTCTACCTGCCATGCTTTTCAGAGGGACAGGTATACCTGGTGCTGGGGGCGGAAAGCATGCGCCAGACTCCCTTTGAGGCCAGGCAGGAAGAATTTCTGCGCATCGTCGGGCCGCAACTGGTGGTGGCGCTTGAGAATTTGCGCCTGACGGAGCAGGCAGCCGAACTTGCCGCCGCTGCCGAGCGCGGGCGCATTGCCCGCGAGATTCACGATGGCGTCGCCCAGTTGATCTACATGCTGAGCCTGAACACCGAAACTTGCCTGGCGCTGGCCCAACGCATCGCCGCCAACGAGACAGAACAGGAACTGCTCGCTCCCCTGACCGAGCGCCTCGACCGGCTGGTGACGATCTCCAAGCAGGCGCTGTGGGAGACGCGCCACTACATGTTCACTCTGAAACCACTGATAAGTGGAACAGTGACGTTGGCGCAGATGGTGACGAATCAGGTACACGAATTTGAGGCCATCAGCGGCCTGCCGGTCGACCTGGAGTTCGCGGGATACGAGGAGAGCGCGAACGGAGATCAGCAGCGAGCGCGGAAGATGGCACTGGTGGGCACTGCCATCTTCCGCATTACGCAGGAGGCGCTGACCAATGCCTACAAACACGCCAGCGCCTCCCGCCTTCGCGTCACTCTGCGCCACCTGCCGGGTGCCGTCGAAGTCGAAATCTGTGATAATGGGCGCGGACTGCGCAATGACACGAGCAGCGACGAAGCAAGCAGCAAAATTAGCGAGGGACAGGACGGGCAGGCAAGAGAGCCGACCCTCATCGCAGGAGGCAGCGCAGCGCGCATCTATTCAGGTCACGGCATACGCGGCATGCGCGAACGAGCAGAAGAACTGGGCGGAACCCTCGAACTGTCCCAGCCAGCCGACGGCGGTCTGCGCGTGAAGGCCAGGATACCAGTGTAGCTCAGCCGGAAAAGAACCGAGATTCTTCGCTCTCGCTCACAATGACATGAGGAGCATAAGGAGAAGAGACCATGACAAAGATACGGTTGATGATCGTTGACGATCACGAGGTTGTGCGACTCGGCATGCGTGCCGCCTTTGAACTGGAGGCCGATATGAGTGTGGTGGGCGAGGCCAGCAACGGAGCGGAGGCGCTGGCAAAAGTGAATGTGCTCGCACCTCAGATTATTTTGATGGATGTCCGTATGGAAAAGATGGGCGGCATCGAGGCATGCCGCGAGATTAAAAGCCGCCACCCGCATATTGCTATTGTGATGCTTACCTCATATAGTGATACCGATGCTGTTGTCTCCTCCGTCCTGGCTGGAGCTAGCGGCTACCTGTTGAAGAACGTGAGCCGGGCAGAACTCCTGCGCGCCATCCGCCGGGTGGCGGCAGGGCAGACCCTGATCGATGCCGCAACCGCTCAGCGGGCAATGGATGCCCTGGCGACGGGTCCAGGCAGCGAACTGACGGCGCGCGAGCGCGAGGTGCTGGCGCTGGTCGCCCGTGGCTATACGAATAAGCAGATTGCCGAGAAGCTCTTTGTGAGCGAAAAGACGGCCCGCAACCACGTCAGCCACATCCTCGAAAAGCTCGGCCTCTCCCGTCGCAGTCAGGCTGCTGCCTTCGCTGTCGAGCACAAACTGGTACCCCCAGAAAAATAAAAGAAACTTTGTCTGTCCTGACACTGTGATTATCGATAATCGTTTTTTCAGAATGCTGTCTGTGAAAGGACCTCCCAGGAGCAGCGTGCTTACATCAAACAGCCCTTGCAAGTATTCCAGGTGGTCGGTTATCCCCTGCTGCTCCTCTAACGGTTTCCCCTCGTTCCAGGCCGGACCCTGTGTATAGATGATGGCAAAATGCATTGTGCGATCCCTTTCCCTTCTTTACGGCTCCGTAAACGTCTTGCGATGGAGAAACTGACCCTCGCCTTTCGGCCCAACAAACTGGCCGTTCTGGACGAGCACGCGCCCGCGCTGGAGGACGGTATCGGGAACGCCCTGCACCTGCATGCCCTCGTAGGGGGTGTAGTCGACACGCTGGTGCTGATTGGCGGCGCTGATGATCATGGTGCGGTCGGGATCGAAGATCACGACGTCGGCGTCGCTGCCGGGGGCGATGGCACCTTTGCGCGGGAAGAGTCCGAAGAGTTTAGCGGGCATGGTCGAGATGAGGTCGACGAAGTGTGAGAGCGAGATTTTGCCCGTGCGCACGCCCTGGTAGAGCAGCATGACGCGATGCTCGACGCCGGGGATGCCGTTGGGAATTTTGGTGAAGTCGTCACGGCCAAGCTCTTTCTGCCCTTTATAGTTGAAGGCGGCGTGGTCGGTGGCGACGACGGAAAGCTCGCGCCGCTGCAGGCCAAGCCAGAGCGCCTCGTTGTCGGCATCGCTGCGCATGGGAGGAGTGCAGACGAACTTGGCCGCCTCGAAACCGGGCGCGGCATAGCAACTGTCGTTGAGATAGAGATATTGCGGGCAGGTCTCACCCCAGACGGGCAAACCTTTGACACGAGCGGCGGCGACGGCCTGCAGCGAGTACGCACAACTGACATGGACAACGTAGAGTGGGGCTTCGGTCAGGGTAGCCAGCGTAATGGCGCGCTGCGTGGCCTCGCCCTCAAGGATAGCCGGGCGCGTTAGAGGATGATAGATCGGAGCGGTATGCCCGGCAGCGACAGCCTCACGCACGATGAAATCGATGGCAATGCCGTTCTCCGCGTGAACCATCACCAGCCCACCGAGACGGGCCGAGCGGCGCAGCACGCGGTAAATAGTCTCATCATCGACCATGAAGGTGTTGGGATAGGCCATAAGCAGCTTAAAGGTCGTTATACCCGACGCGATCATCTCGTCCATCGCCTCTTCCGGCGCAGCAGCAAGGTCAGTAATGCAGGCGTGGAAGCCGTAGTCGATGGAAGCTCTGCCATCGGCCTTCTTATGCCATGCCTCTATCGCCTCCGTCAGGGGTTGGCCGCGCTTCTGATTGGCAAAATCGAGAATGGTGGTGGTGCCACCACAGGCGGCGGCAATGGTTCCCGTCTCAAAATCGTCGCTGCCAACGGTAGTGGGCAAAGGCAATTCCATATGCGTATGCACATCGATGCCAGCGGGAAAGACGTATTTTCCCTGCGCATCCAGCACGGTATCTGCCCGGATGTCGATAAAAGCGCCCGGCGCGCCGACTGCGGCGATGCGCTCGCCCTCGATGAGAATATCTCCCTGAAAAGCATCGTCGGCTGTGACGATGTAGCCGTTGGTAATCAGAGTGGTCACAATATGCTCCTTCAAGCTGATTGCTCAGGATATGGGATAAATTTTGATGTTGCTGTACACCACTTTGGTGGTGGTACTGCTACTAAACGCCCCGAGCGCAACGAAGCCCGACGTATATGCTGCGTCCTGCACCTGCGTCAGATACACGCCGTTGGCGTAGAATAACATGGTACTGCCGTTCATAATCACCTCAAGGGTGTTCTTTACATTATATCCTTTTTTGAGAGCGGGCGAAGTCGTCCAATCCTGGAATACCTGGACGTCAGTATCCAGGCTATAGTCATTAGAACGCCAGATTTTATACTGCCCCTGACTGTTGACCTGGAAGAGATAGCCCGCGTAAGCGCCGAAGATATTGGTATTGATACGAAAGAAGAGGCCACCGGAGTCGCCACTGACGATGTCCATATCGACGGTGATGGTCGCATTCGCATAGTTGTACGCCTGCTCGCTGCAGCCATGCAGGCTATTGTTCTCTGTGACCTGGTAGCCATCCGAGAGAAACTGGCAGTGATCATCACTGCTACTGGCGCCATCCCAGTTGGCGGCCTGCGTCGTCGGACTGCTGGCATCGTTCAGTGGGTCCTGGTAGGATGGCGTTCCGGCGGTTGCGGTCTGGATTACTCCGGCTGTAGCACTGGCCTGTGCCTGTGCGGTCGCCGTAGCCCTGGCAATGGCTGTTTGCGTTGCCTGGACCTGCGCCGTCGCGGTCATTGCCGCCTCTGCCTGGGCCGTTGCCGTCAGATTCGGCGTGGGCGAAGGTGTCACTCCGGGTGAGGTCGTGATTGAGGACTGAGCCGAGGCTGTCTGCGTCGCAGCAACATTGACACCGGGGCCGGGATGATAGTTCAAAGCCAGGAAGCTGAGAGCAGTTACGGCCAGAATGGTGACAAGAGCCAGCACGGCGACGATAATGCCACGACTGCGGTCTTTATGAGATGAGCGCGAGCGGCGCGTTCTAGCAGGAACAGGCGCAGGATAGGCGGGAGAGCGCGCCGGAGCCAGGGGAGGCGCATGATAACTCTGTGCAGCCTCGACAGGCGTGGAGGGAGCAGCACCGGCCCTGGCGGGGAGAAACTGCTCTGGCGCGGCCACCGTCTGGTAGTCCTGGTAATCATAGTATGGAGAGACCTCGTGCTGCCCCGGAACAGGTGCGGGCTGCAAGGGTTCCAGGGATGGGAGCACGAGAGGAGCCTGTTCTTCCTCTGTTGCCAGCGCCGCCTTCGCGCCATTTTTGCTGACGGCGACGGCGCGACAAAAGGCATTTGCCAGATCGATGGCGCTGCCATAACGTTGTTCGGGCTTCTTTTCCAGCGCCTTCATCATCACGCGCTCGACCTGCGCTGGCACGTGGGGAACAATGCTGCGCGGCGAAGGCGGGCGTTTAGTCATATGCATCGTGACAAGGGCGATCTGGTTTTCGGCGGTGAAGGGAAGCTGGCCCGTGACCATCTCGTAGAGCAAAACGCCCAGCGAGTAGAGGTCGCTGAGCGCATCGGCTTTGCGATTGGTCTCAAAGAGTTCCGGCGCGACATAATCGACGGTGCCGAGCACATTGCCGGTGCTGGTCAACTGCGTGGCGTCGGCAGTGCGGCGCGCAATGCCAAAATCCGAGAGATAGCAGCGACCATCAGCCCCGATCAACACATTGGAAGCCTTGATGTCGCGATGGATAATGCCCTGGCTGTGAATATAATCCAGGGCGGAGGCGATATCGCGCAGGTCGCGACAGACCTCTTCCAGGGGCAGCCCACCATGACGGCGAATGCGCGAGCGCAGCGTCCCACCGGTGAAAAATGGCATGACGATGTAGTAGTAGGTCATACCATCAAGCTGGCACGAGCCTGAATCGATGACAGGGACGAGGTGAGGGTTATGCAGCGAGCGCATCAACCGCGCCTCGCGAATGAAGCGTTGCAGCATCTCTTCGTCTTCGCGCTTGAAGACTTTGACCGCTACCTCGCTCCGGCTCTCAAGGTCTACGCCTTCGTAGACATCTGCCATGCCCCCTCTACCAACCAGCCTGCGCAACTCGTAATGATTGAGGGATTTCCCTTCCAGTCCTGTCATATGCATACTCCACAAGGCGCGTGGCAGTACAACCACAAGTCTCTTCAGGTCTCCCCATCCCTTGACCGGCCACGCCTCAATACGTTATACCAGATCGGCTCTCTGTAGTTCAGCCTATGCCAGCCAACTATATCACGAAAGCCGCCTGGACTCAAGTAAGTTTTCTTACTGAAGTATGATGGATCCTGGGATGTTGAGCTTAAAGGCAGATCCTCGATGGCTTTTCGGATACCCCGGTTGATGTCTAAGAAAGCATCATCACGGTTATGCCATTTAGTCACGGCTTTTCCTTTTGTTGGTAGAGGTTTCAAAATACCAAATGGCTCTTCCTGCCAATCACAGGGGCGCAAGATAACAGGAATAACATAAGCCTCCCCTCTTTCATGCCTTCTCATTGCCTCCTTCATCTCGATCTCATAACAAAAGTCGGAGTGTAAAAAATCTGTGCTGACAAGCAAGAGGATCACGTTTGCTGTAGATAGGAGATCGTGCATTTCCTGTTTACTGTCGATTTCCCCTATGATATTTCTGAGTTGCATCACGCTGTGCCCCAGTACCACAAAAGGTTTCCCAGCACCATGTAAAAAGTATAAGATTAGTTCACCTTTGTAGAGACAACTTGCTTCTATTTTATAACGCAATGGCTCTATAATCTATAGCGTACAAATGTTCGTAAAAAGGATTCTATCTTCATTTCAAATTACTTGTATATATGTTCTATATTAAGAGGAAAAATTTCAGAATGTCCTGCTCGCACAGGCTTTTGTCTTGTAGCCTGATACCCGTTTTCAAAAGTTCAAACTTTTTAGCCTCTTTCAACCCTATTTCAGATTCATTTCAGTTCTGTGACCTATACTACGCGCAGATACGAATCAAATCATTTGTATCGCCAGCACTATACAAACAGGTCCGATCATGTCATTCTGAAGTGGAGCGAAGAATCTCAAACCAGCAGGTTGGTACAGTGCATGCGAGATCCTTTGCTGCCCATTAGAATGGCATGCGAGAGACATTGCAAAGCAACGGAGGCATCCTATGGATACACGAGCTTACAGAGGAGCGGCTTTGCTGGTGCTCGCCCTCTTCTTTACGGGTTTCTTGCTCTCTTGCGGCATGCCTGAGCAAACAGGCAGTGCAGGCAAACCTTCGTCCCCCGCTTCCAGAGCCACGAACTCGACAGCATCTACAGTCGAGGTTCGCGTGCTTCCTACTCCATCAGCGCGGCCTGTCAATGCCGCCGCAACAAACGAGTACAGCACGAATCTGGTGATTGCCAGTGATGTCGCCTATGTTGGCACAGTCAATAACGCCTTCTATGCCCTGCGTGCCAGCGATGGGGCCTTGCTCTGGCACACGAAAATTGACGGCTCCGTCGAAGAGCCACCGGTTGTCACAGATGGCGTCGTCTACTTCTCCACGTTTGTCGGTCAGGCAGGCCCAGCTAACGTGTACGCATTGCGGGCCAGTGATGGCGCGCAACTCTGGGAATATCATGGGAACTATACCTACGTCTCCACGCCGGTAGTGGCAAACGGCCTGGTCTACCTCAATGCGTCCAATGGCGTGGTGGCGCTGCACGCAAACAATGGTACGCAGGCATGGCACTTTGCCGCCGGAGACAACACCTCCATTGCCACCGTCGTCAACGGCATCCTCTACCTGAGTTCGCATCAGGGAGATAGCGGGCCGGGAACAGCCTACGCCCTGCACGCCGACGATGGCAGCCTGCTCTGGCAGTACAAATCGAGCAAAACGCTTGATCCACCGGAAGTGATCAACGGCGTGGCCTACGTGGGGGCATGGGATGGCACGCTCTTCGCGCTGCGCGCCAGCGATGGCAGCCTGCTCTGGCATGCCGCACTCTCCGGCCCATCACTCTGGATGCAGCGGGCCAATGATGTACTGTATGTTGCCACGCAAAAAATCACCTACCCGACAGCATCCAATGCTACCGCTCCTGTAGAGGCGCTGGCGGTCAATTCGTTCCTACAGGCAATAGCGCCACTCAGCAGAACCATGCCGCACAAACAGATATTGACCGACCTGTACGCCTTGCGCGTTAGCGATGGCACGACGCTGTGGCGCAACGAACTGAACAACGGCACGGATAGCTTCGCAAGCTATTTCGTCGTCGATAACGGCATTATCTACGGCACTGAAAACGTCAACACCAACCTCACCAACCACAACTATGTCTATGCCATGCGTGGCAGCGATAGCAAGCTGCTCTGGCAGGACGAGACAGATGTCTCCTCAGGCACCGCGCAGCTCGCCAACGGCGTCATCTACGTCACCAGCGGCAACAGCCTGCAAGATCAGACGACGCTCTATGCCCTGCGCGAAAGCGATGGCTCCCTGCTCTGGAACTATCCCATCGCCGCTACCAGCACGAACGCGCCCATCCTGGTTGGCAACATCCTCTACGTCGGCGCTGAGAATGGCATGGTCTACGCGCTTTCCGCCAGTAACGGAAAACTGCTGTGGTACTACCAGACGAATGTGAACCCTTGATTGTCTTCTGAGGGTCGCAGGCTGGCTGAAGTCCTCGGTGAGTGGCACACCATCGGCCCGCACTTCGTCTACACCCTCAACGCTGAGCGATTGGCGGCGGCAAGCGTAGAGGAGATCCGCGCCCTGCAATTCACTACGCGTAAGGCCGAATACATTATTGGCGTTGCCCATGCTATTGCCGACGACAAGCTTAACCTCGCCACCTTTGCGCAGCTACCATGTGAAAGAGTAACAGCATCAACGAGAGGACTTCCGCCTCCCCTGTAGAATGAAAGGAGAAGAGACCTGTCCTTGAGGAAAAGGAGGCGGAGAGCCTATGGCGCATACAACAAAGACAAACAGGGCAACAAAACATATCTTCATCGTGAAGGAAGTCATCCCGGCAACCTATACAACACGCGTGCGTTTCCAGAAGCCGCGACTGCTCACCGTTCTTTGCTCAGCCTTCCTTTTGATCGCCCTGCTGCACTTCGTCATCGTCATGCACATGGGCAAGAGTGCTCCCAATCCCTGCCAGCAACTGCTGGCAACAACCGATTATACCTCAGTTGTCCACCTGCAATCCGGCAAGCAGCAAATGGAGGCGGGGCAATTCGTGAGCCAGCTAACCGGCGGACAGCCGTCTGCACTGGTACAGATCTCGAACATCGGCACACAGTCCAGACTTGACGTTTATGTCTTCGGCTGCACCCTGCGCAACCACACCCCCACGCTGACAACGCTGTTTTCCCAGCAGGGGCTTATCCAGGGCAGCGCCAGTATCAGCGCGGCCAACACGCTCATCATTGGCGAGCAGGACACTTTATTGCCCGCCCAGGCCGTCGTCGTCGAGCAGCCACTGCAACAGAACATCTATCGCGAATATGCCTGGCACAACGGTTCGCTGGTACAGGTCGCCTTTCCCGGCCTCTATCCCGTCGCCAGCCGCTACGAGGCAGAACAATTGCAGCAAGAAGCCAACAACGGCCAACCTTTCATATGGAGTGATCCCCTTGCAACGGCAGAGCAAATGGCAAAAGACATCCTGCACTGGCCCACAGCCGAACCACAAGATCGTTTCCTGAGCGACAATGGCATTACAGCACAGGTACAGCTTGTCGCGTCCCACGTACAACTTACCGTCACGCTCCAACGCCTCATCCAGCACAACAATCAAGGACTCTGGTTCGTCACCGCAGCCTCTACGCAGGGTATCACCCTGGATGAATCGCGTCTCAATGCCCCTGTTGCCTCACCCATCTTGCTCAAGGGTAGTGGCGCGCTACCCGATGGGCAGATCAGCGTCACCCTCTTCGACCACACGCTTTCTCCACTGCCACAGGTGAACGCCTCAGCTATCAGCGTCGACGCCAGCGGCAACTACACCAGCTCGCTCTCCTATCCCGCCAATCTCGCCAACCAGCAGGGTCTGCTTCTCATCCAATCGCTGCCGCCAGCAGGGAGTCACGAGATGGAGCGGCTATTGCTGGCAAGTGTGTTGCTAGCGTAAGCATTCTCTGACATCCCCTCAGAAAGTGGGGTGCAGGGGCAGAGTCCCTGCCGGGCAGTGGGTGTCCCCGCCTCCTCCCCCTCACCTCCTCACAGACCACAGGCCTGACAGAAGAATTATGAGGGGATGTCAAGCAAGAATGCTTGACAACAGGCTTCTCAAGCTGTATAATGCGCCTGTTGGAACTGTTTGCATGGTGTGGAACAGATTGTTCCCCGTTAGGACGCTAAAGAGCACAGAAGCAATCCTCTTAGACTATTCGTTTCCTGCACGCATGTTCTCCTTGATATCAGCTAGCGGCATTGCTTCCGTATCCTTACGGCCTGCTTCTGGTACTCCCTATTGGCGCTGTGCCTTCCGGGAGCTGTAGCACGCCCGCACATGGGCGTAATGGCCGAAAGGATTCTTTTTCATGCCAACTTTTCAAGACTTTTCTTTGCAGCCCGCGACGCAGGCGGCTCTCGCAAATATGGAGATTAGCGAGCCAACGCCTGTTCAGGCCGAGGCGATTCCGGCGCTCATGGCCGGGCATAATGTTGTGGGACAATCGGCTACCGGATCGGGCAAGACGCTGGCTTATGGCATCCCTCTGGTGGAACGGTTAGCGAAAAATCAGCGCGTCGTGCAGGCACTGGTAATGGTGCCAACCCGCGAACTGGCGATTCAGGTCAACGCGGTACTGGGCAAACTGGCCGCGAGTCGGCGACTCTCGACTGCTCTACTGGTAGGCGGACGCGCCTATGGCAGCCAACTCGCGGCCCTGCGCTATGGGGCGCAAATTGTCGTAGGTACGCCGGGACGGGTGAAGGACCACCTGGATCGCGGCGCGTTAGCGCTCGACCAACTGCGCATATGTGTGCTGGACGAGGCGGACCAGATGCTGGACAGCGGCTTCGCGCCGGAAGTCGAGGCTATACTGGCGAGCACACCTGAGAAACGGCAGATGGCCCTCTTCTCAGCGACCATACCAGACTGGGTTGCGAAAATCCAGCAACGATTTTTCAGTGACGCGGTGAAGATTGAGATTACAGCGGGCGCGGGTGAGCAAAGCACCATTGAACAGATTGCGTATCAGATACCGCAGGAACGGAAAATCGAGGCGCTCTGCACCCTCTTGCATTCAACAGAAGGCGAAAGCAGTCTCATCTTTGGCAAGACGAAACACGGTGTCGAGAAGTTAGGAAAGCAGCTCAGCAAGCTCGGCTTTACGGTGGGAACACTGCATGGGGACAAGAGTCAGCGGGCGCGTGAAGAGGTACTCAGCGCGTTCCGCCGGGGAGAGTTACAAACGCTGCTTGCCACCAATGTCGCCGCACGCGGCCTGGATATTCAAGGCATCTACCAGGTCATCAACTACGAACTGCCGGAATCGAGCGAACTGTTCACGCACCGCATCGGACGCACGGGCAGAATGGGGCGTCAGGGCAAGGCCATTACCCTGCTGGCCCCGACAGACCTTCCCCAGTGGAAGCGCATGACACGCAGCCTGGGTCACATCGTGCCAGTGCAGCGGCTCGCCATCAACAGAGAGGTCTCCCCCATGCCTGCGCAGGCAAGGCCAGAGATTCTGGAAGAATCAGAGAACATTCCCGCACAAGAATGGCCTCACAAATCGAGGGATGATCGAAAAGCAAGTGGAAAGCAGCGTAGTTCTGGCAGAGCTGCGAGAGAAAAACAGCGCCGGGCGGCACATTGATCAAGACTTGGCCTGAGTCCAAAAACATGTTACAATAAGCGCCATGAGTGAACTAACGAATCAAATTGAACGCCTGCAAGACCGCGTCGGGAAGACGATGGTGCGTCTTTGACCTGGCGAACAAACGAGAACGTATTCAAAAACTGGAAGAAGAGAGCATAGCGGAGGACTTCTGGTCGGATAACCGCAGAGCACAGGCGCAGATGCAGCAGTTGAATGCCCTGCGTGAAGAGGTGACGACATGGGAAAATATCGCGGCACAGCTCGATGACCTGCTCGGCTTAGCGCAATTGCTGGAAGAGGAACCAGATGAAGAGTTGCAAGCGGAGGTTGCGCAATCGCTGGCCAGCATCGAGCAAGAGGTCGAGAAGTTGCAATTTGCCCTGATGTTGAGCGGCGAGCACGATGAGCGCAACGCCATCCTCAGCATTCACGCGGGCAGTGGCGGTGTGGACGCGCAAGACTGGGTTTCTATGCTGCTGCGAATGTACCTGCGCTGGGCCGAACGGCACAACTTCCGCACTGAAATCTACGAGTATATGGAAGGTGAAGAGGCAGGCATCAAAAGCGTCACCGTAGGCATCACCGGGCGGTACGCCTATGGCTACCTGCGTTCGGAGATCGGCACCCACCGGCTCATCCGCCTATCACCCTTCGATGCCGCGCACCGGCGACACACCTCCTTTGCGAAGGTCGAGGTCATGCCCGATATCGAAGATACTATCGAGATCAACATTCGTCCCGAAGATATCGAGGTGGACACCTATCGTTCGACTGGCGCGGGCGGACAGCACGTGAACAAAACCGATTCGGCGGTGCGCATTCGCCATATTCCAACGGGCATCGTCGTCACCTGCCAGAATGAACGCTCGCAGATTCAGAACCGCGAGGTTGCGATGCGCCTGCTGCGGGCGCGGCTCTATGAGCTGGAGCAGAGGAAACGCGAAGAGGAAACTGCACGGCTCAAAGGCGAGAATGTGCAGGCTGATTTTGGCACCCAGATTCGTTCTGTGACGATCCACCCATACAACATCGTGAAGGATCATCGCACCAACTACGAGACAAGTGATACCGCTGGCTATCTGGACGGTGATGTCGACCAGTTCATCTATGCCTACCTGCAAGCTCAGGCGGGAGGCGTAGCGGCAGAGGCATAAACTGTACAACCAGAAAAAGCGCTGGAGGCCTCCAGCGCTTTTTCTGGTTGTACAGTGTTGACGTACCTATACCTATACGCGCGCGGCCTCACGCAGGCTGGCAGGAGACTCGTAGCGTTCAGGATAGCGGAGTTTGCGCAGAGCTTTGACCTCGATCTGCCGGATGCGTTCGCGGGTAAGTCTGTAGCGGGCGCTTACCTCGTCCAGCGTCATGGCGCAGCCATCCACGAGGCCGTAGCGCAATTCGAGGACGTCGCGTTCGCGCTCGTTCAGGATCATCATGGCCTTCTGGATATACTCGCGCCGCACGCGCTGCGCCGCCTGATCAATGGGAGGAGTCATACTGCTATCTTCCAGCGTATCCGCAATCAGGTAGAGTTCGTCATCAGCCACGGGCGCATCCAGTGACATTGGCTGCTCGGCAACGCTGAGCAGTTCCAGCACCTTCTCCTTCGACAGTCCCAGCTCGGCGGCGATCTGCTCCGGCAGCGCTTCCATTCCCTGTTCCTGATAGATGCGGCGGGCCACACGTTTGATCCTGTAAATAACCTCCACGACGTGAACCGGAATATGGATGGTACGCGAGTGCTCGGCAATCGCGCGAGTAATCGCCTGACGAATCCACCACGTGGCGTAGGTACTGAAGCGAAGGCAGCGCCGGTAATCGAACTTTTGCGCCGCCCGCATTAAGCCAATATTGCCCTCCTGAATCATGTCCTGCATTGACAACCCCTGACCTGCGTAGCGTTTTGCCACACTGACCACCAGCCGCAAGTTCGCCTCAATCAGCTTCTGGCGGGCCCGCAAATCGCCACGCGCTATACGCTCACCCAGTGCCAGCTCTTGCTCGGCGGTGAGCAGCGGAAACGAACCAATCTCTTTGAGATAAAGTTTCACCGAATCATCAACCGCGCAGGCCCTCCGTTCATTCTGTTCATCCTGCTCGTCTTCCTCAAACTCCTCTCCGCACCCATCGTCCAGGTCCAGGTCCACGTCTATCTCCACATCCAGGTCGGCATCATACACGCTTCCCTGCTTTGTATTCTCCTTCTTACGCAGAACAGCCGTTTCGCTATCAACAATAGAAGCCCTCGTCCTTTTTGTTGCCATTTTCATTCTCCTTGTTTATCAGTCCTTGATAGAAGCGAATCATCCATTCAAACAGCATCACTTGTAAGCTCGGGAGTACCTTATACCCTGGCAGTGCTTCCCACTTTTCTAGAAGGCAAGAATCATGCCAGAGGGCAAAACAGGCAGCGTATCGCACACTGGCTCATTCTTCATGTGCGTCAAATCAGAATTGTGCATACACCGTCACGCTATGGTAATCGGCATTTGCGCCCGTTTCTATAGGGGTTGAGCCAGACATGTCATGGTGAGCGAGAGCGAAGAAGCTCAGCAACCAGATGGTCGACATAGCTCTTCGCTCTCGCTCATCATGACATACGAGAAGCTTTTTTTATGGCATGACATAGAGGTGGGAGGAAGAGATTTCCAGGCATAGGGAAAATTCCGCAATCGGGTAGGGAGCAACGGCGAACAGCAACAGGCAACAGAGGGCGACGCCAAAGCAATGTAAGAAAGAGAGGGAAAACTCATGAAAAAACTGTCACCGAACGCTTGACGTATCTTGTATCACCTGCTATGCTAAGAGTATAAAGCAGGCATAGCCAGGCTGCCTGTGAATAGCAATCGCCTGCGCTGCAGCGGGCCAATAGCGGGTTTCCACGCGGCTGAGCCGGAAGAGGGATGTTGAGGGATATTGGCAAAAGAGATGAAAAAACCTTCATTTCTCTGCTGACAGAAGAGGTAGTATGTGCTATGATAGCAGTAGTATGGCAGATGACTGCATATAGTGGGGATGCGGATGCAGAGGCGGAGGCTCCCCCTCGGCTAACTTCTTCGCCGTTCTCGCAGCATGAGATACGGTGCTGAGTTGTGTTGGCGAGTATAACCCTCCATAGTGAAGGAAGGAGGCGATTTCGTGGAAAATGCGTTTCCCCGGTGTCGCAAGTGTAGTGAAGGTGATCTAGTCCCGCTCTCGGACTTCGGCAGCCAGGGAGCCTCTATCGAGTACAAGGCATGGGTTTGCACAAACCCCGCGTGCCTGTACAACATCAAGATCCGTAACGGTGATATCATCATCAACGAACCTATCAGCGACGGGTCTCTTCATTCGTATCGCGGCAGCCGCTCATAAGTTTTCCATTGCCCTCAGTGGAAACCGAGCCGCGCCCGGAAGAATGACGAAATGGAGCAGAACAGAAGGCAAAGGGAGAAGGTCCTTTTGCCTTCTGTTCTGCTCCACGCTCTACCTTTCTCACCGAACTCCTCTCCACCGTCCTACATTGCATCCAGATGTGTTGCTATAATGAGCAGAGAAGTGGTAGTATATGGGCGAAGAGGGAAGGGAGGAATTATTATGCCTGAACGTTTTAATCCATTCAAAGCCAGTCTGAATCGCACCCGCCAGTTTTTTAACCGAATGGGGGGCGAGACACTTCATCAAGAAAAACCAATTACTGAAGATACATGGGATGAGCTGGAAGAGGCCCTGTTGAGCGCCGACGTGGGGCCGGGAACCACAATGTGGCTTATGGAGCACCTGCGCGCCCGTGCAGCCACGGAGAGCATGCGTAACACCAGACAGCTCCAGGAAGCGATGCGCGAGGAACTGGCAAATTTGCTGGGGAAACCTGCTTCCCTCAACTTCTCACAGAAATCGCCGCTCACCGTTGTGCTGGTGATTGGAGTCAATGGCTCCGGCAAAACCACCAGCATCGCCAAACTGGCCTACCGGCTGACACGCGGCGGACATCGTGTTGTGCTTGCCGCCGCCGATACCTTCCGCGCCGGCGCTATCGAGCAGCTCAAGGTATGGGGAGAGCGCATCGGCGTTCCCGTCATCAGCCAGAATCAAGGCTCTGATCCGGGTGCTGTTGTCTACGACGCCATCCAGGCAGCCATGACGCGTGGGGCCGATGTCCTCATCGTTGATACAGCAGGCCGCCTGCATACAAAATATAATCTGATGGAAGAATTAAAAAAGATTAATAAAGTAATCCAGAAATTCATTCCTGATGGTCCGCATGAGCTATTAATTGTGATTGATGCCACTACCGGTCAGAATGCTCTGCTGCAGGCACGTAAATTCGCCGAAGATATCGGTCTGACGGGCGTGATTATCACCAAACTGGATAGTACTGCCAAAGGGGGCTTTGCCTTCGAGGTCGCTGACGATCTGGGCGTACCAATCAAATTTGTTGGCACGGGCGAAAAAGTCGAGAACCTGGCCCCGTTTGAACCACAAAGTTTCGTCAATGCGCTGATCGCGCAAGATGAATAAGGAGGCATATGCATGGTCAAAGAGGCTGATCCACCCTCGACCCAGACATCTAACCCTACGAAGAAGCTGGGGCCAGGGTTGCCCATCGGCGGAAATCTGGCGGTCAAATGTCCGAAGTGTAAGGAGCTTCTGGTCGGGCGCGACTGGGAAAAGAATATGAAAGTCTGCCCCCGCTGCAACTACCATTTCAGGCTCTCCGCCTACGAACGTATCGCCTGGCTGGTGGACCAGGATAGCTTTGTGGAGACGGACAGGGAGATCACGGCTTCCGACCCTCTTCAATTTGTCAGTCCGCTACAGGTCTACGCACAAAAGGTGGACGAAGAGCGAAAAGATTCGCAACTGAACGAGGCCGTTGTCATCGGTCATGCCACTATCGAAGGTCAGCCGATTGAGCTGGCAATCATGGATTTCCGTTTCATCGGCGGCAGCATGAGTTCAGCCGTGGGCGAAAAGATCACCCGCGCCATCGAGGCAGCCATCGAGAAGAGGATTCCCTTGCTCATCGCCTCGGCCTCCGGCGGCGCGCGCATGCAGGAAAGCTTCTACTCGCTCATGCAAATGGCGAAAACGTCCGCCGCGCTTGCCAGGCTTGGTGAGGCGCGCATCCCATTCTTCAGCCTGCTGACCGACCCGACAACCGGCGGCGTGACCGCGAGTTTTGCCATGCTCGGCGACGTCATTCTCGCCGAGCCGGGCGCGCTCATCTGCTTTGCCGGGCCGCGTGTCATTGAGGGCTTCATGCACATCAAACTGCCCGAAGGCGCTGTCACCTCCGAATTTGTCCTTCAGCACGGCATGATTGACGCGATTGTCCATCGCCGCGACCTGCGCCAGACACTCGCGAAGCTGCTTCGCCTGTACACCAACCCACAAGGCGAGAGCAGCAGGCTCGCGGCACCTGAGCGAGAAACAAAGCGCTATCAGTAGGAGAGGGGAAGAAAAGAGGAATGGCTTACGATCTTGAATTTGAGAAACCGCTGGCCGAGCTAGAAAAGCGCATCATTAACCTGCAGCGTAAGGGTGATCGTCTCAAGCCGGAAGAATATCAGCAGTTACAGGAGATGGAGCGCGAACTGCGCCGCCAGACAGAGGATATCTATAACCATCTCAGCGAATGGCAGACGGTACAGGTCGCACGCCACAAAGATCGTCCCTACACCCTGGACTACATCCCCCTGATCTGCGATGACTTCTTTGAACTGCACGGTGATCGCGCCTACGCCGATGACCATTCTATCGTAGCAGGAGTGGCGAAGCTGGATGGGCAGAGCATAATGTTGATCGGGCATCAAAAGGGGCGTGACACGAAGGAGAAACAGTTCCGCAACCTGGGTATGCCACATCCCGAAGGCTACCGTAAGACCGCCCGCCTGATGAAACAGGCGGAGAAGTTTGGCCTGCCCATCATCTGCCTGATCGACACCTCCGGCGCTTTTCCGGCGCTGGGAGACGAGGAACGCGGGCAGGCTACCGCCATTGCAGAGAATCTCTACCTGATGTCAAACCTGCGCGTTCCCATCGTCGCCACCGTCATTGGCGAGGGCGGCAGCGGCGGCGCGCTCGCCATCAGCGTCGCCGATCGCATTTTAATGATGGAATACACCATCTATGCCGTCGCTTCACCGGAGGCCGCCGCCAACATCCTGTGGCGCGACAAAGCCTTCGCGCCACAGGCAGCCGAGGCCATGCGCATCAGCGCCCGCCAGCTCAAAGCGCTTGGCCTGATCGACGAACTTATTCCCGAACCTCTCGGCGGCGCGCACCACAACTATCGCCTGGCCGCGGACAACCTCAAAGCTGCCCTGGCGCGCAACCTGCGCGACCTCCAGCAGCTCCCCACCGACGAACTGCTCGACCTACGCTACCACAAGTTCCGCACCATCGGCGTCTTCGACATGGTGGAAGCATAGCGCGCTACTGGATAGAGAACTGGCTCCATGGACAGGTATGGCCGTGCCGCCGCAATCACCGGGTCAGCGGCAAAGTGCTGCTGCATCAGATTTCCGCGCAGCGCGTTGTCCAGCGCGGCCATAATCATTGACTGGTCAAGCACCAGGTAGCGATGTCCAACCTGACCGGTAAGCGGATTGACGGCATCGAAAAACCCGTAACGGTCATAGATGTTGTAGCGCGAACGCAGAGCCTGAATATTGGCGAAAGCGTCCTGCGGGTCGACACCGGGCACGAGGAATGAGGCATGCGGCGTGACGGCTGTCTCATCGTAGGGACAGCAGTTAGCATTCGTTGCCAGCGCGTGCGCGCCGCAGGC
>Ga0209061_1000729_pt1 | contig 72525 bp, 70 predicted proteins | sample Coa_R1_10_FD_187157 | JGI IMG/M metagenome (GOLD analysis project Ga0209061, IMG submission 187157) | Surface soil microbial communities from Centralia Pennsylvania, which are recovering from an underground coalmine fire - Coalmine... | ecosystem: Environmental > Terrestrial > Soil >... | reverse complement strand
CCTTGAAGGTGACCTCCTGTCCGCAGGCCCCGGCTGCTCCACTCAGCCGTTAAAGCCCTGCACAGGAGGTCATTCTTCTTGACGGACCGGACGGAACCAGGCTACCGCCCCGGTGGATCCAGGCTAAAGCCAAGCAACGAAAGTTTGCCAAGGCGATCTCGTACCTCAAGCTAGCCGTCCAGCCCACGGACAGCGGGGCACAGCCGAAGGAGTTCTTTGAGCTGTCCGCCGCGTATAGCGATCTCGCCAGCCACAACTGCGACCAATCGGTCACCGATGGCCGCTCGGCGAGTTCCGATGGCACGTTGGCATGGGCGCGGAAGTACAACGGCCTGGCCCAGCTCGCTCGTCTCCTCGGCGTGCACGTGACGGTCACATACGCCCTCTCCCGCTCCGTACTTCTAGCACGTCGGCGCGAACTGCCCCCTCAGGTCAGCGAATCGATCCACCGTTCGAGCCGCCGCCCTTGGCGGCCCATCGGCTCCGGGTCGCCAACCTCGGACGCTCCCGTCAGCTTGTTCGGGCGGCGTGCGCGAGGGCGTCGGAGAGCGCCTCGATGGCGGGGTGGCGCCGGCCGGAGATGGTCGCGGCCCAGAGCGTGCGGGCAGGTGGTATTCCGTGCACCGCGATGCCGGTGGTGGTGGTGGTGGTGGTGGGGAGGCTGAGCGCGGGGACTAGCTGTTCTGCTCACGGACCTGCTGAACGCGGGTGGTGGGAGCGCGGCCGCCGCAGGCGGAGTGCGGTCGGTGTCGGTTGTAGTAGCGCAGGAACGATGACAGGGCGCGGTCGCGCATGGCGGATGAGGGCCAGACCCGGCCGTGAGCCCATTCTCGATCGAGGGTGCCGAAGAAGCGCTCGATCTTGCCGTTCCAGCGCGGGGTGCGAGGTGGGATGAGGATCTGCCGGGCGTCGAGTTCGGCCAGAGCGCGGCGGAACTCGTGGCTGGTGGCGTAGCACTTGGCGTTATCGCTCATCACGGCCTGGACGGGCTCGCAGCCCTGCTCGCGCATTCACGCCGCGGCGCGGCGCAGGGTCGCGGAGACGGCGATCGCCGTCTCGCCAGCGTGGATCTCGCAGTAGGCCAGGCGGGTGTGGTCATCGATCACCCCGATCACCTTGATCTTCCCGGCGTTGCGGGTGCGATGTTGCTCTGAGCGATCGCCGTGCGCCCAGTGACCGGGCTTCTCGAACTTGGGCAGCTCGAACGCGTCGATGTGCAACAACGCTCCGGCTTCGGCCCACTCATAGCGCCGCGTGCCCCGGGGACGCTCGGTCCGGCGCTGGCGGCTCACGCCGTGACGCTTGAGGACCTTCCAAATTGTGGAGCGGTGCCGACCGCACAGATACTGCAGCTGCATCAGCCCATAGTTCGTCTTCTCTCGCGCCGTGAGGATGGCCTGCTCCTGCTCGGCACTCAGCCGCCACGGACATGAGCGCGGCCGCGAAGAACGCCTCCTCAGGCACGCCAGCGACCGCCGCTCGGCCTCCGAGGCCTCCCGCCAGCGATGCCACCAGCGGTGCGCGGTCGCCGGCGCGACGCCGAGAGCGGCCGCGGCCGCCCTCAGCGTCGCGCCGCTCTCCACCAGCCGCACCAGCTCTCGGCGACCCTGCAGTCCGAGCTTGCACCTACCGTCTTCCACGTTCGGCCTCCTTGGAGGGTCAGTCGTCGCTGACCGCACCTTCCAACGGAGGCCGGACGTCTTCTCAGATGTTCACGAGGTCCGTGAGCAGATCATCTAGCGCACCGTCCCTCTCGCCGAGGACTTGGCACGGGATGCCGGCATACGCGCGGGATGGCAGGTCGTCTGCTTCTTCCAGAGCGCGGCAAAATTCAAGTCGAGGTATGCGACGTTCGGGTTCACCGACAAAGCGAACCTCGACCAAGGGGGCATGTGGCCCACCGCTTTCGCGCTGAAAGAGCTGACCTCTGCTGAGGAGAGGAAGATCGCCGGACTGATCAAGCGGGCTTGCCATGCGAAGTAGATCCCGGGACTGACGACCCATCCTTGCCCGCGGCGCTGACGCGAAAGACTTGGACGGCGCAGATCGTCAGATCCGCCTCCGACTCCAGTCCGAGTGCTTCGGCCGCGAGGCGAAGAGCGCCGCGTCGCTCAGCATCGGTACGCGTGATTCGTATACCGACCGGTTGCCCGCCAGAGCCGGTGGTGGCATTCGGCTCGTCATGGAGCGCGCGAACCCCAACCCGATCGTCAGCGCTGTGCAGATCACCCTCGCGTGCTACATCCACGCGCTGCCAGACGACGCCCTCAAGGCCCGAGACACCCTGGCGACCTCTCATCGAGAACCAGACCAAGCGGGTCGCTCGATGAGAGCGCACGCTCCGGCGGTTGCGCTTTGCGCGGGATCCGCAACGCGAGGATCCGTGCCAGATGGCCGGGTCAGGGTGACGGCTGAAGGCGCCGGGCGATCTGCAGCAGCTTCTTGTCTAGCGTGAGAAGCGCTGAGTCGGTCACGAGCGCCGTGGCAAGCGACATCGCGTCGGGCAGCCGTAGCGACGGATGCTCGGCTCGTAGTACTGCGGCATGCCGCGCGACCCCGCGATCAATCGGGACGATCGAGATCCCAGCGGCATCGAAGAACTCATCGACCGTTGCGTCGGTGCCTTGTTGCAGTGGCCGCACCATGCACTCGGCATATACCGTGGCTGCCGCGAGCAGCTCATCGCCGGCCGCTAAGCGTTGGCGCAGCTCCGCGACGGCGGAGGCGTGTTGATCGTCCCCGGGATCGAGAAACGCGATCACGATGTCTGCGTCAAGCGCTACGCGCGCCACTCGTCACGCAGCCGATCGAGATAGCCACGTCGGTACGTGCCGGCCGGAAGGCTGCCCGCATAGCGCTCAATGAGGTCTTCGGCACGCTCGACCTCGATCCGACCACGGCCGACCGCCCGGATTACAACCTCGTCCCCGGCGGCAAGGCCAGCATCCTTGAGAACGCTGATGGGGAGCGTGACTTGATGCTTTCGGGAAATCCTACTCATCGCTTTACCATTCTACCACCGCGTAAAGCGGCTCGCCGGCGTTCTTTCGCATCGTGATGTCCGGTAGTCGTCGCCCCGGTCTTGAAAGGTCCCTCCAGGTAGAGACTGACTTTCCGGACGAGCGCAGCCGCCTGCCGACAACGGGTCGCTGCCAGTCGCCACGACCCCCGGCGGCACCATCAACGCCTCGACAGGGTCCCGGAGCGCTCTGTACACGCTCCGGCTAGCTCGCTGGGCAAGCAGTGTCGAAGCCAACTCCCCACACCCTCCTCCCCTCGACGCCGCCCCCCCGAGCGCTCGCGACCACGCCTTGCCCTGTCGGGTTGCCGGGCGAGATCCGATACATCGGATGCCGGCGCGCAACGTCTCGTTTCACCCTGGCCACAGCGCTTCTCGCCGATTGCGATCGCGGAGCGTCGGCGCCGGGAAAAGCCCGGGCCGTCTAGCCGCTCGAAAGTGAGCCACCCCTGCTTCTTCGACACTGGTGGCCGGTCGCGACGTGTAATCAACTCGGTTGACGCTGTTGGGCCCGGCGCCAAGCAGGTGCTGACGCTGCTAGGACAAATGCTGTGCGAGATACGCCTTGACCAGCTTCGTCGGCGCCCGACACAACCATGCATCCTCGATCGGCTCACCGAGCTCGTCCGCGGCGCTGCGCTCAAGCAATACGAGCACGGCGTTGTAGCCCTCGAAGTGCGGGATCGTGAAGTACACGGCGGGATCGCGCTGAAGATAGGACTCCTTCGCCCCGAGATCCTCCACCCGCGCGCCGAGGATCGGCCCGCCCGGCGCGGCGGCGCCGAGGTCCCGTCGGTCCTTTTCCGACAGCGGGCGCTCCCAGACAAACAGCTTGTCCTTCACGCGCCAGGTACGCCAGCCGTGCATCAGCTTCTCGGGCTGAATGCGACGTGTGACGACCTCGGACGATGTCGCACGGTTCGCCCTTGCGCTGCCGGAGAAGGGTCCATGATCGCGCGCGTCAAGCGTCATGGCCAAACCGACGCCCTGTGCTCCGTGGCCTCGCCTGGGCAAGCCCGGCGATCAGACGGGTCGAGCCACGAGACCTCTCGTTGGCGATAAGCGCTACGTCTGACGCCTGGCGCGCGATGTCCCGCTTCCTTGGATTCGGCGCGAGATCCTGCGGAGGATCCGGCCGATGGGTTCGCCCACATGCGCCAATATGCCTGCTGGCGAGCAGTCGGGTGGCTGCGCCGCAGACACCGAAAACGGAGCTGGCGCTGGCTGCGCCCCACCTACCTGACGGAGCGGCGGCCCGCCCACCACGGCGTGGAGCTGTTCAGCCTGGGCGCGCTGGCACAAGCCGATGCCGCTACCGCGGCGCGAAGATCCCACTCCCGTGGACGCGCGGCTATGTCGCATTGCGCGATTACGCCGCAGCCATGGAACACCTGGAAGGACCGATCCACACATGAACCACAGGGCGCTCCTGGAGAGCCCGTGCGGGGAACTCGCACGCCGGGTTCGGCGGGCAGCCTGCGGAAACGGAGCGGCCGAAAGGCCGCGACCGCGCCGGGGGCCGACCCTACTTGGCCAACTGCGCGCTGGACGACGCCGCCGCGCCTACTGCAACGAACTCTGGGGAGCTCGACGACCCCGACGCCGCCAGACGGTTCATGGACGCCAGCTGGACGCTGCTCAAAGCCCCCGACCGCCTCTCAGACCAACAGAGCAGAACGCTCAAAGCGCTCAGGGCCGCCAGCGGCGAGCTGTGGCGCCTACACCCTGAAAGAGGCGCTGCGCGCGATCTTCAAGTCCGGCCTCACGCTCCAGGACGTCACGATCCTGATCGACCGCTTCATCAGCAAGGCGCTACCCAGCCGCCCCGGCCCGTTCATCCGCTTGGAGAAGACGATCCACCGCCACCGCGACGTATCCTCCAAGCGATCCGACTGGCCATCAACCAAGGTCGCACCCCAGGCCCTGAACAACAAGATCCGGCTCATCACCCGCCGCGCCTACGGCCTCCACTCCGCCGTCGCCGCGCTCGCACTGATCATGCTCACCTGCGGACCGATCACCGTCCAGCCCCGTCACAAGCCACAGGCCTGAGTCACCTACATCAATGCCGAGAGAGCCAGCTTTTCATTCCGTCGGCGAACAACACCCAGCGCACATTGGAGTTTTAGCCAGTACACGCCGGTCTCGCAAACCGGTATGGGTGGTTTCGTCCATTGAGGGTTCGAATCCCTCCCTCTCCGCTTTTCGCCGCGCAACCTCCTCGTATACGAGCAGAACTCCCGCTGGCCGGCCGAGTCCTACCGAGCGGCCGACCCTTGTGGTCTGGCAGCTGCCAGTCGCGGTAGCGCTTGCCGGGGATATAGGGGCAGCGGTCCCCGCAGCCCATCGTCACCACCACGTCCGCCTCCTCAGCCAGTTCGCGCGTAAGAAGCTTGGGGTGGCGATCGGCGAGGTCGATGCCGAGTTCGCGCATCAATCACCGCCACGACCTTCGGGTGCACCCGGATCCATGGTGAGAGCCCGGGTGCCCGCTCAGCCCTCGTCCGGCGCGCGGTCGGCCTCCGTGCGCTGTGGCGCTTGCGCGCCGCTGCCGGCGGGGCGCCACGGCTCGCGAAAGCGCCGAGGCGCCTCGGGCCAGCCTCGCGCTGTCATCCGCAGGGCGCGCATCGCGCGGCGCCTGGCCTGCCACGGCACGCTTCGGTACAGCGGAACGAACACCCAGCTCCACATCCGCCCGGGCTCCGGCAGGGCGGAGCGCGTCGCACGCTGCGGATAGCGCCGCGCGAGCCGCCGCATCGCCGCGAGCCGCAGCGCGTACTCCGAGCGCGACCGCAGCGCGCGCTTGGGCCCGGCGAGCGCACGCGCGAGAGCGCGCAGGAAAGCCGGCCTTTCGCTCATCCTGCCGCCCCGGAGGCAGGCGCCCCCGCGCCGGCGGGACTCGCTGCCGCGCCGCTTGCGACGCCCCCGGCTGCCCCGCCCGACCCCTTGTCGCGCAGCTCCGCGAGGCCATTCTGGGCGGCGATCTGGATCGGCTCATACAGCGCCCCGATCGGCGGCGAGTAAATGTTCTCCATCCAGGCGAGATCATCGAGCGTGACGCCCCGCGCCGCGGCGAAGGCGAGAAAGTCGCAGCGCTCCTTGATCCCCTCGCCGCCGTGGAGCTGCGCGCCGATCAGCCGCAGGGTGTCGGGTTCGGCAAGCAACTTGACATGCGTGCGCACCGCCCCCGGGTAGTAGCGTGCCCGGGAGACGCCGACCCCCTTGGCCAGCACATACGGGATCCCCAGCGCCTCCGCCAGGGTCTCCCCGATCGAAAACCCCCCGATCGTGTAGTCGCCGGCCATGAACCCCCAGGGAATCCATACTGGGTCGTATGTCCGCTCCTCGCCCGCGGCGTTGGCGCCGGCCACCCGACCCTGGGCGTAGGCGTGCGAGCCGGTCAGCCCGCTGATCGGAAGCATCGTCAGCCCATGCGGCACCTCGACCACGTCGCCGGCCGCCCACACCCCCTCGGCCGAGGTGCGCATGTGGTCGTCGACCACGACCGCGCCGGTGCTGCCGAGCTCGAGTCCGGCGGCCCGCGGAAGCGTGGTGTTGGGCAGCTTGTGCAGGCAGATCACCGCGACGTCGCACTCGAGCTCGCCAGCCGAGGTGGCGACCGCCCGCACCCGCCCGCCGCTGCCCTCGAACGCTTCGAGCCTCGTGCCCATGCGGACGGCCACCCCGAGCCTCTCCAGCGCCTCCTGCGCCGGCGCGGCGACGTCGGGATCGACGAGCTCGGACAGCAGCCAGGGCCCCTCGTCGATGAACTGCACCTCGAGCCCGCGGCGTGCGAGCGCCCCCGACATCTCGACGCCGAGCCACATCCCGCCGATCACCACGGCGCGCTTCATCCGCTCGAGCTCGCGGTCGAACTCGATTGCCCGGCGGATGTCCTTGACGTAGTGCAACCCCTCAAGGTTTGACCCGGGCACATCCGGCTGCTCCCAGAGGAAGCCGGTGCAGAGGATCAGCCGGTCGAAGCCCTCGTGCTTGTTGCGCGCGGTGATCGTGCGGCGGTCGAGGTCGATGTCGGTGACGGTCGTCTCCATCCGCATGTCGAGGCCTTCCTCGACGTAGCGCTGCACCGTCGAGAGGAACAGCGCCTTGAACTCGGGGATCTCGCGTCCGTGGGCGTACGGGATCCCACACGGCGAGTAGGCGATGTCCGGAAACTCGCTGAACACGCTCACGTGCAACTGGGGGGCGACCCGCCTGGCGGTCGTGGCCGCGGCCGTGCCCGCGGCGCCGCCGCCGATCACGATCAAACGCTCGCTCATCCTGCTCCTCTCGGTGGCTCCTGCACTCCGACCCTGACGCCGGCCGGCCCGCCGCTTAGGCCCGCGATCCGCTCGGCCAGCCGCGTGGCGCGCTCCGTCCCCTTCGCCCGCATCGCCTCGACCACGGCCGCCCGCCAGCGTCCGCCGGCGGCCTCGGCGAGCGCCTCGCCGAGCACCTCGCGCAGATGCTCCATCGCCCAGCGATCCGGTCGCGAGAGGTTCACGCGGATCGTGCTCAGCGCGCCGTTCTCGCCGAGCCCGTCGCCGGGGTAGACGGCGACGCGCCGCGCGAACAGCGCAACCATCACCTCCTGCGCGCTCGCGCCGCTCTCCGAAACGTCGATTGCGCATGCAAGCCCGCGCTGAGGACGGACCGCCAGCCGGGCGCCGTCGATGGCGGCGAGCGTCTGCTCAAGGTGGCGGAGGTTGGCGCGAACGGTGTCGGCGGCATCCTCGAGATAGGCGCGATCGCGCAGCGCCGCGAGCGCGCCGTGCTGGGAGACGACGTTGGTGTTCAGACGGGTGAGCGCCGCCTTGAGCTGCAGGCAGCCGCGCACGAATGCGGGCGGGCCACCCAGGAACCCGAGCCGCGCGCCCGCCATCCCGTAGCAGTGCGAGACCGACAGCACCGCGACCGCCCGGTCGGTCAGCCCGAGCGCGGGCAGGCTCGCAAACGCCGGCGGCTGCTCGAGCGCAATCGGCGCATGCGTGACGTCGTGCACCAGCAGCAGATCGTGGCGCTCAGCGAGCTCGGCGAGCGCCTCGAGCTCGTCGCGCCGCTGCACGGTCCCGTAGGGGTTCAAGGGATCGACCACGCAGATTGCGCGCGTGCGCCGCGTGACCGCGGCGCCGACCTCTTCCGGGTCAAGCCGAAAGCCGCTGTGCGCGCCGACCGGAACCGTGACCGGCTCGCCGCCCGCGGCCAGCACCGCCGAGGGCAGGTGGAAGTAGCCCGGGTCGGAGACGATCACCTGATCGCCCGGGTCGACCACGGCCAGCAGCGCCAGCGCCAGTGCCGCCTGCCCACCCTCGGTGCCGATAACCTCGAAGCTCCCATCTCGCCTGCGGCCGAACGCCGCCGCGGCGGCCTCGCGCAAAGGCTCGATCAGATCCGGGGTGTACTGGCCGACGGAGGCAGGGCCGAGCGCGCCCCGCATCGCCTCGAGCGCCGAGGCGGGCGGGCCGCAGAAGCATGTCAGCCAGCCGAGATCCGCCCACCGGTCAGGGTCGAGCCGGGTCTGCCCGTTCGGGTAGACGTGAGCGGGGTCGAGGCCGACCAGCGCAATCGCGTCACGGTAGGTGAGGTAGTTCCACATCGCATGGTGACTTGCGCGCAGGTGCCGCAAGCGCGAGCTGGCGCGGATCGGCGCCGCCCCCGGCTCCCGTGTCCACGTCAGCACGCTCACGGCTCGCTCCGGCGCAGGCGCCCGACCCGGTAGATGCCGTCATGGTCGGATGCGATCGAGACCGGCTCGTAGCCCGCCCGCTCCCCCCATGCGAGGATCCACTCGACCGGCCGCAGGCGCCACACGCAGCGCTCGCCACGATGGTCGCGCCAGACCCTCGCGATGTACTCGATCTCGGGGTTCTGGCACTGCACGTTGAAGACGATCTGTCGCGGTCCCAGCAGCTCCGCGAGATCGCTGAGATGCCGCTCGATCAGCCGGTCGTCGTGATAGATGCCGTACAGCCCGAGCTCGAGGACCACATCGGGTCGTTCCGCCGCCAGGCGCGACAGCGCCTGGCGGTCGAAGGCGTCCGCGCCGAGGAGGCGCAGACGGTCGGCGACGCCGAGCTGCCGGGCGCGCGCTCCCGCCTGCGCCAGCGCGGTGGGGTCGATGTCGCAGGCGATCGCCCGCGTTTGCGGGTGCGTCGCAAGCGCCTCCAACAAGTACGGAGCCGGGCCGGCGGCCAGATCGGCGATCACCGCCCGCTCGCCACAGTCGACGAGCGCCTGCTCGAGCTGCTCGCGCGCGAGGGCGCGGATCTCGCGAAACGCGCGGCAGGTGGCGCGCCCCAGCAGCGCTCGATCGATCGCCCGCCCAAGGGGAGTCCGTCCGCGCGGCTCGTTGGCGTACACGTGCGCCATGAACGGCCCCGAGTCGAAGCCGTAGCGGTAACCGATCCGCAACCCCTCGCTGAGCAGCGCCCCGACGCGCGAGGCAAGCGCCGCCCCGCGGAAGCGCAGGCCACGCGGCGATAGCACGGGCAGCGCGCGCCGCAGCTCGGCGGGCGTGGGGGGGTTGGCGCTCTCAGTGAGCGCCTGCATAGCGCGGCGCTTCCGCCAGCTCGCGCAGCCGGTAGAGCTCGTGCGCGGCCGACGCCGCGGTCTCGCCTCCGTTGCGCACCCGCTCGCGCAGCCGGGCAATCGAGCGCTCGTTCTCCGACCGCACCTGCTCGAGCACGGCGCGATCCGCCTCGTCCTCCGCCAACCCCGCGTAGAGGTCGAGCAGCTCCGCAAAGTGCTCAAGCGAGCCGAGCGCGTAGGCGAGCGCCTCGCGCAGCTCGAGCGGCTCGAGCCGGGCGTACACAGCCTCGCCCTCAGGGGAACAGCGGTAGCCGTCTGGATCGACGCCATGCGCCAGCGCCCGCCGCCGGAACAGCTCGGCGTGGCTCGCGTTGTCAGCCACGATCTGGGCCACCAGCCGATGGATCTCCGGGTCCGTGATCGACGGCAGCCGCGCGGCGAACAGCTCGACCCAGCGGCGCATCCCGTAGGCGTGCCGAGCGAACGCCGCGCCGAGACGGCCGCGCAGCGCCTCTTCGAGCTCGGAGCGATTCTGGACCATTCGTTTACTTCAGTGTACAGACATCTACTGTCGTTGCTCGATAGCTGAGCTGCGCCCCGCTCGCCAGCGTGTTCGAGACCCAGCAGAGGCGGCGGGCGGGCTCGAGCAGCGTCTCCAGCAGTTCGCTCGGCGCCTTCGCCTGCGCCTCGATCTCAAAGCGCTCATAGCGCAGCTCGCGGCCGGCGCGCGTCGCGCGTACGACCACGCGCAGCCCGGGAAGCTCGAGCCTGCGCTTCGCGGCCGCGAACGCAAGCGCCAGGCAGAAGCAGCTTGCAAGCGCCGCGCAGAGCAGCTCGGTCGGCATCGCGCCGCTGTCCTCGCCGCCGTCCGCGACCGGTTCATCCACGGCGAGCTCGTGACCGCGCGCGTGGACGCGCGCCCTCATCCCTCCGAGCCAGGCGGCGCTCACCTCGAGCTGCTCAGCCATCGACCTTGGCGATGCGCCGCTCGAGCAGGCCACGGTAGGCGCGCTCGTGGGCGGCCGCCGCGCGCTCCCAGCTGTGGGCGGCCGCGACCTTCAGTCCCGCCTGGCGCAGGCGCTCTCGCTTGTCGGGATCGCGCGCCAGCTCAAGCAGCGCCTCACCGAGTGCGCGGCCGTCGCCGGGACGGTGAAGCAGCGCGCTCCTGCCGTCGGTCAGGAACGTCCGCAGTGCATCGATGTCGGCAGCGACGACCGGCAGGCCGCTGGCGAGCGCCTCCAGCGCGGCGAGGCCGAACCCCTCCTTGACCGATGGAAACGCGAACAGGTCGGCGGCGCGGTACAGGCGCTCGAGCTGCGCGTCGGGGATGCTGCCGAGTCGGCGCACGCTGCCGTCCAGCAGAAGCTCGCGCTCGAGTCGGTCGAACCGCTCGAGCTCATCACGGTAGTCGAACAGCGTCGCGCCGCCGGCCAGCACCAGCAGCGGGTCGAGCTCGGGTGCGGCGGCGCGCAGGTGCGCGAAGCCGCGCAGCAGCGTCAGCGACCCCTTGCGCGGCTCGATCCCGCCCACGCTCAGCACGGTCAAGCGCTCGCCCAGCCCGAGCCGGCGACGCAAGCGCCCGCGTTCGGCCGGATCGCGCGGCGGCCGGTAGCGGCGAAGATCGACCCCGTTTGCGACGAGCCCGGCCTCGACCCCGTAGCTTGCGCGCAACCGCTCGAGCCACGGCGCCGAGACGCACAGCAGCGCGTCGGGGGCCAGGATCGAGCGATCCTGGCAGGCGATCAGCGAGGGCGAGATGAAGTCGTCCACGTGGTGGACGGTACGGATCACACGCTCGATCACGCCGGCATCACGCAGCTCGAGCGCGGCGTTGGCCGAGAGGCAGTCCTGCGCGTGAACGACGTCGAACGCGCCCGCCTGCAGCGGCTGCCGCAGCCCCTCCCGGTAGGCCGCGAGCATCGCCTGCACACGCTCGTCGAAGGGCCCCTCGGGCGGCACGTGGCGGACGATCCGGGCGGGAACGGCGGGCGCGCGGAAGAAACGCTCGCCGGGTCGGCCAAGCGCGAACAGCTCGACCTCGTGGCCGCGACGGGCAAGCGCCGCGGAGATCTCGAGCGCGTGCACGACGCCGCCGCGCGGTCGCAGCGAATAGGTCAGCATGGCGATTCGCAGCGCCCTCACCGGAGCGCCTCAGCCGGAATCCCGGCATCGAGATCGATCGCCGCCCGCCCGGAGCGCCCTCAGCGCGAGCCGCGCGGCCGCGGCGTTTGACGGCGCGAGGATCGCGCCGGCCCTGCGCAGCGTCCGCTCCTGGCGGCGCAGGTCCTGGGGATCATCGCGCGTACCGCACACGCGGGCGATCACCACCGCATGGCCCGCGGCGCGCGCGACCGCCGGCGCAAGCACGCGCGCCGGGTCGGGGTGACTCGCGTAACCGAGCACCACGTCGAGCAGCACGCAACCGAGATGCTGGTGCTCGGCGACGCGGGCCAAAAGCTCCGCCCGCGGCTCCGGGTCGACCATCGGGTGCGGGCGCCCGCGGGTGTACTCCGCCTCGCCCAGGTCCAGGAGCACGTGCGTGCCATCCCCGCTGGGCGGCGTGTCGAGGAGTCGCCCGGCGAGCACCTCAGCCGTGTCGAGGCGCGGGCCACCGCCGACGTTGCCGGCGAGCGGCCCCAGCTCGGGCTCGAGCAGCGTCGCCGCCTCATGCGCAAGCGACCCGCCCGAGTAGAGACCGAGCAGGAGATGGCCGGGGATGCGCCTGGCGTCAAGCTGCGCCTCCAGCGGCCTGAGGTCGACGGGCCGCGCGCCGGCGGCCGCAAGCGCGCCCGCCTCGAGCGTCGCGTGCACCTCGAGCGGAGCCGACTCACCCTGCCAGCCGACGAACGAGGCCACAACCCGCTTGCTCGTGGGCAGCGCGCTGCCGAGCGCGCGGACTCCCGCCGCGGTCGGCGACTTCGAGACGAGCAGCAGCGTGTCGGTCTGAGGATCGTCAGCCAGCAGGCGCATCGCCTGGATGAACATGAGCCCACCGACCGCCTCCGACAGATCGCGCCCGCCGACGCCGATGATGTGCGAGACGCCCGCGCCCACGGCGTCGAGCAAGCAGGCGCTCTCCTGCGCCCCGGTGCCGGCGGCGGCGACGATCCCGACGCGACCGGGACGCACGGCGTTCGCAAACCCGAGCCCGACCCCGCCGAGCATCGCAGTGCCGCACTCCGGGCCCATCACCAGCAGCCCGCGGTCGACCGCACGGCGTTTGAGCTCGACCTCAGCCTCCAGGGGGACGTGGTCGGAGAAGAGGAACACGTGCATCCCGCGGGAGAGCGCGCGGTGGGCCTCGAGCGTCGCATACTCGCCGGGAACGGAGATCAATGCGAGGTTCGCGCCGCTCGCCATCTCGCTGGCGGCGAGGGCAAGCGAGCGGGGGCGTTCGCGCGTGCGCTCGCTCCCGGCGCCCGTCCCGGCTTGGGAGAGCGCGCGCTCGACGCTCGCGAGCGCCTCGCGCGCCGCGTCCTCGTCCCCCTCGACGGCGACGACGAGATCCGCGGGAGTGGCCTCCGCCGTGGCCTTGAGGCCGGCGAGCAGCTCCAGGTTGGCGGGCGTGCCCATTCCGAGCTCACAGCGCGCGACCCCAGGCTTTGCACGTACGTCGCGCGCGATCGCCATCAGCCGGACGCTGTCGGCGTAGCGGTTTCGGATCACACGGACGTGCCAGCCCACTATGCCGCAAGCGTGTCGGGGCGCGCAGTCGCCGATGGACCCTGCTCGTCGGGCACGAACCTGGTGCCGCCGCGGCCGGCGACGGCGTCGGCCAGGCGGCGTGCATGCGTGACGATCGCCGCGTGGCCGCCGCCTCGCACGAAGCGGATCGCCGACTCCACCTTCGGGCCCATGCTCCCCGGCGGGAACTCCCCTGCGGCCAGCAGCCGCTCGGCGTCGCCGACGGTTAGCTTGGCCATGTCCCGCTGCCAGCGCGTGCCGAAGTCGAGCGCGACGTGCTCGACCCCGGTCAACATCACCAGCAGCTCGGCGCCGACCGCCAGCGCCAACACCGCCGAGGCCCGGTCCTTGTCGATCACCGCCTCGACGCCCTCGAGCCGACCGTGGCGGCGTACGACCGGGATGCCGCCGCCGCCGGCGGCGATCACGACCACGCCGCGCTCGACCAGCGCCCGCAACTGGTCGAGCTCAACCACCTCCTCGGGCGCGGGGCTCGGGACGACCGCCCGCCAACCTCGTCCGGCGTCCATTGCGACGCGCAGCGAGCCGCCGGCGGCGCGGCGGGCGGCGCGCTCGTCCGCGAAGAAGCGGCCGATCGGCTTCGTCGGCTCGGCAAAGGCCGGATCGTCAGCGCGCACTCGAACGCGTGTGAGCAGTGTCGCGGTGCGCACCTGCGGGTCAACCTCCTCGATGGCGCTCTGCAGCAGGTAGCCGAGCTGGCCCTGGGTCATCGCGACGAGCGCGTCGAGGGGTAGCGCGGGCGCCTGGCCGCGCGCTGTTGTCTGCTGGCGGTGCAGCGCTCCGACCTGCGGCCCGTTGCCGTGGGTGAGCACAAGCTCGTGGCCGTCGCGCGTGAGCGCGGCCAGCGCCGTCGCAATCGCGGCTGCGTTCGCCTGCTGCTCAGTCCACTCGCCGCGCTCGTGCTCCGCGATGATCGCGTTGCCCCCGACCGCGACGACGATCCGCATGCCCGCCTGCCTAGGAGCCGCGCATCGCAAGCCAGACGGCTCGCGCCGGGCGCTCGTCCGGGTTGGCCCACGAATGCGGGCGGGAGGTGCGGAAATGGATCGAGTCGCCCTCCTCGAGCTCGTAGCGCTCCCCGTCGATCGTGAACGTCAGCCGTCCCTCCAGGATCAGCACCAGCTCCTCGCCGGGGTGGCGCATCGGCACGGGGCCGCTGTCGGCGAGGGGCTCGAGGTGGGCCTCGGCGCCGGCCATCCAGAACGGTCCGTAGCGGCCCGAGATGTTCTGCAGCCGCAGCCCCTGCTTCGAGGTGTACAGGGCGGAGCGCTCATGCGCGCGCACGACCGTTACCGGGCGCGCGCTGTCGCCCTCCTCGACGAAGTAGCCGACGCTCTTGCCGAGCGCCGCTGCGACCTTCATCAGGCTCGCGATGGTCGGGGTCATGCCGCTCCGCTCGATCTTGTGCACCGCAGCGGTCGACAGCCCCGCCCGCTCGGCGAGCTGCGCCAGTGACCAGCCGCGCTCGGCGCGGGCCTTTGCCACCTTCGCCCCGATCTCGGAGACCGTGCGCTCGATCTCGGCGAGCGCGCCAGCCGCGCCGGTCCGCTCCTGAAGCGGCGCCTGCTCACTCAAATCAGCCATCCTCCTATCTCGAATTTACACCATAGTACACAGAGCCTGAGGGCTGCGTACGCATTGCAGCCGTAGATCAAGCACGTCTTGACCGAAGTCGCGGATCGCGCTAAGAATAAGCATCTACCATCCGATATGCACGGGAGCGCCTGCCAGGCGCGCTCGCCGCTCTTTCCGAAGGAGAGATGACCGTGGCCGTAAACAGCGATCTCGCCAAGGCCAAGCAGAAGGGCAACGCGCTCTTCGACGCCTCCGAGAAGGTCTTCGAGGACATCAAGGCCAAGCCCGGCGAGCAGGCCTTCACCTTCATGCACACCGTTCCCTACGAGGGGTCGGTCGGCCTCGTCAACCTGCTGACGACAACGCGGGTGCTGCGCAAGGGGTTTGACACGACGCTCGTGCTCTACGGGCCGGGGGTGTTGATGGCCGCCGGCACGCGCGGCTTCCCGAAGGTCGGCGATGAGGCCTTCCCCGGGCACTTGGCGATCAACAACCAGATCCGCACGTTCCTCGACGAGGGCGGCAAGGTCTACGCCTGCCGCTTCGCGCTGGGTGCGTTGTACGGCTTCCCCGAGGACCTGGTGATGGAGGGCGTCAAGCCGTTTCACCCACTCGATGTGCTCGACGCCGCGCTGACGGCGTGGCGCGCGGGCGCCTTCCAGCTCAACACGTGGACGGTCTGAGCGGCGCAGCCCTGCTCGACCGCGAGGCGGCGATCGCGGCCTGGCGCCGTGCGGAGGCGATCGTCTACCCATCGGTGATGGTCAACGCCGAGCTGTATGAGCAGTACATTCGGGTTGTCCGCGCGATCGTCGACGAGCTGCGCGCGATCGCAACCGAGGAGGATCTCGTCAGGGTCTGGCGCGAGCAGCGGCAATTGGGCGCGGAGGCACTGGCGCGACTGCGGCCGCCGCTCGCGCCGCTGATCGACGCCGAGGCGGTCCGCGACGCCGCCTTCTGCCAGCGCCACCGCGAGACCCAGCGCGAGCGCGCCAGGGAGATCGCCCGCGAGCGCCTCGAGCGGGCTCGCCGCTGCGGCGAGCGCTGGGTCCTGCTGTTCGAGGACGTCACCCCATTTGGCTCGCACCGGCTCGAGATGCACGTCCGCTCAGGCCGGGCGATCCATGCCTCGGCACGCAGCGAGGCCGGCGGCGGCGCGGTGTACGAGCTGGAAGTGGTCCAGCTCGATCCGCGCGACGGCGCCTGGCTCATCGACGCGCCGCCGCTTTTGCCGACGCGCACCTTCTCGACCCGCGAGGAGTGGGAGGTCCGCATCGCCCAGGCCCGCAAGAGATTCGGAGAGGAGTAGAAGGTGACCACCCATCCCAAGAAGATCATCGACGCCCACTGCCACATCGGCGAGATCCCGCCGTGGAAGTTCTATGACCTCGAGCACCCGGTCAAGCCGACCGTCTACGACTATCGGAACACGGCCGAGTTCGTGAAGCGGCACCTGGATGAGTTCAAGATCGAGCGGGCGTTGACCATGTCCAACTACGGGGTGCCGCTCCATCAGATCTCGTTCGACTTGAACGAGGTGGTGATGGACGCCGCGACCAGCAACGACCGGATCCTGGCGGCGATCTGGGTGTCGTTTCTGCCGCGCAACGCCGAGCTGACGCGCAAGGCCCTGAAGCTCGTGGGCGAGTCGCGCGTGGTTGCGCTGAAGACGACGTTCCTGCTCGGCGGCAACCCCGACCCGGCGACCTGGGACGAGGAGACCCAGCGCCTTGCGGACGAGTGCTTCGACGCCTGCGAGAAGCATGATCTGATCTTCCATTTCCACACCAGCCCCGGCGGCGCATCCGACATCAGCAACTTCATCCCGCTGGTGGAGAGGTACGGCAAGCGCTGCAAGATCTACCTGGTGCACTTCGGGGGCGGCGTCTCCGGTCACATCAGGCTGGTGCCGCGGTTCTTGAAGTGGGTGGAGGAGGGTTACAAGGTGTACACCGACACCTCGTGGGCAGTCGGCTTCGGCGCGCGCTGGCTGTTGACCGAGATCGAGCGCACCGGGATCGGCGGCGACCGCGTGTTCTTCGGCTCCGACGAGCCGTGGTCGGACTTCGATAGCGAGTACTGGAAGATCAACGGCATCCGCGGGATCTCGCAGGAGCTCAAGGACCGCGTCTTCTGGCGCAACTACGAGGAGCTGTTCGCCGGCCGTGGCTGACCGCGCGCCGAGAGTGCCCGACCTCGATGAGCGCACGCTGCTCGTCGAGCTGCAGTCGCTTGGCGTGCGCGTTATCGACGAGGCGCCCGACAAGCGTCGCTCCCCGACGGTTGGCCGCCGCGGCGGCGCAGGGCCGTCAGATGCGCTGTTTCTCTGGGTTCGAGGGCTGCCGCTGACGGTCCCCTGGCAGGCGCCGTTCGTGCGAAGCTCCCCGTACGCGGTGCACATAACCGAATCCGGCGCGCTCCTGTACCGCAACGAGAGCCTGGTCGGTCCCGTGAAGCTGCCGCGGCGCCCGCGCATCTACGACATGAAGACGGCAGACGGCGTGCCCTACTGGAAGATCGCGCTCCTGCACCTCGACTCGATCGCCTCCACCGTGGTCCAGCGCTGCATCTACTGGGGCACGCCCGAGCAATGCGGCTTCTGCGGGATCGAGCTCACCCGCGGGGAGCAGACGATCCCGGTGAAGACGCCCGCCCAGCTTGCCGAGGTGTGCACCGCGGCCCGCGACCACGACGGCGCTGTCGACGTCACCCTCACGACCGGGTCGATCAACCGCCGCGACCGCGGCGCGCTCTATCTGAGTCGCTGCGCAGCCGCGATCAAGCAGGCCTGCGGCCTGCCGATCCAGGTGCAGTTCGAGCCGCCCGAGGAGCTCGCGGTGCTCGAGCACGTCCGCGCAGCCGGGGTCGACGCGGTCGGAATCCACATCGAGACGTTCGATCCGGACGTGCTTGCGCGGGTGGCACCGGGGAAGGCGCGTTGCGGGATCGAAGGCTACTTCCGCTGCTGGGCGCGGGCCGTGGAGGTGTTCGGCCGCGGCCGCGTCAGCACATACGTGATCCTCGGCATGGGCGAGCGTCGCGAGCTGATCGAGGCGGGCTGCGAGCGGGCGATCGAGCTCGGCGTCTACCCGTTCGTGGTGCCGTTGCGGCCTGTCCCTGGGACGCTGCTCGGCACAAGCCCGCCACCGGATGCAGACTACGTGGCCTCGGTCTATCGCTCGGTGGCGGCGATGCTCGCCCGTGCGGGGCTCGATCACGCCGGGGCTGGCGCCGGCTGCGCGCGCTGCCAGGCGTGCTCGGGGCTATCGGCGTGGGAGCGCGTGTTCAGGCGCGAGCAGGCGCGCGGGCGAACGTTCAGCACAGCGGAGGCGCATGAGCATGGCGGGATCGCCGGGCACGCTTGCGCCTGAGGCGATCGGCCTCATCTGCCGCCTGGCCGAAGGGCCGGCCGAGCTCGAGGCGCACTTCGCGCTGCGCCGCACCGTGTTCGCGGTCGAGCAGAAGCTGTTTGATGGCGATGATCGTGACGAGCGCGACCGGCAGCCGGGGACGCTGCACGCGCTCGGTCTGATCGCGGGCGAGCCGTGCGGTGCCGTGCGGCTCTACCCACTCGACGCGGCGGGGATGCAGTGGAAGGGCGACCGGCTCGCGGTGCGCTCAAGCGCCCGCGCACAGCACCTCGGCGCCGAGCTCGTGCGGTTCGCCGTGCGTACCGCCGGCTCGCGCGGCGGACGGCTGATGATCGCGCACGTCCAGCTTGCGAACGTACGCTTCTTCGAACGCCTGGGCTGGCGAGCGGAGGGCACCCCGGCCCCGTTCCACGGGGTCCCCCATCAGCTCATGTCGATCCCGCTGCGCCGCGAGGAAGCCGCGTGAACGGCGCTGCACTAAGGTCCCACAGTAGGGCACGCTCGCTGCCCCAGCCCAGACGCAGCCTCCCACTCCGGTCGAGGCACCCGCAGGGCGCGCAGGCAAGCCCGCGCCGCAGGAACGGCTCGCAGGCCTCCCTTGCAGCATCCGCCGGCGCCGCCAGCACGAAGCCAAAGGTTGGAAAGGTGAGCAGCCAACGCTCGAGCGGGACGCCGGACGGGCGGGGGATCCGCTCGAGCTCGAGCGTCGCGCCGCAGCCTGCAGCCTCGAGCAGCTGTAGCAGCGAGCCGGCGATACCGGGCATGGAGACATCGCGCGCGGCATGCACAACGCCCGCGTCGGCGAGCTCCACCAGCGCTTCGCCGTCGTCGCGCAGCGCCGCGGGAGCGCGGTCATGCAGCGAGCTGAAGAAATGCCCGCCCTCCCCGTACCGGCCCTCCAGACAGAAGGCGGCGAGCAGGATGTCGCCGGGCCGGGCGTTGCGCGCTGCCAGTGGCCGCCGCGCAAAGCCCGTGCAGGAGGCCGACAGCGCCGGCTCTCCCCCAAGCGTGAGATGCCCGCCGACGACCGCGACCCCGAGCAGCCCCGCCGCCCATGCGATCCCTTCGAGCACGAGCTCCGCATGGGCACGATCTGGGCTGATCAGCATGTCGACCACGCCGATCGGTCGTCCGCCCATGGCGCGCACGTCGGCGAGGTTGGTCACGACCGCGGCCGCTCCCGCAGCGCGCGGGTGCCCGCGCACGAACGCCGGCTGGATCGCCTCGCCGCACAGGAGCAGAAACCCCTCGCCGCTCGGGATCGCAGCGGCATCGTCGCCGTCGAGCGCAGCGCCCAGCCGGTTGAGCACCGCCAGCTCGCGCTTGGCGGCAAACGCCGGCGTTGAGCGGATCCGGCGGACGAGCTGCTCGAGAGCGCCCATCGGCTTCAGATAGCAGAGCGATGGCGAGCGTGCGCAGCGGGGTGCTGGAGCAAATCGCCGCGGTCAACATCGGCCTGCCCGAGTTCGCAGATGCGCTCCGGGCGCAGGGCGCGCGCGTGGTCGACGTTGATTGGCGCCCGCCCGCCGGCGGCGACCGGGCGACGGTACGCGCGCTCGAGCGGCTCTGGGGCGACCACGGCGACCTGGTGGCCAGCGCCAACGAGGAGGTGCTCCGGCGAATCGAGCGGTGCGCGCCGCGGGCGGTGACGGTCGCCTTGGCCCGCGAGGCGCTGGCCGCGCTCAACGGGCGCGTGCTGCTGCACTCCGGCCCGGCGATCGAGTGGCAGCGCGTCTGCGACCCGCAGCGTCGCGCGCTGATCGCCGCCTGCCTGTTCGAGGGGTGGGCCTCTGACAGCGCACAGGCTGAGGCACTGCTCGCCTCCGGGGAGGTGGCGCTGCTGCCAGGCGGAGAGCACGGTCACGTCGGCCCCATGACAGGCGTCTGCTCGCCGTCGATGGCTGTCTGGGTGGTGGAAGAGCCCACCTTTGGCACGCGCGCCTGCTCAACCCTGAACGAGGGGCCGGGGCGCACGCTGTGGTTCGGGGTCGGCGATCAGGAAGCGATTGCGCGCCTGCGCTTCTTCCGCGATGAGCTCCGGCCGCTGCTCGCCCAACTGCTCGAGCGCGAGGGCCCAATCGATGTCTTCGCGCTCGCGGCGCAGGGGCTGCAAATGGGAGATGAGCTGCACATGCGCAGCCAGGCGACCGGCAACCTGCTGATTCGCGAGCTGCTCGCCGGCTTCGCAGCGCTCGGCGGCGAGCGCAGCGCCCGCTTCCTCAAGGCCAACCACCATTTCTTCCTGACGTTGACGATGGCGGCCGCCAAGTGTGCCTCGCTTGCGGTTGCCGACATCCGCGGCTCGAGCATCGTCAACGCGATCACCCGCAATGGCACCGAGATGGCCCTCTCGCTCGCGGGCCTGCCGGGTCGCTGGTTCAAGGCCCCCGCGCCGCCGGTGAGCGACGCGTTGCTGCGCGAGGGCTACCGCCCCGAGGACGCCGCACTCGACATCGGCGACTCGGCGGTGATCGAGTGCGTCGGGCTCGGCGGGATGGCGCTGGCGGCGGCGCCGGTGGTCGCGTCGTTCTTCGGCGGCACGAGCGCTGATGCGGTTGCCCGCACCGAGCTGATGCGCCAGATCACGGTGGGCCGCTCGAGCCGCTTTCAGGTCCCCGCGCTCGAGTTCGCCGGCACGCCACTTGGGATCGATGCCCGGCTCGTCGCCGAGCTTGGCATCACGCCGCAGATCACCACGGGCGTGTTGCACGTCTCGAGCGGCGCCGGCCAGATCGGAGCGGGGGTCGCGCACCAGCCGCTCGAGCCGTTCCGCCGGGCGGTGTTGGCGCTCGCGGACGCGCTTGACGCGGATCGGGGTGGCGGCGGTTGAGCGCCGCGCCAGGGCCGCTTCGAGCGCGTGGGCTGTTCGCCGGCCCCGGGGCGAGCCGGGCTCTGCTCGTCGGCGGCACGGGCACGGTCGAGCTCGTCGGCGAGCATGGCGCGTACGCGCGGCTGCCCGGCGGCTGGCTCCTGCTGTGCGCGCCGGAGGCGCCGTTTGGGCCACTCTCGCTCTCGCTTGCGCCGCCGCCCGCCGCGCTGGGGTTGGCGCCGGGCGCGTCGGTGTGCGCGAGCCGGCAGTCGCTGAGACTGGGCGCGGTAGCGGTTTCGCTTGAGCGGCTGCGGCAGCGACCCCCGCCGCAGCCGCCCTCCGCTGTGCCCGCGGACGCCGCGGCGCTGGCGCGAACCGCGGAGCTGGTGGGACGGGCGCTGCCTCCGCCGCCTGCCCTGCTTAGCCCATGGCTGCTGGCGCTGGCCGCAGGCCGCGAACGCCGCGCGGTGGTCGCGCTCGCCGGCCTTGGCGAGGGGTTGACACCCGCAGGCGAGGACGTGCTCGCCGGCTACGCCGCGGCGAGGCTTGCGCTGGCGCCGCCCGCTCGCCCATCCACCGCCTGCGTGGATGCCTCCACCGCCGTGATTCGCCGCTCCCCCAAGCACCCGCGGGCGGCTGCAGACCGCGGATGCGTGGTGATGTCGCTCGCGGACGCTCACGCCATCGCCGAGCGCTGCACGCCGATCGGCCTTGCCTACCTGCGCTGCGCTGAGCGCGGCGAGCTGCCAGACGCCGCCGCGGCGCTGCTCGGCGCGCTCTGTTGCGCCTCGCCCACCGCCGCCCTCGCGGCCGTGGCGGAGCTCGGCCGCTGGGGGGCCTCCTCGGGCGTCGCTCTCGGCTGGGGCATCCTCGCGGGGGTCCACGCCAGACTTGCTCAGACATCCCCCAACCGCAGGATCACAGGAGGAGCACGATGGCCCACCCCGGCTTCAGGCTTGGGATCTACATATTCAAGGACGCCGAGATCATCGACTTTGCCGCCCCCTACGGTGTCTTCTCGGTGGCGCGCCGCTTCGACCCCGAGCTCGACGCGTTCCTGATCGCCGACGCGATGCGGCCGGTGCAGGCCCAGGCGGGCTTCACCGTACTGCCGAACTACAGCTTCGCCGACCACCCGGCCCTGGACGCGTTTCTGATCCCCGGAGGGTTCGGGACCCGTCAGGAGATGCACAACCGCCGTCTGCATGAGTTCATCCGCTCGCTCCCGCCGGAGTGCCTGCTCGCAAGCGTCTGCACCGGCTCGTGGGTGTATGGGCGGATGGGGCTTTTGGACGGCCTGCCGGCGACCAACCGCAAGGAGCCCGATCGCGCCGAGACTCCTCCGGCGGGCAAGGTGCCGATCGACCGCCTCGCCGAGATTGCGCCAGCGTGCCGGATCAGTCGCGCTCGGGTCGTCGATGCGGGGCGAATCCTCACCGCGGGTGGGATCAGCTCCGGGATGGAGATGGGCTTTCACCTGCTCCGCCGCGCCGGCTACGACGAGCAGCTGATCGCCGAGGTGGCGCGCGTGATGGAGTACTCGCAGGCATACGCGCTGTACCGCGACGACCGCGAGCAGGCGGCCGCGCAGACGTCCGGCTAAAGCGAAAAGCCGACCACCGGGCGCTCGCGGGCCAGCTGAAGCGCCGGCGCCGCACGGGCCCGCGCGGCAGAATATCCCGCATGCCGATTTACGAGTTCGAGTGCACAGCTTGCGGGCGGCGGTTCGAGGAGCTCATGCGGGTTGGCGGTCGCGCGCCCCATTGCCCGGCGTGCGGCGGGGGCCGGGTCGAGCGCCTGCTTTCGACGTTCGTCGCGGGCACCGCGCACGCCACCTCCGCCGAGCTGGCGACATCGCTGCCCGGCGGGGGCGGCTGCTGCGGCGGCAGCTGCGGCTGCGGCGGACGCTGAGCGCGCGCCGCAGGCTGCGGCCGCGCGGGCGCCTCGCCGATCCAGATCGAGGCGACGTAGAATCGACCCCTGTGTCGGCCACCGACGCCAGCGCGCGGACGTCGCCGGAGGAGATCACGGCGCGGGTGCTGGCGAGCTTCGACCGGGCGCCCGACCCGCGCATGCGCGAGCTGATGCGCAGCCTGGTGCGCCACCTGCACGCGTTTGCCACTGAGACGCGGCTCACCCAGGAGGAGTGGGAGGCGGGGATCCGGGCGCTGACCGAGGCCGGGCGGATCAGCGGCGAGCGCCGCCAGGAGCTGATCCTCTTCTCCGATGCGCTCGGCCTCTCGATGCTCGTTGATGCGCTCGCCAACCCGCTACCGCCGGGCGCCACCGAATCGACCGTGCTCGGCCCCTTCTACGCGCCGGGCTCGCCGCTGCGTGGCTACGGCGAGAGCATTGCGGCGCGACCCGCGGGCATGCCCTGCTGGGTCTACGGGCGGGTGCTGGATGCCGTCAGCGGCGAGCCGCTTGCCGGAGCCGAGCTCGACATCTGGCAAAACGGCGAGAATCGGCTGTACGGCGTCCAGGATCCCGAGGCGCCCGAGTCGCATCTGCGCGGGCGCTTTCTGACCCGCGAGGACGGCTCATACGCGTTCCTCGCGGTGCGCCCGACTCCCTACCCGATCCCGGACGACGGCCCGGTCGGGCGGATGCTCGCGGCAAGCGGCCGCCACCCCTGGCGGCCGGCGCACATCCACATGATCGTCCGCGCCGAGGGCCACCAGACGCTGGTCACGCACATCTTCGACCGCCACAGCGAGTACCTCGACTCCGACGCGGTGTTCGCGGTGAAGCGCTCGCTGCTCAGGACGTTTGTGCCGCGCGCGGCCGATGACCCCGAGCGGCCGCCCGGAGTCGAAGGCGAATGGTGCTCGGTCGAGTGCGACCTGTCGCTGGCTCCGGGCAGAGCGCACGATGTGATCGACCCGGGCAGAACCGATTAGCCAAGACGCCGGGCGCGCAACCTCAGCTCGCACGCCCTCCGCGTCGTGCGCGTGGCCCGTCAGCTCGCCAAGGTGAGATCGAGGGCCGGCGCGTCGAAGCTCGACGCCCTCCGCAGAGTGTCGACGCGGCGATGGATCTCGCCCGGCGTCAGGCCGACCATGCGCTCGGTGCCAAAGCCCTCGACGTTGAAGGAGGCGAGCGCGGTGCCGTAGGCCATCGCCTGCCGGCGGATGGCTTCCTCGCCGACGCGCGACAGATGGCGCGCGAGGTAGCCGAGCAACCCGCCGGCGAAGGTGTCGCCTGCTCCGGTTGGATCGATCACCTGCTCGAGCGGATAGGCCGGCAGCGAGAAGAACGATTCGCCCGCGATCAGCGCGGCCCCGTACTCGCCCTGCTTGGCGACCACCATCGTCGGCCCCAGGGCGAGCAGCTCGCGTGCGGCGGCGATCAGGTTTGGGCGGCGCGTGAGCTCCCTCAACTCGGCGTCGTTGAGGATCACGCAATCAACTTTGGAGATCACCTCGACGAGCTCCTCGTGTGCGGTCTCGATCCACAGGTTCATTGAGTCGAGCGCCACGAACTTGGGGGCGCACTGCTCGAGCACCTCGCGCTGCAGCGAGGGCTGGATGTTGGCCAGGAAGAGCACCTCGCTTGCGCGCGCCGCGGGCGAGAGCTCAGGGCGGAAGTCGGCGAACACCCCGAGGCGCGTCTCGAGCGTCTCGCGGGTATTGAGGTCCCAACCGTACTCGCCCGCCCAGAAGAACGTCTCGCCGCCCGGTACCCGTCGCACATCGGTGATGTCGGTGCCGCGCGTCGCCAGCACGGCCAGGTCGCGCTCGGCGAAGTCCTCGCCCACCTGCCCCACCACGTGCACGCGGTCGAAGAACGAGGCGGCAAGCGCAAAGTGGGTGGCGGCGCCACCGAGCATCCGCTCGCGACTGCCGAACGGGGTCTTGACCGAGTCGTAGGCGATCGAGCCGACGACCGTGATGCTCATCTCGCTGCGCTCCTTGCGGGTGGATCGGGTCCGGCGGCGACCATAACATGGCGCTGTGCGCGGTTGGCGGCAGAGCGCCAGAACGCGATCCGCCGGCAGCCATGCGAGCGGCCGCCATGCCCATGCGAGCGGCCGCCATTAGATCGACTAATGCCCGTGGCAGAAGCCCTCACCAGGTACGCTCCCAACGGCGCCGTCGCGGCGGCGAACCATCTGGCAGCATCCGCCGGGGCCGCGCTGCTAGCCCGCGGCGCGGGCGCGGTCGATGCGGCGATCGCGGCGGCCGCGGTGATGGCGGTCACCTCGCCACACATGTGTGGGCTGGGCGGTGATCTGTTCGCGCTGGTGCTGGAGGCGGGGCGCGCGCCCGCGGCCCTGAACGCATCAGGGCGCGCGGGCTCGGGCGCTGATCCCGAGCGGCTGCGCGCGCGCGGGCTCAAGCGCATGCCCTACCGAGAGGACGTCGCAAGCGTGACCGTGCCGGGCTGCGTCGATGGCCTGGTGGCCCTGCACGAGCGCTTCGCCACCCTCGAGCTCGACCAGTTGCTAGCGCCCGCGGTCCGCCTCGCGCGCTCCGGTTTTCCGATCTCCCCCACGCTCGCGCTCGAGTCCGCGGCGCTGCCGGCCGAGCTGCGCTCCCGCGTGTTCGGTGGGCGCGCACCCCTGCGAGCCGGCCAGCGCCTGGCGCTGCCAGCTCTCGCGAACGTGCTCGGCGCGATCGCCGCCTCGGGTCGCGCCGGCTTCTACGAGGGCGCTCCCGGCCAGGCGCTCCTTGCCCTCGGCGGCGGCCTGTTCTCCGCCGCCGACCTGAAGCGCCATCAGGCGGACTGGGTCAAGCCGCTGTCGCTTGAGGCCCTGGGGCGCACGCTTTGGACGGTGCCGCCAAACTCGCAGGGCTATCTGGCGCTGGCGAGCGCGTGGATCGCCGAGCACGCAGGCATCCCGGCGAAGCCCGGCGCCGGCGCCTGGGCGGGCGTGCTCGTGGAGGCGGCGCTACAGGCCGCCCGCGATCGCCTGGAGGTGCTCCACGAGCACGCGGACGGGGCCAGCCTGCTGGCGGAGGGCCGGCTCGTCCCGCGCGCAGCCGCAGCGCGCGACGGCGCAACTGAGTCGCACGCCGGCGTCTGGCAGGAGGGCGACACCACCTATCTCTGCGCGGTTGACGAACGGCGCACAGCGGTCTCGCTGATCTTCTCCAACGGGGCTGGGTTCGGCTCCCATCTCGCGCTCGCCGAGCACCAGGTCTTTCTGCACAACCGGGGGATCGGCTTCTCGCTTGCGTCCGGGCACCCCGCCGAGTACGGCCCCGGCCGCAGGCCACCGCACACGCTCTCGCCGCTTGCGGTCACGACTCGTGGGGGGGAATTCGAGGCGGTGCTCGGGACGATGGGCGCCGACGCTCAGCCCCAGATCCTGCTGCAGCTACTCGCGCGCACGCTGGGTGCTGGCGAGAGCCCCGGCGCCGCGCTAGCCGCCCCGCGCTGGGTGCTCAGCCGCCCCGGGTCAAGCTCGTTTCACGTCTGGGAGCCTGGGGAGCCGCCGCGCGTCCGACTTGAGGAGGGCGCACCCGCGACATGGAGCGCCGAGCTGCGACGGCGCGGCTGGGAGGTTGAGCTGGCCGCCTATGGCGAGCATGGCTTTGGCCACGCGCAGATGATCAGGACGAGCGCCGATGGGATGCTGTGCGGGGCTGCCGACCCGCGCTCCCGGGACGGGGCGCTTGTCGGCTGCTGAGCTCTCACGGTCCGCGTCGTGCCAGCGGGCTGGATCGTGCTCCGGCAGGTCCGCTTGACCGCAAGTATTCGGCGGGATCGACGAGGTTGCGGACCTCCTCTCCGCGCAGATGGCGGGCGATGTTCTCCGCCGCGCGACGGGAGGCTTCCTCAAGCGTCCCCGGCGTCATCGCCGAGTTGTGCGGCGAGCCGAGCACGTTCGGCAGCTCAAGGAAGGGGTGGCGGGTCGCGAACGACCCCTGCCGCCGCGGCTCCTGCCACCAGGCATCGATTCCGGCCTGAAAGCTCGGCGTGCGGCGAAGCCGCTCATAGAGGGCGTCCTCGTCGATGATCGCGCCGCGCGCGACGTTGATGATGATCGCATCGGGCTTCATCAGCGCCAGCTCGCGGGCGCCGATCAGACCCTCGGTCGCCCGCGTCAGCGGCAAGGCAATGACCACGATGTCAGCGGCGGCCAGCACGGCGTCGAGCTCGGCGAGCGTCCCGATCCGCTCGACTCGCTCGGCCGTCCGTCCGGAGCGGTTGATCGCAAACACGCGCGCCCCGAGCGCCCGGAACAGCCTCGCGCTCGCCTGGCCGATGCCGCCGAAGCCGAGGATACCCACGAGGGCGCCGCGGATCGCGCGGGTCGGCGTCTCCTGATCGAACGCGCCACGTCTGAGCGCCGCGTGGTTCTGGGGCAGGCGCTTGGCAAGCGCGAGGGCGAGCGCGAGCACATGCTCGGCCATCGGCTCGGCGTACGCGCCGGCGTTCGAGGCGACCGACACCCGGTCGGGCAGCAGCGCGAACGGCACGTGGTCGACGCCGGCCGAGAGCAGCTGCAGGAGCGTCCCCGCCCGCAGCTCCCGCAGCTCCTCTCCGAGCTCTTCGCCGATGCTCCACGCGAGCACAGCGTGCGCTTGCGCGAGGGCGGCGCGCCGTCGGTCGGCATCGAGCTCGGGCAGATAGGTGAGCTGCGCCACGCCCGCCAGCGTTCGCTCGAGCGCCGCGCGCATCGCCGGCGATGGCGCGAACGCGATCGCAACCAACCGCCCTCTCACCGGTTGACTGGCCGAGGCTGGCAGCGTTGACTGCTGCCGGCGACGCACATGCTCTCCGCCGCCTATCGGCCCCGCCAGATCGGCTCGCGCTTCTGCAGAAAGGCGCTCATCCCCTCCTGCGCATCGGCGGCGAGCGCGTTGTCCACCATCACCGCCTCGCAGTGCTCGTAGGCGTCGTGCTCGCTGCGGTCCAGCTGTGCGTAGAAGGCGCGCTTGCCGGTGGCGACCGTGTAGGGGCTCGAGCGCGCGATCGCCGCAACCAGCTCGCGGACCTCCTCCTCAAGCCTTTCCCGTGCGACCACGCCGTTGACCAGACCCCACTCGAGCGCCGTGCGTGCGTCGATCGACTCGCCCGTCAAAAGCAGCTGCAGCGCCCGCTTGCGGCCGACCGCGCGCACCACGGGAACCATCGGCGTCGAGCAGAACAGCCCGATCTTCACGCCGGGGGTGGCGAAGCGCGCATCCTCGGCGGCAATGGCAAGGTCGCAGGCGGCGACCAGCTGGCAGCCGGCGGCAGTCGCCACCCCGTGCACCTTCGCGATCACGGGTTGCTCGAGCTCGCGCAGCGTCTCCATCAGCACCGTGCACTGCTTGAACAGCTCGGCCAGGAAGCGCCGGTCGGCGCCCACCATCTCGGCGAGATCATGGCCGGCCGAGAACGCTGGACCCGCACCCTCGATCACGAGCGCGCGCACCTCGGGCTTGATGGAGAGCTCGCGCAGAGCCTCTGTCAGCTCGCGCATCAGCTCGAGCGAGAGCGCGTTGCGCCGCTCGGGGCGGTTGAGCACGATGCGCCCGGCGGCACCGTCGGTCGCGACGAGCAGCGTGCGATAGTCAGTGGCGAGATCGCTCATGAGCAGAAGGTAGACGCCGACTGGCGCCGCGGCAAGGACCGCGGGAGCGGCCTTGGCGAGCACCGAGCGTCCGGGCTCTATCTCGCAAGCAGCTCACGCAGCTCGGCCGCGTTGCGCACGCCGTAGTCGCGGTAGCAGTTGTTCATCAAAAGGTGGCTCTCGCGCGCCTCGGCGAGCGCAGGCCTCAGCTCCGACGCCAGCGCAGCAAGCTCCTCGCGCGAGTAGAGATAGCGAAAGCGCTCGGCGGCGGTCCGCGCGGCGCCGTTCCAGGTGGAGTCGGAGCGGCCGTGGAAGCGGACCACGAACAGTTGCGGGTTGGTCGCCGCCAACAGTCGCGGTAGCCCCGAAACCGGCGGCGCGTCGACGGTTACGAGCACGAGCTCGAGCCCCGACAGAAGCTCCAGCGTGCGCCGGCGGTCGCGCTCCTGCGCAAACCACGCGGGAGCGCGCAGCTCAACGCTCAACAGCCAATTCGGCAGGCGCTCGCGCAGCCGCTCGAGCTCGCGGCGGCTCTCGCGCCGCGGCACAAACCACGGTGGGTACTGAAACAGCACCGCCCCCAACCGTCCCGCCTCGCGCAGCGGCCGCAGCGCCGCCGCGAATCGCCGCCAGCACTCCTCGAGCGCCTCGGCAGGAAGGTGGCGCGGGTAGATGTTGCGCTTCTCCTGCGCCTCGGTGGGCAGCTGCTCGCGGATGTCGGCCCAAAGCGACCGCGGCCGCGTGGGATGGCCGGTGAGCAGCGAGTAGGCCTTGACGTCGAAGCGGAAGCCCTCGGGCGTGCGCTCAGCCCACAGCCGCGCCTGACGCTCGGACGGCGGAGCGTAATAGGTCGAGTCGATCTCGGCCAGGGGAAAGCGCGAGGCATAGAAGCGAAGCCGCTCGGCTGCGCCCATCGTCCTCCGCGGGTACCAAGCGGACTCCTCCACGAGCGTGCGGTCGGTCCACGAGCAGGTGCCGAGGAACACCGGATGTCCGCCGACGCACACGAGCGGGCCAAGCGCCTGCTCCAGCTGAAGCTGGGTGCCAAAGCCCGTCACGCTCGCGAGCCTAGCCGCTCCAGCGGCGCGCCCGCGGACCCCGCACCGCCACGACGACGCCGCCCGGCGGGCACGGTACGCTGCGCGCCGAAGGAGGTTCGAGATGGCCGCCATGACAGAGGCGCAAAGCGCCTTTCCCAGCCCCTATGAGATTGAGACGCCGCCCGGATGCGAGGGGTGGCAGGAGATGTACCCGTACTACGCGTTGTTCGATGAGCGCCGGCGTGCGGAGGATGAGAAGCGGTTTTGGTTTTGGAACTCGATGCACTTCCCCGAGCCGATGCCAGCGTTCGACGTGATCTGCATCGATTCGCCCTATCAGGCGGTCGGCAACTGGCAGAACCGGGTGTTTGCGGTGCCGCCGGCGATGGGGATCGACTACCGCTGCGTCAACGGCTACATCTACATCTCCGGCAACCCCGTCACCGATCCGCAGAAGATCGCCGAGCGGGCGGAGTTCTTTCAAAAGCGCGCCGGCTACTACTACGAGCACTGGTCTGAGCTCTACGGTCGCTGGCGCGAGCGGATGGACTCCTTGATCGCGGAGCTGACCGCGCTGCGGGTGCCGGAGCTGCCCGAGTATGAGCCTGACGAGGTGGCCTTCGGCGAGGAGCGCAACACCTCCTTCTACGAGGTGCTCGACGCCTACACCCGTACGCTGCGGTTGTCGGATCTGATGTGGCAGCATCACTTCGAGTTCCTGCTGCTCGGCTACGGCGCCTACGCGACGTTCGCCGAGTTGTGCAAGGCCAACCTGCCGGAGATCCCCGACCAGCACATCGCGCAGATGGTGGCGGGGATCGATGTGATCCTGTTTCGCCCCGATGCGGAGCTCAAGCGGCTTGCGCGGCTGGCGATCGAGCTGGGGGTGGACGGTGCCTTCCAGCAGGGCCGCTCGCCGGCGGAGATCGACTCGGAGCTTGAGCGCAGCGAGCCGGGGCGACGCTGGCTTGCAGAGCTCGCTCGCGTGAAAGACCCCTGGTTCAACATGGCCACCGGCGATGGCCTCTACCACTTCTACCGCAGCTGGCACGACGACCCGAGCATCCCCTACGCATCGCTGATCGGCCACATCGCCGCCCTTAACGCCGGCGAGCGGATCGAGCGCCCGACCGAGGAGATCCTGCGCGAGCGCGAGCGCCTCGCCCAGGAGTACGGGGCGCTGCTCGACCCGAGTGCGCGCAAGACCTTCGAGGAGCTGTTGGCGCTCTCGCGCACGGTCTTCCCGTATGTCGAGGAGCACAAGTTCTTCTGCGACTACTGGTTTTTGACCAAGTGGTGGAACAAAGTGCGCGAGTTCGGGGCGCTGCTCGCCCGCCACGGGTTTCTGGAGGAGGGCGAGGATGTCTTTCAGCTCTCCCGCTACGAGGTGGCGCAGGCGCTCGATGAGCTGACGCTGAGCTGGGCGACCGGCGGACAACCGCTCGGCCCCAAGCACTGGCCGGCGATCGTCAAACGGCGCAAGCAGATCCTTGCGCGGCTTGCCGAGTGGACGCCGCCGCCCGCGCTCGGCGCCATGCCCGAAGCCGTCACCGACCCGATGACAATCATGCTCTGGGGGGTGACGACCGAGCGCGTCCGCGAGTGGGCACGCCATGAGCGCGGCGGCGGCGTGCTGAGCGGCGCACCCGCCTCCCCCGGAACCGTCGAAGGGATCGCCCGAGTCGTACGCTCAGTCGAGCAGATCGGCGAAGTGCGCGAAGGGGAGATCCTCGTCTGCGGCGCCACCTCACCCGCCTGGGCGCCGATCTTCTCAAAGATCAGCGCCGCCGTCACCGACGTCGGCGGCGTCATGTCACACGCAGCGATCGTCTGCCGAGAATACGGACTACCAGCGGTCGTCGGCACCGGCCGGGCCACAGCCGAGATCCACACCGGCCAGCGCATCCGCGTCGACGGCACCGCCGGCCGAGTCGAGCTGCTCAACGATCGTTGAGTTGGCTATCGTGGAATATCAGCCAGCCGAATGACTGAGTACACCAGGCCCTTCAGCGAGCTTCGCGCAGCCGATGAGCCGCTGTTCGGAGGCAAGAGCGCTGGCCTCGGCGAGCTGCTGGCAGCCGAGATCCCGGTCCCGCCTGGGTTCGGCGTATCGGTGGCGGCGTTCGAGTGCTTTGTCGAGGAGTCCGGGCTTGGCGAGCGGATCGCCTCAGCGCTGGCAGAGGCGGCCAGCGGGGAGTTGGCGGCGCTCGAGCGGGCTGCGCAGACGATCGGCGAGGCGATCAGGGACGCACCCGTGCCAGCGGCCGTCCGAGCGGAGGTCGAGCGCCGCTACCGCGAGCTGGGCGGTACCGCGGGCGGATCGGCCGCTTGCAACGGCGCGACGGCGAAGGCCGCCACCGGCGCTCAGCCGCCGGTGGCGGTGCGCTCGAGCGCGGTCGGGGAGGATGCAGCCGAGGCGACCTTCGCCGGCCAGCAGGAGAGCTACCTGTGGGTGCGGGGGCCGGAGCAGGTGTGCACGGCGCTGCGCGACTGCTGGGCGAGCCTCTACAGCGCGCCCGCGATCAGCTATCGCCTGCGGCTCGCAGGGCATGCGCCGCGTGCGGCGATGGGCGTTGCCGTACAGCTGATGGTCGACGCCGCCGCAGCGGGAGTGATGTTCACCTGCAGTCCCGTGAGCGGCGACCCCAGTGTGGTCGCGATCAACGCCAGCTGGGGACTGGGTCTGGCGGTAGTCGGCGGCGAGGTCACGCCGGACGAGTACTTGGTCAGCAAGGTCACACGCGAGCTGGTGCGCGAACGGCTCGGCAACAAGACGGTTGAGTACGTCCCCAGCCCCGATGGCCAGGGCGCGGCGCGGGTGCCCGTTGCTCCCGAGCGCGCGGCCATGCGCTGCCTGAGCGAGGATCAACTGGCCGCGCTCGTGGAGATTGCGCGCCGGGTGGAGCGGTACTTCGGGTGCCACCAGGACATTGAGTGGGCGCTCGCGCGCGACGGGTCGCTCTGGTTCGTGCAGTCGCGGCCGGTGACCGTGGCGGCGCGACGCCCGCAGCTCGTCACCGCCGAGTCAGCCCTCTCGCTGGTGATGCGCAAGTTCGGCGCAAAGGTCGATTGATGGCGCTGCGCGACGAGGACATTCGCGAGATCCTGCGGATCGTCGACGAGACGCCGCTGGCCGAGCTTGAGATCGAGACCGAGGGCTTCTCGCTGCGCGTGCGACGCGGCGAGGCAGCGGCCTCCAGGCCGCACGAGCCACTCTCCCCGCCTGCCTCCGAGACGCCGCGCCAGCCTGTCGTCGCAGCGGGCGGTGATGCGCCGCGCGAGCCTGTCGTCGCGGCGGGCGGCGACGGCGCGTCGGAGGGGACGGCGAGCGGCCAGTCGCAACCGTTGGACGGCCTTGTGACGATCGCCTCGCCAATGCTCGGCACCTTCTATCGCGCTGAGGGGCCGGGCGAGCCGCCGTTCGTGGAGGTCGGCAGTCACGTTGAGCCCGACACGATCGTCTGCATCATCGAGGTGATGAAGATGATGAACTCGGTGCCAGCCGGAGTGTCTGGGACGATTGTCGAGATCCTCCCGGACAACGCGCAGCTAGTCGAGTACGGCCAACCGCTGTTTCGCGTCAGGCCGCAATGAGGCGCGTGTTCATCGCCAACCGGGGCGAGATCGCGCTGCGGATCGTGCGCGCGTGCCGCAGACTGGGCCTCGAGTGCGTGGTCGGCTGCTCGGAGGTCGACCGCGAAGGGCTGGCTGCGCGCAGCGCCGACCGCGCTGTCTGCATCGGCCCCGGCCCCGCCGGCCAAAGCTACCTGCGCGACGATCTGATCGTGCAGGCCGCGCTCGGCACCGGCTGCGATGCCATCCATCCGGGCTACGGCTTCCTCGCCGAGAGCCCACGGCTGGCCGCCCGCGCGCGTGAGCACGGGTTGCGGTTCGTTGGGCCGCCACCCGAGGTGATGGAGCTCGCGGGGGACAAGCTCGCCGCCCGCGAGCAGGCACGCCTGGCTGGCGTGCCGGTGCTGCCCGGCCGCGAGGTTGGAAGCGCGAAAGAGGCGCGCGCGCTCGCCGAGGAGATCGGCTATCCGGTGCTGATCAAGGCGGCGGGAGGCGGCGGCGGGCGCGGGATCAAGCTTGCGCGCGACGGCTCCGAGCTCGATGCGCGCCTGGGGATAGCGCGACACGAGGCGGGTGCGGCGTTCGGCGATGAGCGGGTGTACATCGAGCGCTTCATCGCCGCGGCCCGCCACGTGGAGGTGCAGATCGCCGCCGACGATCGCGGTGAGGTGGTCCACCTGTTCGAGCGCGACTGCTCGGCGCAGCGCCGCTACCAGAAGCTGGTCGAGGAGGCGCCTGCGCCTGGTCTCGGCGCCTCTAGTCGGACGAGCCTGCTCGAGGCGGCGGTCCGCTTCGCGCGCGCGATCTCCTACCGCAACCTGGGGACGTTCGAGTTCGTCGTCGATGCAGCCAGCGGCGAGTTCTTCTTCCTCGAGATCAACTGCCGTATCCAAGTCGAGCATCCGGTGACCGAGGAGGTCACCGGCCGCGATCTCGTGGCGCTGCAACTTCGTCTCGCGAACGGCGAGCCGCTTGGCTTCTCCCAGGAGGAGGTGACCCTTGCCGGGCACGCAGTCGAGTGCAGACTGTGCGCTGAGGACCCCGCGCGCGGCTTTCTCCCGAGCCCCGGCAAGCTCGAGGCCTTCTCGGTGCCGTCCCTACCCGGGCTGCGCGTCGACACCCACTGCCACCCGGGCGCGGTCGTACCGCCGTTCTACGATTCGCTTCTGGCGAAGCTGATTGCCCATGCGCAGCGGCGTGAGGAGGCGATCGAGCTTCTGCTGGAGGCGCTTGGGCAGCTGGAGGTGACGGGGGTCGCCACCAACCGTGCCCTGCTGGCGGACGTGCTCGCAAGCGAGGAGTTCCGCCGGGCCGAGATCACGACCGACTGGCTCGAGCGGGCCCTGGCCGCGGGTGCCATCGGCCCGCGCGCGGTCGGAGCCACGGGGGGCGCCGGCGGCTAACGCACGCTGCGGCGGCGCCGCTTGCGCTGCCGGGAGCTGAAGCGCCGCGTACCGCGGCGGCTTGTGCCATGACGGCGCGAGTCGCTTATGCCGCGGTGGCCGCGAGCCGGCGAGCTCGGCTTGGTCGGGACGAGCTCGAAGTTCCCGCGCACGCCGAGCGAGATCAACAGGCGGGCGAAGGAGACGCCCGCATCGGTCACCTGCCCCTCGGTGTAACCGGTCGTGACCTGCGCGAGCGTCCAGCCACTGGCGGAGGCCCATCCGGTCTCGATGCACGTCCCCCTGCGCGCGAAACGCGCGACCGGTTGGCCCCGGCGCACAGCTTGGCCGACGCGGGCCAGCCCCGTGATCTGCTCGGCCACGTACACATATCGGCCGCTATCAGGACCGGACGTCAGCTCGTACCAGATGTAGGGCTCGTGTGCATACCAATCGCGGATCACGCCGGTGATAACGCCCGAGCCGATCGCGCGAATCGGCTCGCCCCTCCTCAGACAGACGTCCACCCCCATGTCAGTGCGCCCTACGTAGTAGGAGGTATCGCCCGCAAAGGGGCTTTCGTATGCGCCTGCCGCGTAGGCGCCAGCGGCCCGGCCCAGGGTGAGCGCGGCGGCCAGGAGCAGAAGCCAGCAAAGCCAGCGCGTCAAGGGAGATAGCTCGAGTCTGATTGAGTGCATGGATCCTTGGCCGCGGCAGGCGGCGCTCCTCGGCGCGGACTCGGCCTGGCCGGTCGGCGCGGCTCCCGAGCGATGCTCGGCGGCGCCCTCGGCACGGCGGCCTCTCGCCAGCGGTGATCGGCCGGCGGGACGAGAGTCGTTAGCGCGCGGTCAGCGGCCTGGACGCCTACCCGGCGTCCTCTTCGCCAAGCACGCGAGCGGCCACCTGGAAGGCCGCGTTGGCAGCCGGCACGCCCGCGTAGACGGCGGTGTGGATCAGGATCTCCGCGATCTCCTCGCGACTGAGCCCGTTGCGCAGCGCGCCGCGAACGTGAAGCGCAAGCTCGCCCTCCCGCCCGAGCGCGGTCAGCGCGGCGAGCGTGATCGCGCTGCGCGTTCGGCGGTCAAGCCCTGCGCGCGTCCAAACCCCACCCCACGCGAAGCGGGTGATGAACTCCTGAAACGGCGCCGTGAACGGAGTCGCGTCGGCGAGGGCGCGATCGACATGGCGGTCGCCAAGCACCTCGCGACGCACGCGCATTCCCGCCTCCATCTGCGGGTCGGAGGTCGCCCGTTCGGGCCCCGCCCCCTCCCCCGGAGCCCTTGCTCCGCCGTCCTCCGGCGCGCTCACCTCGCCCCTCCGCCCCCGAGGAGATGCTCCTCCAACAGGCGGTTGACCTCCTCGGCCCGCTCGACATTCGCCAGGTGGGCGCAGGGGTCGAGCAGCTCGAAGCGCGCATCGGCGATTGCCGCAGCGATCGCCCGTCCATGCTCGGGCGGCGTTGAGGGGTCCTGCGCACCTGCCACCACCAGCGTCGGAGCGGAGATCCGCGCGAGCGCCGGGCGCAGGTCCATCGCCGCGATCGCCTCGCAGCAGGCCGCATAGCCCTCAGCCGGGGTGGCGGCGATCATCGCCCGGTGGCGGGCTACCACCTCGGGGCGGGCGGCGGCGAAAGCGGGGGTGAACCAGCGCTCGACCACGGTGTCCGCAACGACCTCAGGCGTGCCCGCTGCACGCACCGCCGCGGCGCGCTCGCGCCAGCTGGACGCCGGCGGCAGGTGCGCCGCTGTGCAGATCAGCGCCAGGCGCTCGATTCGCTCGGGCGCGCTTGCCGCAAGCCACAGGCCAACCATGCCGCCGATGGAGAGGCCGCAGTAGCAGACGCGCTCGAGCTCCAGGCGGTCGAGCAGCGCAAGCACGTCGCGACCGAGATCCTCGATCGAATAGGGGCCGGGCGGCACCGGCGAGCCGCCGTGCCCGCGGTGGTCGAACGGGATCAGCCGCAGACGCCCGCCGAGGGCATGGAGCTGCGGCTGCCACATCTCAAGCGTCGTGCCTAGCGAGCCGCCGAGCAGCAACGGAGCGCCGCCGCGGGACCCCTCAATCCGATGGTGAAGCGCGACGGCGCTCACCCAAGCTCCCCCGCCGCGGCCAAGGCGCGGTCGATCAGCTGCTCGGCAGCGCCCAGGTGCCGCTCGGGCTCGGCCGCCTCGCGCACCCCTGCGGCCGCCAGCCGCGCCAGGTTCTCGGCCATCCGCGCCTCGTCGACCTCGAGGTGCTCCAGCAGGTCACGGCCCCACGCCGACGCCGAGCCGCTCAGGGCAAGCAGCTCCGACAACGTCCCCCACTCTGCCTGCCAGGAGCCCGCGGCCCGCTCGTGCTCCTGCTCCATGCATGCGAGCAAGGTCGCCACAAGCCCCGGCGCGCGGCGCGCGCAGGCGAGGGTTGAGATTGCGGCAACGGGGTTGCGCTTGTGGGCCATCGCGGTCGATCCGCCGCGCTCGCCGCCGCCTCCCTCGCGCAGCTCGCCAACCTCGTTCTGGGCGAGCAGCGTCACATCGCGGGAGATCTTTGCAAGCACCCCGCACAGGCTACCCAGCGCCCCCCCCAGCGACGCGACCCGCACACGGTTGGCATGCCAGGGCAGACGTGGCTGCGCCAGCCCAAGCTCAGTTGCCACAAGCTCCGCGATGCGCGGCTCGCGCGTGCCGACGGGGCCGCCCATCTGCGCCGCGAGCACCCGCTCGCGCACGCGCGTGAGGTCCGCACTGGCCTCGCACAGCGCCGCCAGCCAGCCCGCGGCGCGCAGGCCGAAGGAGGTCGGCAACGCCTGCTGCAGCAGCGTGCGACCGCTCATCGCCGTGGCCCGATGCCTATCGGCGAGGGCCGCGGCCGCGCGTGCGCACGCGCGCACGTCGGACAGCACCGCGCCGAGCACGCGGTGTGCGAGCAGCATCATCGCGGTGTCGAGGATGTCCTGGCTGGTGGCACCGAGGTGGACATATCGCGCAAGCTCCGGCCCGACCTCGGCTCGCAACGCCGCCACCAGCGGCACCACCGGCGTGGCATGCTGCGCCGCTTCGCGCGCCAGCGTGCGCAGATCGAAGCGGGCGGGCGCGCAGGCCTCCGCAATCCGTTGCGCCGCCTGCGGCGGGATCAACTGCGCCGCAGCGCACGCCCGCGCAAGCGCAGCCTCCACCTCGAGCATCGCCGCCAGCCACGCATCGCCCGACACCAACGCGGCCGCCTCGCCACGGGCGTAGAGGCCGGCGAAGAGGTCGCCCATCGCGCGCGCGCCTCCCGCTAGCTGGCCTCAGTCGGGAGCGGCACGAGACGCTCAGACCTCGAAGAAGACGGTCTCCCCCGGCCCCTGCAGACGGATGTCGAACCGGTAGGCGCCGGGGCCAGTCGGTTGCGCAAGCAGCGTCCCGCGCCGCTCCTCCGGCACACGCGTCAGCACCGGGCACTCCGCGTTCGCCTCGGGCTCATCGGCGAAGTAGATGCGAGTCACGCAGCGGTGAAGCATCCCTCGCGCGAACACGGAGACGTCGATGTGCGGCGCCTGCAGCCTGCCTCCCGGCCCGGGCAGGCGCCCGGGCTTGACGGTGAGGATCTCGAAGCTGCCGTCGCCGTCCTCGGTCCCGCAGCGCGCGAAGCCGCGAAAGCCAGGAACCGTCGAGCCGCCGCCAAAGCCGTGCAGATCGGCGAAGCGACCCTCCGGGTCGCACTGCCAGGTCTCGATCAGATGATCGGGCACCGGCTCGCCGGCGCCGTCATACACCATCCCGGAGATCGTGATCGCGCCCGGCGTCCCGGGCGCGACCGCGTGCGGGCCCTCCGCCCACGGGAGACCGATCGCGAAGTAGGGGCCGACCGTCTGCGAGGGGGTGGTCGGGAAGATCATCGCCGGCCCTCCGAGGTTCTCGCCGAGCGCAATCCAGCTGCCCCGCTCGCGCAACCCGCGGCAGCGGCCACGACCCGAGCGCGCATCAGAAGGCCTCCTCGAACGGGGTCGCCCCCGGCCCTCGCAGGTAGATGTCGAACTCGTAGCACTGCGCCCAGTTCGGCTCGGTGCCGTGCACGGAGAAGCGCGAGATCATCCGCTCGCGGGCGGCAGGGTCGAGCACCGAGTTGAAGATCGGGTCGTAGGGGAAGAACGGGTCTCCCGGGAAGTACATCTGCGTCACCAGCCGCTGCGCGAAGGCGCGCCCCAAAAGCGAGAAGTGGATGTGCGCCGGGCGCCAGGCGTTGTAGTGATTTCCCCATGGGTAGGGGCCCGGCTTGATCGTGATGAAGCGATAGCGCCCCTCGGCGTCGGTGACGCACCGCCCGGCGCCGGAGAAGTTCGGGTCCAGCGGCGCCGGCCAGCGATCCCAGCGGTGGCGGTAGCGGCCGGCCGCGTTCGCCTGCCAGATCTCGACGAGCGTGTCCCGCAGCGGCTTGCCCTCGGTATCCATCACGCGGCCGGTGACGATGATCCGCTCGCCGATCGGCTCACCGGGGTGCTGGCGGGTGAGGTCGGCATCAAGCTCTCCATGGACACGCTCAGGTCCGAGCTGGGGGCCGGTGATCTCGGTGATCGTGTGCGGCAGGTAGACGAGCGGCTCCTTCGGGTGCCTGAGCGCGGTCGACTTGTACGGCGGGTAGTCGAGCGGCGGATGCGCGCCGGGAGGCTCGCGCATGTAACGCTGCGGGGTATCGGTGACGGGATCGTAGATCTCGGTCTCGACCTGCGTCGTCTCGCTCATCTGTCGCTCTCCTTCGCTCCTCGTCCGCCTGTGGGCGCTTGGCCTCCGCTGATCCGCGCCTGCGCCGGTCTACTCGCGTCCCGCTCCCGCGGGCGCGCCGCTCGACCTCGACACCAGCTCCCGCAGCGCGGCCAGCTCCTCCGTCGTGGGCGGCTCGGTCACCACGACGCGCTCGGCCACGCGCAGCTCAAACCCGGTGCGCTCGCGCACCTCCTCAAGCTCGACCCCCTCGTGCACCTGGACCAACACGAGCTCGCAGGAGTCGGGATCCGGCTCCAGCACCCCGAGGTCGGTGATCACCGCCGTCGGCCCCCGACCGCGATAGCCGAGCCGCCGGCGCGCACCCGCGCCGTCACCATGCCCGACGGTGGTGAGGAAGTCGAGGCGCTCGACGAAGGTGCGCCGCGCATGTGGGACGATGACGATCACCTCGCCGCAGCTGGCGGCGATCTCAGGCGCACCCCCGGCGCCGGGAAGGCGGGTCCGTGGGTGCTCGTAGGGCCCGATCACGGTCGAATTCAGGTTTCCGTAGCGATCGACCTGCGCGGCGCCGAGGAAGGCGACCTCGATCCGACCGGGCCCGATCCAGTAGTTGAACATCTCCGGGACCGAGACGACCGCGTCGGCGGTCTGGGCGAGCTCGCCATCGCCGATCGATAGCGGGATCCGCTGCGGCTTGGCGCCGATCGTGCCCGACTCGTAGACCAGCACCAGGTCCGGGTTGTGCACCATCCGCGCAAGAATCGCCGCCGTGCTCGGCCGCCCGACGCCGATGAACACCGAGCGGGCATGCTGTAGGCGCCGGGCGGCGACGACCGTCTGCACCTCGCCGGCCGAAGCGGGCTGCTCGCTCAAGGCGCTCATCTGGCGACCCCTTGGACTGCCACGGGCGCGCTCGCCTCGTCGCTCATCGTGCGGCCCCAGCGCCCGCGAGCACGTGCTCCTCCATCCATCGCAGGAACGTGTCACGATCGCGGCTGATCTCGTCCCAACGACGATAGAAGTCGTTGTCGCGCTCGGTGATGTCGAGGCTGTAGGACGGCTGCGAGCCGCCGGGCGCCTCGGCCACGTAGTCGAGCACCCAGCCAGGGATCACGATCCCCCCGGGGCGCGGCTCGAGCCGCTCGACGATTCGCTCGACCGTCACCAGCGAGCGCCTGGCGGCAAGCACCGCCTCCTTCTGCACCCCTGGGATCCCCCAAAGCTGTACGTTGCCGTCGCGGTCGGCTTCCTGCGCGTGGATGATCGCCACGTCGGGACGCAACGCCGGCACTGCCACCAAGCGCTCGCCGGTGAACGGGCAGGTGATCTCGCGCACCTGCGTGCGGCCCATCAGATCGGTGCCGAGGTAGCCGCGCAGGACCGCGAATGGCAGGTCGGACGCGCCGGCCGCGTAGCGGTTGGCCATCCCCGCGTGGGAGTGCTCCTCGAGCTCGAGCGGGCGCGGCCACCCGTGCTCGACCGCGTCGCGCAGGCGGTGCAGCGAGCCCACGCCCGGATTGCCGGCGTAGGAGAAAACCAATCTCCGCGCTGCCCCCATGCCGATCATCTGGTCGTAGAGGATGTCCGGCGTCATCCGGATCAGCTCAAGCTCCCGACGACCCTGGCGCAGCAGCTCATGTCCGGCGGCGAACGGGATCAGGTGCGTGAACCCCTCGAGCGCGACGCTATCGCCGTCGGCCACGAGCTCCGCGAGCGCCTCCGCCAGCGGCGCGATCTCAGCCACGGACGATCACCGTCCGATTCTGCGCGGGCTCAAGCGGCAGGCCCGTGTAGTTCTCCGCAAGCGAGGTCGCAGCCGCGACGGAGCTCGTCACATAGCGAAGCTGCGAGCGCTGCAGCTCAGCGCCGAAGCCGTCGTCGCGGGGGTCTATGTGCAGCATCTGGGTCATCCACCAGGCGAAGTGCTGGGCGCGCCAGACTCGGCGCAGGCACCTCTCAGAATAGGCATCGAGGCCGCTCTCCGACGCCCGCCCGAAGTATTCGACCAACGCCTCAGCCAGGACGACCACGTCCGCGATCGCCAGGTTCAGCCCCTTGGCGCCGGTGGGGGGGACGATGTGGGCGGCGTCGCCGGCGAGGAACAGGCGCCGGTAGCGCATCGGCGCGGCGACGAAGCTCCGCATCGGCGTGATTGACTTCTCCAGCACCGGCCCGTCGCGCAGCTCCCAGCCCTCGACGGCGAGCCGCGCCCGCAGCTCCACCCAGATCCGCTCATCGGGCCAGTTGGCCAGGTCCTCGTCGGGATCCACCTGCACGTACAGGCGGCTCAACTCGGGCGAGCGCATGCTGTGCAGCGCAAAGCCCGTGGCCCCGCGCGCGTAGATCAGCTCGTCGGTCGAGGGGGGCACGGCCGCCAGGATCCCGAGCCAGGCGAACGGATAGGCGCGCTCCCAGGTGCGGAGCACGCCGGGCGGGATCGACGCCCGGCAGACGCCGTGGAAGCCGTCGCAGCCGGCCACCACCTCGCAGCGCAGCTCGCGCTCGACGCCCTGGTGGCGATAGCGCACGCGCGGACGATCCTCCTCAAGGCCCTCGACGCGCAGCGCCTGCGCTTCGAAGCGCAACGGCGCGCCGGTCCGCAGTCGCGCCTCGATCAGGTCCTTGACGACCTCGGTCTGCCCGTAGACGGTCACGGTTCGCCTGCACAGCTCGTCGAACGGGATGTGATGGCTCTCCCCGTCGAAGCGCAGGTAGATGCCGCGGTGGACGAGCCCTTCGCGCTCGAGCCGCGCGCCGAGGCCGCTTGCAATCAGCACTTCGCGCGAGCCCTGCTCCAGCACCCCGGCGCGAATCCGCGCCTCCACGTACTCGCGGCTGCGATCCTCGAGGATCACGCTCTCGATCCCGTCGCGGTGCAGCAGGTGGCCGAGCAAAAGCCCCGCGGGGCCGGCGCCGACGATCGCCACCTGCGTCCGCTCACTCACGCGGTCATCTTCGCACGCCATCGCCGGCCCACGCGCGCCGAGCCGCGCGTATCCTTGGCCGCGACCAGCAAGCAAGCCGATGCAGCGATCGTCCCGCGCAGGCTCGCCGCTCGGCGCAGCGGTTCAGCTCCGGAGGCTCAGATGCAAGCTCAGCGAAAAAGCCCTCTCCAGCAGCCCGCTCGGGGGGTCAGGGCCGCAAAGGGCGCAGCCTGGCGCGGGCGCCCCGAGCGCCCGCAGCCCCGCCTTCAACACCGCTGCGGAGCGAGCGCATGAGGTTTGCCTCCGCCCTGCACGAGGGCGCGCCGCTGGCGGTGGCGCTCGAGGGGGAGCGCGCGATCCCGCTGCGCGGGATCGGCGAGCTGGGGCTGCAGACGCCGCTCTCCCTCCTCGCCGATCCGCCGCTTGAGCGCTCGCGCGCGCTTCCGCGCGCGGAGCTGCAGCTGCGGCCAGTGGTTCCCCGTCCGGGCAAGGTGATCTGCATCGGCCTCAACTACCGCTCGCACATCGAGGAGACCAGGCGCGAGGAGACCGCCTATCCGGTCCTGTTCACGAAGTTCGCGACCGCGCTCGCCGGCCCCTTCGACGACATCCCCTGCCCGCCCGAGTCGCACGCGATCGACTACGAGGGCGAGCTTGCGGTCGTCATCGGGGAGCGGTGCCGGCGCGTGAGCGAGGAGCGAGCGCTCGAAGTGCTCGCCGGTTTGTGCGTGGCCAACGACGTCTCGATGCGCGACTACCAGCGACGCACCCACCAATGGCTGCAGGGCAAGGCCTGGGACCGATCGACGCCGGTGGGACCGGAGCTGGTCACGCTCGAGGAGGCAGGCGATCCGCAGGCGCTGATGCTGCGCACGACCGTCAACGGTCAGCTCGTGCAGGAATCCTCAACCGAGCTGATGATCTTCTCCGTCGCGCGGTTGGTGGCGACGATCTCCGAGTTCGCAACGCTTGAGCCCGGCGATTTGATCCTGACCGGCACGCCCGGCGGCGTCGGCTACCGCCGCGAGCCGCCGCTGCTGCTCGCCGACGGTGACGTCGTGGCAATCGAGGTGGAGGGAGTCGGGCGGATCGAGAACCGGATGGTCGCCGAGCGGTAGCGTTCGCCCATGCTCTTGCAACCGATGCCAGCGCCGTGAGCGCCGCCGACCGGCAGGCGATCCGCGAGCTCATCGAGAACTGGGCCGTGTGGCGCGACGCACGTGACTGGGAGCGCTTTCGCACGGTCTGGCACGAGGACGGGCGCATGCAGGCAACCTGGTGGCAGGGCCCGTTCGAGGAGTTCATCCGCGTGAGCGCCGAGGGCTTCGAGCGCGGCGTGCGGATCCTGCACTTCCTCGGCGGGTCGAGCATCGATGTGCGTGGAGAGCGCGCAATCGCCCAGACCAAGATGACGATCACCCAGCGAGCGGAGGTCGAGGGGGTGCTCTGCGACGTTGTCTGCACGGGGCGCTTCTACGACTTCTTCGAGCGCCGGGGCGGACGCTGGGGACTCGTGCTGCGCCAGCCGATCTACGAGCAGGATCGGATCCACCCGATCGACCCCGCCAAGCCGCTGAGGCTCGATCGCGCGCTGCTCGAGCGCTTCCCCGAGGGCTACCGCCACCTCGCCTATATGCAGACGAAGATCGGCTACCGGGTCAAGCCCGACATGCCGACTCTGACCGGCCGCGAGCTCGAGCGGCTCTACGCACAGGGCGCCGCCTGGCTCGAGGGCGGGCCGGGACCGCAAGCGAGCTCACCCGCCGCCTGACGGTTCGCGCTTGCGCACTTGACCATGCGCGCCCAGTTGGGCGTGGGCGGTGCGCGGGGGTACTACAGTCCGCAGACCGTGAGCACGCGAGCGGAGCGCGAGCGTCAGCGGTGATCGGGGACATCCTCTGGTCTCCCCCGCCTGATCTGCGCCAGAGCACCGAGATCGGCCGCTACATGGCCTGGCTGGCCGCGGAGCGCGGCCTGGACTTCCCTGACTACCAGGCGCTTTGGCGCTGGTCGGTGGAGGACCTCGAGGGCTTCTGGGGCTCGCTGTGGGATTTCTTCGGGATTCGCGCGCACGCCCCATACGAGCGGGTGCTGGCCAGCGCGAGCATGCCCGGCGCCGTCTGGTTCCCCGGCGCGCGGCTCAACTACGCCGAGCACCTGCTCGGCGGCGAGGGTGAGCGTGACCGCGTGGCCGTGATCGCGCGCTCCCAGACGCGCCCGCCGCTCGAGCTGACCTTCGGCGAGCTGCGCGAGCAGGTCGCCCGCGCCCGCGCAGGGCTGCAGCGGCTCGGCGTGCGCCGCGGCGACCGCGTCGTCGCCTATCTGCCGAACATCCCGGAGACGCTGATTGCGTTCGCGGCGACGGCCAGCCTCGGCGCGATCTGGGCGACATGCGCGCCGGAGTTCGGCGTGCGCAGCGTCGTCGACCGCTTCTCCCAAATCGAGCCCAAGGTGCTGCTGGCGGTCGGCGGCTACGGCTTTCGCGACCGCTACATCGACCGTCGGCGGGAGGTGGAGGAGATCCGCGCGCGGCTGCCCACCCTGGAGCACGTCGTCTGGGTCCCCTACGGCGACGCGACGCTGCCCGACGCGCTCCCTTGGCCGGAGCTGCTTGCCGAGCCGGGGCCGCTCGAGTTCGAGCCGGTGCCGTTCGATCATCCGATCTACGTGCTCTTCTCCTCGGGCACAACCGGCCTGCCGAAGGCGATCGTCCACGGCCACGGCGGCCAGCTGCTGGAGCATCAGAAGAATCAGGGCCTCGGCTGGGACCTGAAGCCCGGCGCGCGGCTGTTGTGGTTCACGACGACCGCGTGGATGATGTGGAACGCGCTTGTCTCGGCGCTGCTTTTGCGCGCGTCGATCGTGATGCTCGACGGCGACCCGACTTGGCCTGACCTGCTCGAGCAGTGGCGGCTCGCCGAGCAGCTCGAGGCAACCACGATGGGGGTCGCGCCACCCTATCTGATGGCCTGCCGCAAGGCTGGACTGCAGCCCGGACGCGAGCTCGACCTCGGCGCCCTGCGCGCGTTCTGCACCGCCGGCTCACCGCTGCCCGCCGAGGGCTACCGCTACGTCTACGAGCAGCTGCCGCAGGTGTGCCTGATCAACGGCTCGGGCGGCACGGACGTATGCACCGGCATCGTCTCCGGCTGCTTTGCCCTGCCCGTCTACGAGGGCGAGATCGCAGGGCGCTGCCTCGGCGTCGATGCGCATGCCTTCGACGAGCAGGGCAACGAGGTGGTGGGCGAGCTCGGGGAGCTTGTGATCTGCAAGCCGATGCCCTCGATGCCGGTCGCGCTGTGGGGCGATCACGACGGCTCGCGCTACCGGGAGGCCTACTTCGACCGCTATCCGGGGATCTGGCGCCAGGGCGACTGGATCCGCTTCACCGAGCGCGGCAGTTGCGTCATCACCGGCCGCTCGGATGCGACGCTCAACCGGGGCGGCGTACGTCTGGGGACGGGGGAGTTCTACGCGGTGGTGGAGGAGCTGCCGGAGGTGGCGGAGGCGCTGGTCGTGCACCTGGAGGACCCCGGCGGAGGGCCCGGCGAGCTGATCCTCTTCGTCGTCCTGCGCGACGGGATCGCGCTGGACGAGCAGCTGCGCGCGCGGATCGCCGGCGCACTGCGCTCGCAGCTCTCCCCCCGCCACGTGCCGGACACGATCCTCGCCGTCCCGGCAGTGCCGCGCACGCTCACCGGCAAGAAGCTTGAGGCGCCGGTCAAGCGGATCCTGCGCGGCGATCCACCCGAGCGGGTCGCAAGTCGCGACTCGCTCGCCAACCCGGACGCGCTCGATGCGTTCGTGGCGATGGCTGCCAAGCGGGCGCACGCGTCGGCCTAGCCGAAGTCCTCCCCGGGGATCCGGCAGGCACGCGGGCACGTGCTTGCCGCGCACGGGTGGCGCGCCGCCCTCCGCACAGGCCCTCCCCGGCCGCAGGCGCGACCGCTTCGAGCTCAGCTCGCCGCGACGCCCAGCACGCGCCGCGCGTTGCCCTCGAGGATCGCCCGGCGCTGCTCCTCGCTCAGCTCAAGCGAGCGGATGTTCGCGAGCGTCTCGCGAATGTACAACGGTCCCTTCTCCGGATCGAACGGCGAGTCGGAGGCGAATAGGACATGCTCGGTGCCGTAGAACTCAAGCACGCAGGCGATCGCATGCGCGGCGCCGAACATCGCGGTGTCGGCGTAGAACAACTTGAAGTACTCAAGCGGCCGGCGTCGCAGCTGGTGCTCGACGTCGCCACGTTCCTCCGGCGGCGTGCGCGCGCCGAGCTGATCCCAGCCATAGCCGATCCGCCCCGCGAAGTGCGGGGTCATGCCGCCCCCGTGGTGGGTCAGGATCTTGATCTGCGGGAGCCGGTCGAACAGGCCCGAGAAAACCAGCCGCGCCATGAATGCCGAGGTGTCGTAGGGCCAGCCGAACGTCCACCAGATCTCGTACTTGGAGCGCTCCTCGGTCGGATAGTCAGGCCAGCGCGCGCTGCGCGTCGGGTGAACCCAGATCGTCGCGTCGAGCTCCGCGAGCGCGTCGAAGAAAGGCAGCAGGTCGGGCTGATCCCAGGGGCGGTCGCGAACGCTCGTGTAGATCTGCACGCCGAGCGCGCCAAGCTCGCGCACCGCGCGCCTGGCCTCCGCGATCGCCGCCTCGATGTTGCCGAGCGGCAGGCCGGCGACGAAGCCCACGAAGCGATCCTGGTCGCGGACCAACTCGGCAAGGCCATCGTTGGCGAGGCGCGCAAGCTCAATCGAGACGGCGTCCTCGCCCACATCCTCCAGGGGCGGCGCCGGCAGGCTGATGATCTGGCGGTACTCGTCGCCGAACTCCTCGAGCTGGCGTAGGCGCAGATCGAGATCGATCAGCGACGGCACGCCCGCGATGCGCGTGCGGATGTTGCGGGCCGCCGGCGTGTCGCCGAGTCCGGCCAGCCGCTCGCCGTAGGCCCGCGGCAGGATATGGGTGAACGCATCGATGATCATCTGGCTCGCTCCTTCGGCATTTGCGGGCGAGCAATATCACGCCGGGCCCCGTCGCGCGGCGGCCGGAGTCCGCGCACGTGGCCCTTGCTGTCAGGCAGCTGACGACTCGACGCCGTCCCTCTCTGATCAAGTTGCCGGCCCGCCTCCCCGGGACCGCTCAACGCGCCCTCGCATCGGTCGGCGGCGATTGTGTGTACGGCTTTGTCGCCGATCCGATGTACCTTTTGATGAGAACGGGGTATCCGTTTAGCTTGATGAGCTGCTCGGAATGAGGAGAGTGCTTATGCTGCTTGGAAGCTGGTCGTCGCGTCGCTTGCTGGCGCTGAGCGGAGCGGTCGCAGCGCTCGCATTGATCGCGGCAGGCTGCGGCTCGAGCTCATCGAAGAGCTCCTCTGCCAAGACCAAGCCCAGCGCGGTCAGCACGAGCAAGAGCTCGCCGGCGGCGCACGCCACCACCGTGACATTCGCGTACGTCCCCTACAGCGATGACGCGGCGCTGTTTCTGGGGATTGAGCGAGGCGTGTTCAAAGCTCACGGCCTGAACGTGAAACTGGTGCCCGAGCCCTCACCGGCCCCGGTGGTTGCCGGGCTCGCCTCCGGCACCGATCAGTTCGGCTTCGTAACCACCAACGTTCTCGTCGACGCGGTCGGTCACGGCGTCCCGATCAAGTGCGTCTCGACGGTCGACGGCAATCAGACGCCGAACCCCAACGGGGGCTCCGCGGTGCTGCTCACCGCCCCCGGCAGCGGCATCCACTCCGTCAAGCAGCTGGATGGCAAGACGGTCGCGGTCGTGCAGCTGAACTCGCTCAACAGCGTCGATGTCCAGGAGCTGGTGGCGCAGGCTGGCGGCAACCCCTCCTCGCTGCACTTGATCGCGCTGCCGTTCCCGCAGATGCCGGAGGCGCTCAAGGATCATCGCGTCGCCGCGGCGGTCGTCGTCTCACCATTCAGCGCAACCGCGATCAAGGAGGGGGCAACCCCGATCGCGCATCCGAACAGCGAGCTGTTCCCGAACGGCACATTGACCTGCATCGCGGCGAGCAACAGCTACATCGCGAGCCATCCCGCTCAGGTCAAGGGCTGGTATGAGTCGATCGATGAGTCCGCCGCGTACGCGAAGACCCACCGCTCGCAGGCGCTCGCAACGTTGACCAAGTACCTCAAGCTGAGTCCGGCGGCAGCACAGCATGCGGTGCTCGACACGGACTGGGATACGACCATCAACGTGGCCTCGGTGCAGAAGCAAGAGCAACTGCTGCGGAAGTTCGGCGCGCTACCCAAGCCTGTGCCGGTCTCGGATCTGTTCGCGCCGCCGTGGTACACGCCCTAGCAAGACAGCCCAGCAGCGAGTGCAAGCGGAACTCGGAGGCGGAGCGCTCGTGACGGAGGCGCCGTCTTGGTGAGCGTTGGCGCCCCGCTCGCTGCGGCAAGAGCTCAGCGACTGCTGCGCCCCACGATCAAGGTCGCAGGGCTGGTGGCGGCGCTCGTGCTGTGGCTGGTGCTGGGGGCCGTGGGCGCGTTGCCGCCCGACGCCTTTCCAACGCTGCCGGCGACGGCGCGGGCGATCGGCACCGAGCTCGGCGGAGTGGACGGATGGAGGTCGATCGGTGAGACGCTCGAGGGCTGGGCTCTTGGCTTCGTGCTTGGAGCCGGCTGCGCGATCGTTGTTGGGGTGCTGATCGGCCTGAGCCGCTTCGCCTTCCGCAGCTCGATCCCGGTGATCGAGTTCATGAAGACGATCCCGGTAATCGCGATCCTGCCGATTGCGGTCCTGATCTTCGGCGGAACGCTGAAGATGGAGTACACGCTCGTGGCCTTCGGCGTGTTCTGGCCGCTGACAATCCAAGTCGTATACGGCGTGCGCTCGATCGACCCGGTTGCCCGCGACACCGCGTCCGTGCTGGGAGTTCGGGGCCTTCGCCGCTTCGGGCTGATCGTGCTACCAAGCGCCGCGCCGTTCGTGGCGACCGGCCTGCGCATCGCAGCGGCGGTTGCGCTGATCCTAGCCGTGATCGCAGAGCTGATTGGCGGCGCCGCCGGGCTTGGCAGGGATATCCTCGTCGCCGAGGACTCGGGCCAGAGCGCGCTTCCGATTGTCTATGCGCTGATCGTGATCACCGGCGCGGTGGGAATCCTGATCACGCTCGTGATGACGCAGGCGGAGCGCCGGGTGCTGCGCTGGCACGAACGCTTCCGCCCGGTCGAGCGGGGGATCGCGTGAGACCGGGGAGCGAGCGATGACCGGAGTCGCCTGATGGCGATCGACGTGCGCGCACGACTGACGGCGCGGCGCCGGGCCGCAAGGCGCCGGTCGAGCGGCGGCGGGGCGCTACGCCTGCTCGGGCGCGGGCTTAATGGGGTGTGGCTGTTCGCACTGCTGGTCGCGCTCTGGTGGGTGCTCTCCGCGCACAGCCGCTCGCCCTACTTCCCCCCGTTGCACACGATCCTCAACGAGCTGGCGAAAGTCTGGTTCTTCCGGGCTGCGCGCGTCGACCTCGTGCCGAGCATGATCCACTTGGCGATCGGTTACGTGGCCGCCGGGGCGATCGGAATCGCGCTCGGGGCGTTGTTCTGGCGCGTACGAGTAGCCAGGGAGTCACTCTCGCCGCTGGTCTATTTCCTGTACGTGCTACCGGCGCCGGTGCTGCTGCCGGCGTTCATCTTGCTGTTCGGGATCGGCGCGTTCATGAAGGTCGCGATCATCGGCTTCTCGGCGCTGTGGCCGACGCTGCTCAACGCGATCGATGGGATGCGGGGAGTCGACCCGGTCAAGCTGGACACCGCGCGCACGCTTGGCCTCTCACCACGCCGAACCCTGTGGTCGGTGGTACTCCCCGGCGCCGCGCCTCAGATCGCCGCGGGCCTGCGCAACAGCCTGCAGGTGGCGATCCTCTTGATGGTGGTCTCGGAGATGGTCGCCTCGACCGCCGGCATCGGTTACTTCATCCTCAACGCCCAGCAAACGTTCGAATCGGTCGACATGTGGACCGGCATCATCGTGCTGGGCGTGGTCGGCAGCATCCTCAACCTGATGTTCGTTCTGATTGAACGGGTGGCCCTGCGTTGGTACTACGGCGAGAGAGCGCTCCAGCAGGCGTAGAGGCTTTGCCGGGACGGGCACGCGAGGCCAGGCAGGGTCCGGTGCTCGCCGTGCGCGGGCTTGGCAAGGATTATGTGGTTGGCCGCGGCGAGCGCAGGACAGCTGTGCAGGAGGTGAGCTTCGACGTCGGCCGCGGCGAGTTCGTATGCGTCGTCGGGCCCAGTGGAGCGGGCAAGACCACGATCCTGCGCTGCCTTACCGGTCTCACGCCGCCGAGCCGAGGTGAGGCCCTCCTGGACGGGGTGCCGATCGCCCGCGTCTCCGATCACGTCGGGGTTGTCTTTCAGGACTACTCCCGCTCGCTCTTTCCATGGATGTCGGTGGCCAGCAACATCTCGCTGCCGCTGCGCGTGCGGCGAATCCCGCGCGAGGAGCAACGCCGGGTGGTCGCCGCGGTGCTTGAGCAGGTGGGCCTGGGGGCGGAGGTCGGAGAGCGCTACCCGTGGCAGCTGTCGGGCGGCATGCAGCAGCGAGTCGCGATTGCGCGGGCGCTCGCGTTCCAGCCGGAGCTCCTATTCATGGACGAGCCCTATGCATCCGTCGACGCGCAAACTCGCGCAGAGCTCGAGGACGTGATCCAGGAGATTCATGGCCGACTGGGGGTAACGGTCTTCTTCGTCACCCATGACATCGACGAGGCTGTCTACCTCGCCGACCGGGTGATCGTGCTCTCGCGCCCCCCGGCGGTAGTGCGCGAGATCGTCGAGATCCCGCTCGCGCGCCCCCGCACTCAACTTGAGACCAAGAGCAGCGCCGAGTTCGGCGAGCTTCGCCGGCGGGTGTTCGAGCTGGTCGCGGGAGCGAGGTAGCGCAGCGGCGAGCGCCGGCCAGCGCAAACGACTACTCTCAGGCGCGATGCTGCGAGAGGCTGAGGTGAGCGCCACGTCCGCCCCGATCGACCGGGCGTCGGTGAAGCTTGAGACCTGCGCCGAGGAGATCCTCTACCTGCTCGGCGCGCACGGCGTCGAGCTTTTGTTCCTCAACTCCGGCACCGATTCGGCGCCGCTGCAGGAGGCCTTTGCCGTGCTCGAGCAGCGCGGTGTGCCGGCGCCCCGAGCGATCACGTCAACGTTCGAGAGCGTTGCGCTCGCCGCCGCGCACGGTTACTGGCAGGCGACTCAACGGCCGCAGTCGGTGTTCGTGCACGTCGACGTCGGAACACAGAACCTCGGCGCGATGGTGCACGATCTGCTGCGCGATCGGGCCGGCGCGGTGGTGCTGGCGGGCAAAGCGCCCTACGGCGAGGATGCCGCCTCGGCCGGGGCGCGCTCGAGCCCGATCCACTGGCAGCAGGATGTGCCCGACCAGGCGGGCATCATTCGCGCTTACGCCAAGTGGGTCGCCGAGTTGACCCGCTCCCGCGACGCCGCGCGCGTGGTTGGACGAGCCGTTCAGGTTGCCGGCGGCGGCATCCCTGGCCTCAGCTACCTGATGCTCTCGCGCGACGTCCTGATGGAGCCGGCCGGCCCAGCCGAGTTGAGGCGCACCGCCGGCTTCGCGCGCCCGCGCCCGCCCGCGATTGAGGCGGGCGCGCTCGCCGAGCTCGCTGCGCGCCTGGCGCGCGCCGAGCGGCCGCTTTTGATCACAAGCCGAGCCGGGCGCTTCGGCGGCGGCGCGGAGGCGCTGGGCGAGCTTGCCAGCGCATGCGCGCTGCCGGTGATCGGACGGCCCGAGGCGGTCAACCTGGTCAGCTCCCATCCGATGCGCGTCTGCTCGGAGGAGCTCGCGGGCGAGCTGCTCGCAGAGGCCGATCTGGTGCTGATCGTCGACTGTGATGTGCCCTGGATCCCGAAGGATGCGGCGCCCGCCGCCGACTGCTACGTGGCTCAGATCGATCGCGACCCGATCAAGGCGGACATGCCACTCTGGTCGTTCCCGGTTGATCTTGCCGTGTGCGCCGATCCCGCGGTCGCGCTGCGCCAGCTCTGCGGCGCGTTGGCGCCACATGCGGCGGAGCACGGCGCGCGCTGGGAGCGACGGCGCGCGCGGCTTGAGCCTGAGATCGCCGAGGCGAGCAGCCGCGTGCGCGCGCGGGCGGCCGCTCCCGGGGTTGCACCCGGCGACGTCCGGGCAGTTGCGCTCGCACTCGGTCGCCTGCTCGAGAGCGAGCGTTGCCTGCTCGTGGAGGAGGCGGTCACGAACGTCCCAGCCCTCTCCGAGCTCGTCCCCCGCAACGAGCCGGGAACGCTCTTCTCCTCGGGCGGCCCCGGGCTTGGGTGGTCGCCGGGGGCATCCGTCGGCATCAAGTTAGCTCGGCCTGACCGCCCCGTGGTTGCGGTGCTCGGGGACGGCTCGTTCATGTTTGGCGTGCCAACCGCGGCGCTCGCGCTTGCGGCGGAGGCCGGGGCCCCCGTCGTGCTGGTCGTCCTCAACAACGAGGGCTATCGGGCCAGCCGCCGCCCGGTGCTTGAGCTCTTCCCGGACGGAGCCTCAGCGCGCCGCGGCGAGGTGCTCGGCACGCGCTTCGCCCGTGCGCCCGACTTCGTCGCGCTCGCTCGCGCCTGCGGCGCGCACGGTGAGCGCACCGAGGGCGCCACCGGCCTCGAGGATGCGCTTGGACGCGCGCTCGCCGCCAATCGACGTGGCGATTCGGCGGTGATCGACGTCCACCTCGAGCAAAGCTAAAAGGGAGCCTGGACCGGGGCGACCGGGGCATAATCGGCATGTGAGCGGCAAGCGCGAGCATGGCCCCTGACACGCTCCCTCTTCAGCCGCGCCGCCCAGCCGGCCCGGTCACCGAGCGCACGCGGGTAGGTCGCCCTCCCGGGACTTCGCGCAGCCTGGTCGCCCAGACCGCGCTGCGGATGTTCGCAGAGCACGGCTTTGAGCAAACCACGGTCGAGGACATCGCCGCCGCGCTCGGGGTCAGCCGTCGCACGCTGTTCCGCTACTTCACCTCGAAGAACGACATGGTCTGGGGGGACTTCGACCTGGTGCTTGAGCGCCTGAGACGGTGCTTGGCCGCGACCTCGCCACGCCAGCCGCTCGGGGAGGCGCTCCGCTGGGCGGCGGTTGAATCCAACCGTTACGAGCCCGAGGAGCTTCCCGAGCTGCGCATCCGGATGCGGCTGATCACCCGCGTGCCAGCCCTGCAAGCCCACTCGATGATCCGCTATGCGGAGTGGCGTGCGGTGATCGCCGAGTTCGTGGGCGAGCGGCTCGGCTGCCCCTCGGGCAGCCTGATCCCGCAGACCGTCGCACACCAGGCTCTCGGCAGCTCGATGGCCGCGTTCGTCGTCTGGGTGGACGACCCCGCGAGCGACCTGATGGAGAACCTGGAGCGCTCCTACGCGCTGCTGGCAGAGGGGCTCGGGAGCCTCGGCTGAGCGTCGGCGGGGCTTCGCCGCGATCGGCGCGAGGATGGGTGGGCCGGCGCCAGGGCCCGGAAGTCACGCGCACGCAGGCACGCAAGCCAGATGCCGAGGCCGCGGGCACTCTCGTCGGCTGCGCGCAGCACCGCGTAGGTCAGCGGCGGCAACCGCGCCGGCGGACAGTGGCGGGCGGCCGGATGTCGCTGTGAGCCGAGCGGTCCCAGCCGGTCTCGCAGGTAGTCGAGCGCAAGCCAGCCGCCGACCAGCGCCGCCAGGCGCCGGCAGGGCGCTTGCAGCTCCAACAGTCGGCAGAAGGCCAAGGCGCTCGCCGTCAACGGCGCCCACGGGCCGAGCAGCGCGCGCGCAAGCTCTGCGCCCTCGCGCGCGCCAGCGCCGGCGGCGAGACGTATGGCGAGGCCGTACGGACGCGCGAGGCCCCGGGCCAGGAGGCGATGCAGCCTCACGGCCCGCGCCGCGATCAGCGCCAGCAGCGGCAGCGGACCCCTTGCAAGCGCCAAGGTCCACGCAACCGCCGCGGGCGCGGACAGGTGAAGCACCGGCAACCGCCCCGGGTGGCGGTCGAGCAGTGGCACGACCGCACAGTTGTATTGGACGCGCCGTCGGTACCACGCGAACGGCCGCGTGCGATCGGCGTGCGTGACCGTGACGCGCGGCTCGAGCCGGGACTGCCAGCCGGCGTCGTGCAGCCGCCAGGCGAGGTCGACGTCCTCACCGACCCGCAGCCGCTCGTCGAAGCCCGAGCCGAGCGCACGCCGACGACAGACCAGCGCGGCGCTCGGCAGGAAGGGGACGCGACCGCGGGGATCGACCCGGGCGGGGCGGGGTCCCAAATCGAGCGGCGAGCGACGCCGCTCGTAGGCGGCGATCGGGCCTTCGGCCACGGCCGATACGACGCGCGGGGCGACGAGCGCCACAAGCGGGTCCTCGAAGTGGCCGAGCAGCGCGCGGGGAAAGTCCGGCGTGGCGGTGCAATCGCAGTCGAGGAACGCGATGAACTGCGTGCGGCACAAGCGCAGGCCGGTGTTGCGGGCCGCGGCTGCACCCCGGTTTGTCGGATGGCGGACGTAGTCGGCGCCGAACTGCGCGGCAACCGCCGCGATCGCCGCTTCCGCCGGCGAGCCATCGTCGACGACGATCGTCGGGCAGCGCCCTCCCAACGAGCGCAGACAGGCCGCGAGCCGCTCCGCCTCGCCGTGGACCGGGATCACGACCGTCAGCTCGCTGGAGCGCCGATCGGGGTCGGCGGCTTGCTGATGCGGGTCGGCGAGGCGGACGCAGGGGTCGAGGAAACCAGCATCGAGCAGTCGCCGCGCAAGAAGCCGCTCTCCATGGTCGGCGCCAAGCGGGCTGCCCGCCCACCACCGCGCAACAAGGCTCGCGCCGCGGGCTGACAGGCGCAGGAGCCGCAGCGGCGAGCCACCGAGCAGAACCTGGCCGCCTGGCGCAAGGCGCACCCCGGCGGCCGGGCAAAGCCTGAGGCCAGCAGGGGGGAGAGCGGCGGCGCCGCTCGGAGCGGGCGCAACGGCCACCTCCGACGCGCGGGACGCCATCGCTAAGCCGTGAGGCCGCCGTCGATCGGCAGCACGGCGCCGGTCACCGCGGATCCGCCCGGTCCGCACAGCCAAGCGACGGCCGAGGCCACCTCGGCGGGCTCCAGCACGCGCCGGAGCAGGTGCTGCTCGGCGAACTGGCGCTCATCGGGCAGGTCGTAGAGGGCGGCGCTCGCAGACAGCATCGGGCCGCGCGTCGAACCGGGACAGATGGCGTTGGCGGTCACGCCGGTGCCGGCCAGATCCGCGGCCAGCGCGCGGATGAAGCCCGCGACCGCCGCCTTCGCCGCCGAGTATGCGGCCAGCTGCGCGAGCGCCCGCAAGGCGGCAGCCGAGGCAATCGCAATGAACCTCCCGCGGCCCGCCGCGACCATCGCCGGAACGGTGGCCTCGGCAAGTCGGCGGGTGCCGTGCAGGTTGACGTCGATCAACGTGGCCCAGGCCTGATCGCTGGTTGCCCAGGCAGGGCCACCAGCGATCACCCCGGCGGCCGCCACCGCCGCCGCCGGCGTCCGGCCGGCGAGGGCATCGCGCACACGTCCGCAGAAGTCGCCGCACGCCACGTCCGCCACGAGCGTCTGGGCCGACGACGCGCCCGCAGCGAGACCCCGTTCGGCGACGGCGCCCAGCTCGCGCGCGCCCGGCATGGCATAGGTGATGCCAGGCTGGGCGGCGCAGGCATCAATCAAAAGAAGCGACCAGCCATCGCGCGCAAGCGCGAGCGCAGTGGCCGCACCGATGCCGCGCGCCGCACCCGTGATCACAGCGAGAGGGGGAGGTTCCGATGCCACCTCGTCGGCGCGCTGGTCGCTCTCGGCTTGCCGTGGCGATTCAAGCATCGGGCTTTCCCGCAAGAGACTCAAGCATCGGCCTTCCCCGCAAGAAGCGCCTCGAGCGCCGCAGCACAGCCTGAAGCCAACTCTTCGAGCAGTGCGCGCCCCTCGGCCGCGCTCGCCTCGCGCGGGTCGCCCAGCACGCCGTTGGGGCTAACCGCGCGCACCCCCTGCGCACGCAAGCGTCGGGCAAGCTCAGACCACGGTCGGAGCTCCCCCGGCCGCGCCAGCTCCGGCCGCACAAGCTCTGCGGCGAGGTGGAGCATGAGCGCGGTCTCGGTGCGCCCAGCGTGTAGATCGCCTCCGCGCGGCGCGGCGTGAAACGCCGCGCACCGCCGCCCCTCGGCGCGCAGGAGCGCGAGCGCGCCCTCGACCGCATCGCGGTTGCCTCCGTGCCCATTGACGAGCAGCAGCGCCCCCCAGTCGCGCGCCGCATCGCGCCCCAGCTCGACAAGCAGCTCGCCGAGCGCGCGCGAGCCGATCGACAGCGTCCCCGGGAAGCCGGCATGCTCTCCGCTCGCACCGAACGCGAGCGCGGGCGCGACCGCAACCCCGGGACGTGCGGCTGCCGCCCGCAGCGCAACCGCATGCGCGATCCACGCATCGGTGCCGAGCGGCAGGTGGGGACCATGCTGCTCAAGGGAGCCGAGCGGCACGAGCAGGGCAAGTCGCGGATGCTCCCCCACCTCAGTCCACGTCGAGCGCGACAGCTCAAATGCGACGGGGGGGATCGCAGGAGCTGCGCCGCCATCCCGGATCTCGAAATCTGACACGGAGTGCTAAATTATCTGAAGAGGCCCGCTGCGGGGCCGGTCGCAAGAGGAGAGCACGAATGTCCATCACACCGCAAGCAGGCGAAGCCGAGCGCTCAGAGCAAGGGCGAGCGCTCCTGCGCGAGCGGGAGCCCCGGCCGGGGCCCGCAGCGCGCGAGCCCTCGCCGCAGCGCCCCGCCCCCCCGACCCAACCGGCGCCCGACGAGGGGCTGGTCCTCGCCGAGCTACTGGTCGAGGACGTCTCGATCGACGGCATGTGCGGCGTCTACTGACCGTGGGCGTCACTCCGCGCAGCGCTCCAGAAGAGCTGAACGATCCGGTGCCGCGCTCCTCGGAGAACGCGGATGGTCTTGCGAGCGTCCGGTCGCTTGCCGCAGAGCAGGCAGCGGACGCTGTCGCGAGCGCTGATCCCGAAGAGATGCTCCGGCGTCCGTGGCGCCTTGACCCGCAGGTGGCGTTGAGGCCCGAGCCGTTCGGTGCCCTCGCCTACCATTTCGGCACGCGTCGACTGTCGCTGCTGAAGAGCCCCGCGTTGCTCGATGCGCTCGAGCGGCTCGACGAGCACGCGAGCGCCGTCGAGGCGCTGCGCGCGGCCGGCGTCGCGGAGGCGGAGCTGCCACCGTACGCACAGGCGCTGGCGACGTTGGCGCGCGCGGGCATGATCCACGAGGCCGAGCGGAAGTGACCCTCGCAAGCGCAACCCCCGGAGCAGCCGGCACTCGCCCGCCGGCGGCGAGTGCGACGCCCACGCCGACGAGGCAGCTCGAGCGCCGATCGAAAGGAGCCTCGCGCACGCTGGTCGCGCAGTTCGAGCGAGGGTTGCAGGCGCCGATCTGCCTCACCTGGGAGCTCACCTACGCCTGCAACCTCGCGTGCGCTCACTGCCTCTCAAGCTCGGGGCGGCGTGATCCGCGCGAGCTCTCGACCGAGGAATGTCGCGCGCTGATCGATGAGTTCCGGCGGATGCAGGTCTTCTACGTCAACATCGGCGGCGGCGAGCCGACGGTGCGTCGCGACTTCTGGGAGCTGCTCGACTACGCGATCGAGCGCCGGGTCGGCGTCAAGTTCTCGACAAACGGGTCGCGCATCAGCGAGGAGGCCGCGGCGCGGCTCGCCCGCACTGACTACGTCGACGTGCAGGTTTCGCTCGACGGCGCCACGCCGGAGGTCAACGACGCGATCCGCGGCCCCGGCTCATATGCAACCGCGTTGCAAGCGATGGAGCGGCTCGCCGCCGCCGGGATGCGCGGCTTCAAGCTGTCCGTCGTCGTCACGCGCCAGAACGTCGGCCAGCTGGACGAGTTCAAGCAGCTTGCCGACCGCCTCGGCGCGCAGCTGCGCCTGACCCGGCTCAGACCCTCAGGGCGTGGGGCGGATGTCTGGGAGCGCCTGCGGCCAACCGCCGCTCAGCAGCGCAAGCTTTACGAGTGGCTGTTGGCGCACGGCGAGCAGGTGCTGACCGGCGACTCGTTCTTCCACCTTGCCGCCTACGGCGCTTCGCTGCCTGGCCTCAATCTGTGCGGTGCGGGTCGGGTCGTATGCCTGATCGATCCGGTCGGCGACGTCTACGCATGTCCCTTTGCGATCCATGAGTCGTTCCGCGCCGGAAACGTCCGCGAGCCCGGCGGGTTCGAGCGGGTATGGCGCTCCTCACAGCTGTTCGCCGCGCTGCGCGACCCCCGTCAGGAGGGCGCATGCGCGCGCTGCGGGATGTTCGATCACTGCCGCGGGGGCTGCATGGCCGCGAAGTTCTTCACCGGTCTTGAGCCGAGCGATCCAGACCCCGAGTGCGCCCTCGGGCACGGCGAGCGGGTGCTGGAGGCGCGGCGCGATCGCCCGCGGCCACGCCCGACCGTCGACCACAGCCGCCTCCGCCCACCGAGGTCTCGCGGCGGGCCGGCCGGAGATGACCGCCGCGCGCTGGGCGCAGTGCGGGCGCCATGAGGCGCGCTGACTGAGCATGAGCCGCTGGTTCGAAACGGTGGCGGAGGCGCAGCGCCGCGCCCGCAGGCGGCTGCCACGATCGGTGTACATGGCGCTCGTGGCCGGCGCCGAGTCCGGGCGAACGCTCGCTGACAACGTCGCCGCCTTCGACGAGCTCGGCTTCGCCCCACGCATTGCCGAGCTGCCCGCCAGCCGCGAGCTCGCGACCGAGGTGATGGGCGAGCGGATCTCGCTGCCGGTCGTGCTCTCACCCACTGGGGTGCAGGCGGTTCACCCCGAGGCCGAGGTGGCGGTCGCGCGCGCGGCGGCGAGCCGCGGCACCGCGATCGGTCTCAGCGCCTTTGCCAGCAGGCCGATCGAGGAGGTGATCGCCGCCAACCCAAAGCTGTTCTTCCAGCTCTACTGGTGCGGCCCGCGCGAGCGCCTGCAAGCCCAGCTCGAGCGCGCTCGCGCCGCCGGCGCGCGCGGCCTGATCCTGACGCTCGACTGGACCTTCTCCCACCACCGCGATTGGAATAGCCCGCGAATCCCGGAGCGGCTCGACCCGCGCGCTCTGCTGCGCTTCGCGCCCGAGGCGCTGGCACGTCCCGCGTGGCTCGCCGACTGGCTGCGCGCCCGCCGCCTGCCCGACCTGACCGTGCCGAACATGGCCGCTCCCGGCGAGCCAGCCCCAACCTTCTTCGGCGCCTACGCCGAGTGGATGCGAACCCCGCCCCCGACCTGGCGGGAGCTTGAGTGGCTTCGCTCGCAGTGGGATGGTCCCTTCATGCTCAAGGGCGTGATCCGCGTGGACGACGCGTTGCGCGCGGCGGATGCCGGCTTCACCGCGGTGTCGGTCTCAAACCATGGCGGCAACAACCTGGACGGCACGCCGGCCACGATCCGCGCGCTGGGAGCGATCGTCGAGGCGGTCGGCGACCGTGTCGAGGTGTTGCTCGACGGAGGCGTAAGGCGCGGCGGCGACGTGGTGAAGGCGCTTGCGCTCGGCGCCCGGGCGGTGATGATCGGGCGCGCGTATCTTTGGGGCCTGGCGGCCGCGGGGCAGGCGGGGGTCGAGAACGTGCTCGACATCCTCCGCGATGGAATCGACTCGGCGTTGCTCGGGTTGGGGCGCGCGTCGGTGGCCGAGCTCGAGCCCGGGGATCTGGTGACAGCGCCGGGCTTCGCGTGCGCCCTCGGGCTGCCCGCGGGGGTCCCCACGCCACGATGGCCGGCGGCGGAGGAGGGCAGGGGGCGCGTCGAGGACGCGAAGGGTGACAACGCGCAGGCAGTCGCGTCGGGCGCTCGGGGTGCGCGATGAAGGCGCGGCGCGCCTGTCATCGCCCACCGCGGGCCAACCGGAAGGCAACGGTCCTCTCTGGGGGTGGGCGGTGAAGACCGTCGTCGCGCCGCTGCGCGACTTCCCGCCCGGGGAGCGGCGGCTGCTCAACGTCGGCGGGCGCTCGATCGGCGTCTTCCGCGTCGGCGACCAGTTCTTTGCGATCCGCAACCGCTGCCCCCATCAGGGAGGTCCGCTGTGCCTCGGCCACATCCTCGGCGCCGCGGTCGCCGACGAGCCGGGCGCCGCCAGGATCGCCGCCGAGCCTCTACGGATCGCCTGCCCGTGGCACGGCTGGGAGTACGACCTGCAGAGTGGGCAGTCGTTCATCGGCGCCGCCATGCCCGGGGTACGCAGCTACGCGGTTGGGCTCGAGCCGGGCGGGACCCTGGCGGGCGAGCTGCAGGCGGGGCGCGCGCGACTGATACCCGGCCCCTACAAAGCGGAGACGTTCCCGGTGAGCGTCGAGGACGATTACGTAGTGGTGGAGGTCTAGAGATGACGACGGTGAGGACCGAAGAGCTGCGGGCGCCGGCACAGGGCCGCAGCGTCACGCTCGTCGACTGCGACGTGCATGCGCAGCCGACCGACCAGATGCTGGCCGAGTACCTGAGCGCCCGCGCCAGGCGGCTGCTCGAGCGCTACGGCCGACGCACGCCGCGAATCACGACGTGGTATCCGCGCGCCCGCAATGCAGGCATGCGCGTCGACGCCTGGCCGGACAAGCCAGGCCACATCTGGGGCTCGGACCCCGAGCTGCTGCGCGCGCAGCTGCTCGACGAGTTTGGCGTCGACTACGCCATCCTCGAGGTGCTCTCCGGACAGGACTGCTACGACGAGGCGGACTTCGCCGCCGAGTGGAACCGGGCGGTGAACGACTGGCAGCGCGAGCGCTGGCTCGACTTCGACGAGCGCCTGCTCGGCTCGATTGCGGTCGCGCACGAGTACCCCGACCTCGCGGTTGCCGAGATCGAGCGCCGCGCGGGCGACCCGCGCTTCGTCGCGGTGCTGATGCCCTCAAGCGCCGCCGAGCCGCTCGGAGCGCGCAAGTACTGGCCAATCTACGAGGCGGCCGCCGCCTGCGGACGGCCGGTCGCCTTCCACACGGGCGGCTACGTCGATCACCGCGGCGCCGGCTATCCGTCCTTCTACCTCGAGTATCACGTCGGCAACGGCATTGTCATGCAGTCGCAGCTGGCCGGGATGGTGGCTTCGGGGATGTTCGAGGCGATTCCGGGGCTGCGGGTCGTGCTGACCGAGTGCGGGGTGGCGTGGGCCGCAGCGCTGCGGTGGTCGCTCGATCGGGCGTGGGAGCTGATGCGCGACGATTTGCCCAAGCTGCGACGCCGCCCGTCGGAGTACATCCGCGAGCACGTGTGGTTCACCACGCAGCCGATCGAGGAGCCGGAGGACCCACGGCAGCTGGTCGCGGCGCTCTCCCAGGCGCAACTTGAGGACCGGCTGCTGTTCGCCTCGGACTACCCGCACTGGGACTTTGACTCCCCCACGCAGGCGCTGCCGCGCGCGATGTCGCCGCAGCTTCGACAGGCGATCCTGTGCGAGAACGCGCTCGCGCTGTACGGGCTGCCGCGGGAGCGCCCAGGCGAGCTCGAGGAGCGCGGATGAGGGCCCGCCGCCGGGTGGCGCGCGATGGAGTCGCCGCGGCGCGCGAGCGAGACGGGGACCGCGGGCGATGATCGACGCGGACGTCCACTGCGCGCCGGCCTCCTACCGCGCGCTGTACCCGTACCTCTCCGAGTACTGGCGCCACTACATCGAGGAGGCCGGCGTGCGCCTGACGGCCGTCGAGCACGCCTACCCACGGGGCGCGCCCACGAGTGCCTCGCCGGCCGCCCGCGAGCAGCGCGGAGGCCCGGTGCCGGCCAGCTACGAGGCGCTGCGCGAGGCGGTGCTCGAGCCCCGCTCGCAACGGGCGGCGCCGCTGGGCGCCGGTAGGCCGAGCACGCCTCGCCACGTCGTGCTCAACTGCCTGACCGGCTTCGAGACCCATCGCAACCCGTATTTCACGGCAGCGGTCGCAAGCGCGCTCAACGATTGGCTGCGCGAGGAGTTCCTCGCTCGCGATGAGCGCCTGCGCGCGAGCCTCGTCGTCTCGCCGATCTCAACCGACGACGCGGTCGCCGAGATCGAGCGCGTGGGCGATGACCGCCGCTTCGTTCAGGTGCTCTTGCCGGCGCGGGCCGATCTGCCCTGGGGCAACAAGAACAACCATCGGATCTTCGCCGCCGCGCGCGAGCACCGACTGCAGGTGGCGGTGCACGCCTGGGGGCGCGCCGGCAAGGCGCCGACGCCGAGTGGCTTCACCACCACCTACCTCGAGGACTACATCGCCAACCAGCCGATCGCCCAGGCGCAGGTGCTGAGCCTGGTCGCGGAGGGCGTATTCGACCGCTTCCCGGAGCTCAGGGTCGTGCTCGTCGAGTGCGGGTTCGCCTGGCTGCCGCCACTCCTGTGGCGCTTTGACAAGGATTGGAAGGGGGTTTGGCGCGAGGTGCCGTGGCTCAAGCGGCTGCCCTCGGAGTACGTGATCGAGCATCTGCGCTTCACCACCGCGCCGGCGCACCTCCCCGACGACGCGGACGCCATCGCCCAGCTGCTTGAGATGCTGCCCGCCGGCAAGCTGCTGACATACGCAAGCGACTACCCCCACGACCACGGCGACGGCCTGGGGGCGCTGCTCGAGCAGCTCGGCGAGGAGGATCGCAAAGCCGTGCTCGAGGGCAACGCGGCAGCTCTCTACGGGCTGGGGTGAGAGCAGGCCAACGCCCCCTCACTCCCCCGCGCCCCGGTCTGCAATGCGCAGTTGGGCCGCTACGGGGCGGCGCCCAGCAGCACGCCGCCATCGATCACGTAGGCGGCGCCCGTGATGAAGCTCGACGCGTCGGAGGCGAGCAGCAGCGCAAGTCCCTTCAGCTCCTCCGGCTCGGCCATCCGCCCGAGCGGCACGGTCTGGGCCCAACGGCGCTCGGTCTCCTCATCGGGATCGAGCGTCGCGCCACCGCCGATCCGCGTGCCCTTGAACGGGCCGGGGCAGATCGCGTTGACGCGGACGCCGTAGGGCGCAAGCTCAAGCGCCGCCTGCCGCACCACGTTCAGGATCGCGGCCTTGCTGGCGATGTAGCCGTAGCAGACGAACGGCTCGGTTCGCAGTCCGGCGGTCGAGGAGGTGACCACGATCCGCCCCGAGCGCTGGCGCTTCATCACCGCCGCCGCGCTCGAGATGGTGTTGATGACCCCGTGCAGGTTCACCGACAGCACCCGCTCGAGCCCGTCGCGGTCGATCGCGTCAACAGTCTGCCCGCCGGGGATCGCAAAGCCGGGTGTGGCGGCGATGCCGGCGTTTGCAAAGACCACGTCGACCCCTCCCTCACGCGCGAGCATGGTGTCCAGCGCCGCCCGCACCTGCTCCTCGTCGGCAACGTCGAGCACCTGCGCGCGCGCCTGCAGGCCGCGCTGCGTGAGCCTCGCGGCCGAGCGCGCGAGCAGCTCGGCGTCGATGTCGGCAAGCACCACCCGCGCGCCACAGTCGGCCAGCACCTCGGCAAACGCAAAGCCCAGACCGCTCGCCGCCCCGGTCACCAGCGCCCGCCGACCGCGGACATCGAACAGGCGGGTGAGCGTCTGCGCGGCGCGATCGGTCATGCTGCCTGCTCGCCCAGGTAGCTTGCCGCCAGCAGCGAGCGGTCAGCCCGCAGCCGCTCGGCCGTGTCGGAGAGGACCAGCTCGCCGTGGGCGAGCACATAGCCCCGATCGGCGATCTCAAGCGCGAGCTGGACGTGCTGCTCGACGAGCAGCACCGCAGTGGAGCTCTGCTGCGCAAACCGCCGCACAACCGGAAGCAGGCGCTCGACGATCACGGGCGCGAGCCCGTGACTCAGCTCATCGAGCAGCAGCACGCGTGGACGACGCATCAGCGCCCGGGCGATCGCGAGCATCTGCTGCTCGCCGCCCGACAACAGCCCCGCCCGACGATGCAGCAGCTCGCGCAGCGCGGGGAAGTACTCAAGCGCCTCCCGCTGCTCGGACTCGGAGAGGCGATCGAGTCGGAAGTGCTCGGCCACGGTCAGCCCAAAGAACAAGCCTCGATCCTGTGGAACCTGGACGACTCCGCGGCGCACGCGCGCGGTCGCCGAGAGGCCGTCAAGATCCTCGCCGTAGAGCAGCACCCTTCCCGCCATCGGTCGCAACAGCCCCGAGATCACCCTGAGCGTGGTCGTCTTGCCGGCCCCATTGGGGCCCATCAGGGCGACCACCTCGCCCGCGCCGATCGATAGATCGAGGCCGCGCACCACCGCTGCCCCCTCGTAGCCAGCGGTGAGGCCCTCAAGCCGGAGCGCCTCGGCGCCGCTCACGCGCACCTCCGGGCTGCGGCTGGCCCCGCTCGCAGCTCCCGTGCGCAGCAACCATAGGTCGCGCGGAACAGGCGACTGAAGTGTTGAGCGCTGGTGAACCCCCAGCCGCTTGCGATCTCGTTGATCGAGCGATCCGCGAGCGCCGGGTCGAGCAGGTCGCGGCGGCAGCGCTCGAGGCGGGCTGCCCTGATCCAGGCGGCAACGCTCAGCCCCCGCTCCTCGAAGACGCGCTGCAGGTAGCGGGTCGAGACGAAGCATGCCCGCGCCACCTGCTCGGGGTTCAGGCGCCGGTCACGGAGGTTAGCCTCGATGTAGGACTGCGCCTGCAGCAGCAGCTCCGCGCGCGAGCGCGCGCGCCCCGCGCGCTCGGCGCCGTCGAGGCTGCGATAGAGCGAGCGCACGAGCTCACACACGCGCTCGGCGCGCCGCACGTCGCGGCTGGCCAGGCTGCCATCGGCAAGCGCGAGCGCGGTGCGTCGCAGGTAGCTCGCCACCACCCTCGGAAAGCGCGCGCTGCCGCTGATCGCAACCCCCGCAAAGCGGACCATCCGCGGTGCGTCATCCTCGAGCGCCGTCTTCGGAAGCCTAAGCACGAGCACCTCAAACCACTCGGGCGCGCGGAAGATCACCGGCGCCGAGGTGTCATAGCTGCACATGTCGCCGGGCCCAAGCAGGATCTCACGGCCATACTGCGCCCCCTCCAGCCGCCCTCGCAGCAGCACCGTGAGGTGCAGGCAGTCGGGGTCGCCCTCCATCACCTCACGCCTGCTGCGGAACATCGTGTTCGGTGCCGCCGTCAGGCGGTAGAAGCGCAGGGGCTCGAGCTGCTCGAGCGACATCCGACCCGCGAACCGCTCGCTGGCGTCGGTCCTGATCTGCAGCGGGTGATACGCGACCGAGGAGGAGCGCGCCCAGAACTCCGCGCGCTCGTCCGGCGCCACGACGCTGGTGTCGATCAGGAGTCCCATCGCGTCCGCGCGAGGCGCCAATTTAGCATTCCGTGAACAATTTTGGCGACGATCTTGCGCTTAGCCCGGCGAGCGTCCAGACTTTGCTGGGCCGTACGGCGAGCGAAGCTGCCCGGCGCCGGCGCGATGGCCGGCTCTGATGGCGCTCGTGCCCCGACGGAACGGCAGCTGCGATGGAGAGAGTGCTGAGCACCCATACAGGCAGCCTGGCGCGGCCTCCCGAGCTATTGGCCCATCTGGCGGCGAGGGAGCGGCGCGAGCGACACGACGAGGATGCCTTTGAGCAGAGCCTGCGCGGGGCGGTGGCGGATGTCGTGCGCCGCCAGCTCGAGGTTGGCATCGACGTCGTCGACGACGGCGAGATGGGCAAGCCAAGCTGGATCACCTACCTCTACGAGCGCGTCAGCGGGATCGAGCCGCGGGTGGTGCGGATCGAGGGTACGAGCATGCTGCCGCCGAGCCGGGACCGGCAGGCGTTCCCCGGTGCCTACGCCGAGCTCGACGCGCTCGACGAGGCCGCGGTGCGCGAGAGCAACCGCGCCGCCGGCGTCGGCGATCGGGCCGAGCCGGGCGCCAAGGGAGTGGTGCAGTGGGTCTGCACCGGGCCGATCACCTACGACCGGCGTGCGGTCGAGCGGGATATCGCCAACCTCCGCTCGGCACTGGCGGGCGTCGAGGTCGTCGACGCGTTTCTACCGGTCGTCGCGCCGGCAAGCGCCTACTGGCTGCGCAACGAGCACTACGCGAGCGAGGAGGAGTTTCTCTATGCGCTCGCCGAGGCGCTGCGCGAGGAGTACAGGGCGATCATCGAGGCGGGTTTCCTGCTCCAGGTCGACGACGCCGTGTTGGTGCACGAGTGCGACACGATGCTCGCGCTCGGCTCCTCCTTCGAGGAGTACCGCCGTTGGGCGCGGGTGCGCGTCGAGGCGCTCAACCATGCCTTGCGGGGCTTGCCGGAGGAGCGTGTCCGGTATCACGTCTGCTGGGGCAGCTGGCATGGCCCCCACGCCTTCGACCCGCCACTGCGCGACGTGATCGACCTGGTGCTGGACGTCCGCGCCGGCTACTACGCGATCGAGCAGGCGAACCCCCGCCATGAGCACGAGTGGCGCATCTGGGAGGAGGTGCGCCTGCCGGAGGGGCGCAAGCTGATCCCGGGCGTGGTCACCCATCACACCAACGTGGTCGAGCACCCCGAGCTGGTCGCGCAGCGGCTCGTGCGCCTGGCGCGCATCGTCGGCCGGGAGAACGTGCTCGCCGGCACCGACTGTGGCTTTGCGCAGGGCGCCTTCATCAGGCGCGTGCACCCGGAGATCCAGTGGGCCAAGCTCGCCGCGCTGGCGGAGGGGGCGCGGCTGGCCTCGCGCGAGCTGTGGGGAGCACGGGCGGCCCGCTGAGGTTGGGCTGATCTTTGGAGCAGAGATAAAGAAGAGCGGAGAAGGAGCGCAGATGAGAGCAGGCTTTCGTAGACGCGCCGTCTACCTGGCGGCACTGGTGACGGCCGCGCTGCTGGTGGCGGCGTGCGGCAGCGCCAGCAAGAAACCGAGCAAGGCGGCCAGCACGAGCGGGACGCCGCCCTCCACGCAGGCGAGCACCAGCAGCACCTCATCCGGGCCGGGCGGCGCCGGAAGCAAATCGGTGACCAACTACCTCGCCTACACCGGCGGCAAGGCCGGGCCCGCAAACCCGAAGCTGCCGCCGGTCTACATCGGCTGGATCAACCAGCAGGGCGGCCAGCAGCAGATCGGGCCGTTGGCGACCGTCGGAGCGCAGACGGCCGTCAAGTACGTCAACGCCCAGCTTGGCGGGGTCGATGGCCATCCCGTCAAGCTGGTCGAGTGCTTCGTGCGCTCCGCCGACGAGGAGGGCGCCACCTGCGCCCAGCAGTTCCTCGCCAACAAGTCGGTCGCCGTGATCGACGAGGGCGCCGTCGCAATCGGCATTCAGCCGTTCTACTCCACGCTCGGCGGCGCCAAGCCGGTGATCGTCGGCGTCGCCACCACTCCGGTGGACTCGGTGCAGAAGAACGCCGTCATCTACTTCGGCGACGTCACCCATGTGCTCGGGCCGTTCGGCACCTACGCGAAGGATGTCCTGCACGCCAAGACCGCTGCGCTCGTGTTCCCGAACATCGCCGGCATCACCGAGGGCGCGGCCGCAATCGCCAGCTCCCTGCAGAAAGCGGGCGTGAGCGTGAAGAAGGTCGGCTACGACGAGTCGCAGACCGACCTGATCGGACCGCTCACGGCCGCCGGCGCGAGCAGCGCCGGCGTGGTGATCCCCTACAGCGACTCCTCCGGCTGCGTCAACCTCGCCAACGGGCTCAAGCAGCTGGGGATCACTGACGTCAAGAAGATCGTCTCCGCCCCACTGTGCCTCAACGGACAGGTGGCCGCGGGCCTGGGCGGCGACTATCCCCACTGGACGTATGCGATCGCAAGCTCGCTCTACGGCGACCCCACCGACCCGGGCATGCCGCCCTACATGAAGGTGACTGCCAAGTACGAGCCGGCGGCGGACGCGCCGGATCCGTGGAACATCGTCGCCTTCTCGCAGATCCTGACCACGGTGCGGTTCATGAACGAGCTTGGCTACGGCCACATCACCCCGCAGGCGATGCTGGCCAAGGCCAAGGCGTTCACGGGGCCGGTGGCGCTCGGCGCCCCGTCGCTTGATTGCGGCAAGTATCCGTCAGCGCCCGCCGTGTGCAACGACCGCACGCAGTTCTTCTACTACTACGGTCACCACAAGTTCGTGAAGGCGGCCGGCTGGCTGCAGCCGCCGCAGTGACGAAGAGCGGGTGGATGATCGTCGCTGCGCGAGCCGACGGATACCTGCGCTCGGAAGCCAACGGGTGAGGGAAGGGGCGTGATCGAACCGGCCGCGGTGGGGACATGACGCAGATCCTGCTGTTCATCCTGCTCGGGCTCGGTCCGGGCGCGCTGATCGCGGCGATCGCGTTGGGGGTCGTGCTCACCTACCGCGGCTCGGGCGTCATCAACCTCGCCACCGGCGGCCTGGCGATGGCCGGCGGCTACGCCTTCTGGGCGCTGCGCACCGGCCAGGTCGGTGGGGGGATGGCGACCGGGCCGGCGCTGGCGATCAGCCTCGCGGCGGTGGCAGCGATCGGGGTCGCAATGGAGCTGGTCGCGTTTCGACCGCTGCGCACCGCCTCGCCGCTGGCGAAGCTCGTCTGCTCGCTCGGAGTGCTGCTGGTGTTGCAGGCGATCGTGCTGCTGGCCTTCGGCACGACGCCTCAGCCTGAGCCCAACGTGCTGCCCCAGCACGTCCTGCACCTGCTCGGCGCGGTCGTCCCGGAGGACCGCTTCATCCTCACCGGGATCGTGGTGGCGATCACGGCGGCGCTGGCCGCGGCCTACCGCTGGTCGCGCTTCGGGCTGGCAACCCGGGCCGCCGCCGAGAACGAGGCGGCGGCGATGCTCTCCGGCCTCTCCCCCAATCTGCTCTCGCTCGCCAACACGCTGATCGCCTCGCTCACCGCGGGCGCGCTTGGCATCCTCGCCTCCTCGATCACCGAGCTCGATCCGAGCACGCTGCCGCTGCAGGTCGTGCCGGCGCTGGCGGCGGCGCTGCTGGCGCGCTTCACCTCGTTCTCGCTCGCCTGCGTGGTGGGGATCGCGCTCGGCGTGATCGACTCGCTGCTGCAATACGCAAGCTCGCTGTCGTGGTTCCCGACCGCAGCCGGCAGCCCGATCCCCGGCGTCCCCGACCTGGTGGCGTTCCTGATCATCGCCGTCGTTCTGTACCTGCGCGGGGCGCGCCTGCCGAGCCGAGGCGATCTAATCGAACGGCGCCTGCCGCTCGCGCCGCGGGCGCGAAGGCTCGGGCTGCCGGCGCTGCTCGTCGGGGTGCTCTGCGCGCTTTTGCTCGTCGTCTTCCCGTACGACTTTCGGGAGGCGTTGATCAACACGATGATCGGCGCGCTGATGGCGTTGTCGCTGGTGGTGATCACCGGCTTTGTCGGGCAGATCTCGGTCGTGCAACTGGCGCTCTCGGGGATCGCCGGCTTCACGATCTCGCACCTTGCGATCAACGCCGGGGTCGGCTTCCCGGCCGCACCGCTGATCGGGACGCTCGCGGCCGTCTTCTTCGGCCTGCTCACCGCCGTCTCGGCACTGCGCGTGCGCGGCGTCAGCCTTGCGGTGGTGACGTTGGCAGCGGCCGTCGCGATCGACAACTTCGGCTTCAACAACCCGACCTGGGGCGGCGGACAGACCGGCTCTCCGGTCCCCCAGCCGGTCCTGCTGGGCTTCAATCTCGGCTCGCGCAACGCCTTCCGCGGGCTGGACGGAAACGTTCCCAGCCCCGTGTTCGGCTGGCTTGTCCTGGCGGTGGCCCTGATCCTGTGCGTGCTCGTCGCGCTCGTGCGGCGCGGCGCATTGGGTCAGCGGATGCTCGCGGTGCGCTCAAACGAGCGCGCCGCCGCCGCGGCGGCGATCGACCCGAGCAGGGTCAAGCTTGCGGCGTTCGCGATCAGCGCCGCGATCGCCGGCATCGCAGGCTCGCTCTACGCTTACAACTTCGGCTCGATCAGCACCGATCGCTTCGACCCAATCACGGCGCTCAGCCTGATTGCGTTCGCCTATGTGGGCGGGATCACGCTGATCTCCGGGGCCGCGTTCGCCGGGCTGATCTCAGCCCAGGCGCTGATCCCATACGCGCTTGATAAGTGGTTCGGGATCAGCGGCAACTGGTTTCTGCTGTTTGGCGGCGCGATCCTGATCCTCACCTTGATCCAAAACCCTGACGGCGTCGCCGGCGCCTTCTACCGTCGCACGCACAGACGCACCGAGCAACCACGGAGCGCGGGGCTGAGGCTACGCGAGCCCGCACCACGCCACCGCCGCCCGGCGCCCGCAGGGCGACCGCTGCTGCGGATCGCGGGCTTGTCGGTCACCTTCGGCGGGATCAGGGCCGTACGCGGCGTCGACCTTGAGCTGCGCGAGGGAGAGCTGCTCGGCTTGATCGGGCCCAACGGAGCGGGCAAGACGACCCTCGTCGACGCGGTCACGGGGTTCGTGCCCGCAGGCGGCCAGATCGAGCTCGACGGCGTGCGGATCGAGCGGATGGCGCCACACGAGCGCGCCCGCCTCGGTCTGGCGCGCACCTGGCAGAGCACGGAGCTGTTCGACGATCTCGACGTGCGCGAGAACGTGGCGGTCGCGGCGAGCGCCCGTCGGGATCGGATCGGCAAAGGCGACGCCGAGCCAACCGCGGCGGTGGCGGAGCGCGTCCTTGAGGAGCTCGGCCTGCGCGAGCTGGCGGACGTGATGCCGGCAGAGCTCTCCGAGGGTCAGCGCAAGCTCGTCGGCGTCGCCCGCGCGCTGGCGGCACGGCCGCGCGTGCTGTGCCTCGACGAGCCCGCAGCGGGGCTCGACACGGCGGAGAGCCGCGCGCTTGGGCAGCGGCTGCGGGAGCTGGCCGATCGCGGTCAGACGACGCTTCTGATCGACCATGACATGGGGTTGGTGCTGGGGATCTGCGACCGCGTGGTGGTGCTCGAGTTCGGCGAGGTGATCGCCGAGGGGACCCCGGAGGAGGTGCGCGCAAACGAGGCGGTGATCGCCGCCTACCTCGGCAAGGGCGCGCGACCCGCGGTCGAGGCTGGCTGAGCGGACGATGAACCGCGCTGGTCAGGAGAAGCGCACGGCGACCCCGACGCCACCCGAGCCTGACCTCACCCCGGCCGAGATCGTGCGCCGCGCGGTGGCGCTGCGGCCGCTTCTGCTCGAGCGCCAGGAGGAGACAGAGGCTCGTACCTACCCCCCCGAGGAGTTGCATCGAGCCTGCCTTGAGGCCGGCTTCTATCGCATGTATGTGCCCCGCCGCTACGGCGGCTACGAGTTTGACGTGCCCACCTACATGCGAGTCGTGCTGGAGCTGGCGCGAGGCTGCGCCTCGACGGCCTGGTGCGTAGCGCTCGCCTCGGCCCACGCGCTGCAGATCGCCTCCTGGTTCGAGGAGCGAGCGCAGGCGGAGATCTTTGGCGACGGTGACTTCCGCTGCGCGTCGGTGGCACAGCCGATCGGCCCGGCGCGTCGCGAGAGAGGCGGTTGGGTGCTGCATGGCAGGGCCTCCTACGCATCGGGGATCCCATACTCAACCCACTACATGGGCCAGGCGCTGATCGCCGAGCCCGACGGACGCGCGGGTGAGCGGATGCTGCTGTTCGTGGCGCCGCGCAGCCAGTGGACGATGCTCGATGACTGGGGGGACCTGCTTGGCCTAAAGGGATCGGGTTCGCACAGCGTCGTGTTCGATGGCGGCTGGGTCCCGGCGCACTGGGCGCTCGAGGACACCTGGATGCTCGATGTCGATGTCAGCGCAGGCACGCCGGGCGTGCGGGTGCACGGCAACCCGATGTATGGAGGGCGCGCGGTCGGCTGCTTCACGATGACCTTGACGGCGATCACGATCGGCGCCGCCTACCAGGCGCTCGACGAGTACGAGCGCATGCTGGAGAGCAAGATGACCCCGCAGCCGCCGATCCGTCCGCGCAAGTACGACCCGGACTTCCAGCGCTGGTTCGGCTCGGCCCTGGCGAAGATCGCCACCTGCGAGGCGGCGCTGATGAGCTGCGCCGAGCAGCACATGGAGGCTTGCCGCCGCGCCGTCGAGGAGGGGGTCCCCTTCAGCTACCGAGAGGACCTGCGACTTGGCTGCATCGCCCGTGAAGCGATGCTGCAGGCCTGGGAAGTGGTGCAGGGCGAGCTGTTTCGAACCGCCGGCTCCAGCGCCGCCGCGCGCGGGCAGCGGATGGAGCGGATCTTCCGCGACCTAGCGATGGTCGATGGCCACCGCAACGCGCTCTTGCGCGACTGGTCCTACGGTGAGCTCGCCCGCGAGCACCTGGGGCTGCCGCGCCAGGCACCGCAGCGGCGCCCGGCCTCGGCGCAGGGCCAGGAGCGGGCGCGTGGGGCGTGAGGGACCCTTTGCGCGGGCCGTGAGGCCGCGAGCTCGCGGAGCGTGAGCAGCGAGCGCGCAGCAGGTGAGGCAGTTGGTAACTTCGGCTGGCTGATATACGAGAGGTGAGCGATGGCGACGACAACAACGGCTCCGATCGGCTCGTTCCCGAGTCCGTATGAGATCGAGACGCCGCCCGGATGCGAGGGGTGGCAGGAGATGTACCCGTACTACGCGTTGTTCGATGAGCGCCGGCGTGCGGAGGATGAGAAGCGGTTTTGGTTTTGGAACTCGATGCACTTCCCCGAGCCGA